>ERZ890604.285-NODE-285-length-18615-cov-6.190032_pt1 | contig 18615 bp, 16 predicted proteins | sample MGYA00521097_ERZ890604 | MGnify/ENA primary metagenome ERZ890604 (study PRJEB32303, sample SAMEA104408625) | aquatic metagenome | biome: Brackish water; feature: Chemocline; material: water | place: Baltic Sea | collected 2014-10-26T21:54:00 | depth 120 m ... | reverse complement strand
TCCCCAGGTAGCTTTTGATACTTTTGTTATTAATGATACGTCTACTACTCCTATTATAGCGCCTGATCTCGTAGTTGTAGCTAGTAGTAGTACTATTGCTTATGCTGCAACCAGTGCATCTACTACTGTTACAGGCTGCCAGGCCGTAGAGTATTATGCAGTACGAGTTAATAATGGTACTACAAACTTAGCAACAGCTACGGGGTCTACAACTAATACTATAACTTTTAGTACTAGCTTACCTGCTGCAGGAGCCACAGCAACTTACGAAATATTTGCCATGAGGCCCACAAATCAGGGCGGAGATGGCTTATACTATGCTACTGATGATACTTTCACTGTTACGAGAACCGCTGGGCCTACTTACAGTGTAACTGCCCCTACTTCTATTAACGAAGGTAGTGCTGGTACTATTAATGTTAGTACCACAAATCTTGCTAACACAACTTTATACTGGACTATAAGTCCCACAGGGGATTTTGCAGCTACCTCTGGCTCATTTGCTATTACAAGCAATGCTGGCTCGTTTACTGTCACTCCTACTGCTGATAGTTTTACCGAAGGGCCTGAGACAAAAGAAATACAAATCAGGACTGGCAGCACTGCAGGTAACGTCGTAGCCACTGATACTTTTGTTGTTAATGATACGTCTACTACTCCTATTACCACCCCCACTCAGTTTACATTTACTGACGTACCAAGTGCTGCACTAACTACAGCTCAAATATCAAACCTAATTACCATAGGCGGAATGAGTTCAGGAGTGACTGCAACGGTTACTGTAAGTGGAGGAACTTACAGTAAGAATGGTGCAGCGTACACGTCTGCATCCGGTACAGCGGTAAATGGCGATACATTTAGAGTACAGCATACTTCTTCAGCTTCATATCTTACTGCTGTAAATACTACTCTTACAGTTAACGGCGTTTCCGATACGTTCACCTCTACTACGGCAGACTTTGCAGGTGCTACATATTATGTAGATACAACAGTATCATATGACCAAGAACTGAACAAGATGTCCGTGTTCTTTACGGGCACCGGCGTAGGCAGTCCCAAACTGTTAAGTCCGGGCGATCGTGTTGGATTTAAGCAAGTCACCTCTACAAGTGTAGGTAACTCGTCAGTATCTTTATTCAATGCAGCTCACTGGACAAGCAATAGCGCACTTTTTCTTACTAATTCGTATCAGTATAAGTATGCATCATCCACGATACCTGTAGATGTAGTAGATACTGTAAACTATCTAGCTTACAAGTCAGGGGCGAATAATAGCACCACCAAAACTAGCTCATTTATGGGTCAGTCGTTGCAGCCGGATACAACGGTCACACTTGACAAGACCACTTATGACATTACTTCAGCCGCTACTTCTCACACAATTATTATTACAGATAGTGGGTCTAGTACAAATTCTACGATTACTGACTATCGCGTAAAAGATTCAGTAGCTACTCATGAAAGCCGAACGGGTCCTGGCTCTCTTACAGTTACAGATGTTCCTTCCAATGATGGTTTTCCAAAAACCTATACTCTTGAAGCGCGGGTTACAACGGCTAATGGCGGTTCAGGACTATGGGCGGGTGTCACCACTTATGATGTAATCGCTACAACAGCAGCGGATCAGAATGACCCTACGATTAGTGCTTATGGGTTCGCAATTTATGATCACGAAGGTACTGCAATTACAAGTTTTAATGAAGGACACTCAACACTGCGAGATCTCTTTACAAGCTCTGTAACTGCACTTTCGACTACAGGTACAACAGACATCTCTACGGGGTTGGCAGGAATCACAACAAGCAACTGTGTAATCATGGTAGAGGGCGTGAGCTCAACTGGAGCCGAGATCGCTGTTGAGATACCTGCAACATTTGTAGGTACTAATCCGGTTTCTGTAAGGCTAGCACGGGCCTACTCTGCAATGTCTGTAAAAGTAACAGTTTCTCAGTATGTGGGACTAACTATAGGAGCTACTGCAGATGCTTATGGATTTCAAATACTTAACGGAGACAACGATGCAGTTATTGATCAAAACTCCGTAGTATATGGGGTAAAAGAAGTCATTGCCCTAGACCCCACTCTTTCTACACAGGTCTTGTATCAGAACAATCAGACCTATTTTATGTATATACAGCTTGTGCAAGGAAGGTACCCTGCTTCAGGAGGATTGCCGATACCTGCAATTTCTTCGTCAAGGTCTGTATACTTAATACCCCCCACACTTTCAAACGCTAAGTGGCCTGACGGCTCTTACAAAACAGTGGTAGTATATCTTCCAAAAGCTGGAGCAATTACTGGGTATTACAATCTTGCAATGCTCGTTGCTTCCAATACTGCAACTCCTTCTTATTACGGAGGTAGCGCTCCCACTCATGGTGCTCAAATTTTTAGTGCTACAGGAGCCCTTATCTGGGATAGTGCCTGGCGACAGGCAGTTGTAAATAACGTTATATCAGCAAATCAGTTTACAACTGGAGTAACCCAGAACGGGCAGTGGGATGTAACTACAGGGTATGATGGCGTAACTGCTCCTTCGGAAGGGGCTACCTTTCCCTACCCAGAGTTCGTGCGGGAGGGAATGCAGAGTGAGGGACAAGTAAGAGGCGCTAGCTCACTAAATGACATGGATCCAGCAAATACTTATCTCGCAGGATCCAGCCTATCCGGAGATGTTAGATATCATATGGGGTTCTGGAGAGACCTTGAGCAGGGTACGGAGGGGTATGGAGGGGGTGGAAAACATAAACTGGCTGCAAAAATAACTAGTTTTTCTTCCGCAACTATAACCATGTTTAGATATGCTGATGGACCACTGCCTTCGACCGAGGCGGATTGGATAACGCGAGTCTCTACAAGCAGACATCCTGAAGGAAACTTTGTTTTGTTCAGGATAGCATAGAAAAATAAATCTTGACAACCTAACTCTTTGGAAGTATAATCATAGCCATGTCAAAAGAACTAACTACAATTTCCCCGGAAGGCCTAGATATAGCGAACAGTTATTTACAGTTCGGTAATATACGGGCTGTAGCAGACTATCTTCAGGTTCCTGAAAGTAATGTTGCGGAGATATTAAATAAGCGAGAGGTAAAGAAATATATTGATACTATATACCTAGACATGGGTTATAGGAACAAAAACAATATTGGTTCTTTACTAGACGAGATGATCGCATCTAAACTAGAAGAAGCCCACGAGAGCGGAGTATACTCTAGCAAAGACTTAGCAGATCTATTAATGATGGCGCACAAGATGCGTATGGACGAGATAAAGGCTCAAGCTGAAATTATAAAGGCTGAAGGTACTAGTATCAAGAACCAGACCAATGTTCAGATAAATGAGGCAGTGCCTTTTGGACAAGGGAACTATGGTAAGTTAATGGAGAAATTGTTAAATGGCCCCGAATAATAACGACTTAGATACTTTTAGAGAGACTAGCAAACAAGTGAACAGTATGGAAGGACAACTCCGTTCTCACGAAGTTCAATGCGAAGAACGATGGCGGAACTGTTTTGAACGTCTTGGTAAGTTGGAAACCTCTTTAGCACGTATCGAATCCCGCATGCTATTAGTAAGTGGTTCGCTAATAATGTTTTTAGCTGGATTAACCGTAACACTAGCTACCAAGCTATAAGGAGAAACATAATGGTATATATTAAACGAGGTTCATGGTGCTATCGAAATGAAGAAGGTAAGCTATTTAAGTTTGCAACTGAAGCTGAAGCAAATGCTAAAGCTGGGATTACTGCTAACTTAACTGAGAAAGAGTTAGACGAAGCATTCGCTCCTGAAGAGGATTGGGACGAGGAAGAGTAATGGCTGTTAAGAAGCAAGAAAAATGGTAAGTTTAACACCGACTGCAGCTGCTAAGATTCATCAGCATATAAAGCTACGAGAGAATGTTTTGGGTATTAGACTAGGACTTAAACCTTCTGGGTGTAGTGGTTACTCTTATGTTCTAGAGTTTGTAGACCAAATGAAAGAAGAAGACACAGTATTTGAGTCTGCTGGTATCAGCTTTTACATTGACTCTAAAAGTATAGTACCTCTCACAGGTATTGAACTAGACTATAAACGTCAGGGCTTAAACGAAGGATTCGAATTCAATAATCCAAACGTAAAAGCATCATGTGGCTGCGGAGAAAGTGTTACCATATGAAATCGAAGAAACCTAATACGCGGGAATACAAATGGCAATTGAAGTAAGTAGATTAGATATAACTGGCGACAGTATTTTAGAGTTACAATCTGAGACAAGGTTCCTAAAGCTCCCAATCCCTCCATACTTGGAGTTGTTGGGTGTCCGTCCCCTTCCCTCGCAGGTAGCAATTATCAATGCGATTAATAACCCAAAGTATCGTTTTATTTGTGCAGCCGTTTCTAGGCGACAAGGTAAAACATACATTGCTAACATCATAGGCCAACTAGTATCCCTAGTGCCGAACTGCAACATCCTCATTATGTCCCCTAACTATGCCTTGTCTCAGATTTCTTTTGATTTACAGAGAAATCTTATAAAGCACTTTGATTTAGAAGTTACAAAAGACAATGCAAAAGATAAAGTTATAGAAATATCCAACGGTTCCACCATTCGCATGGGCTCTGTCAATCAGGTGGATTCCTGCGTAGGTCGCTCTTACGACCTAATCATATTTGATGAGGCTGCACTAGCAGATGGGAAGGATGCTTTCAATGTAGCCCTTCGACCGACTTTGGACAAACCGAACTCAAAAGCTATCTTTATATCAACCCCTCGGGGTCGTAACAACTGGTTCTCCGAATTCTATTATAGGGGGTACTCTGATGAGTTCCCCGAGTGGGCTTCAATCCGAGCAACTTACAGAGATAACCCTCGCATGTCAGAGAGCGACATCAGAGAAGCGCGTAAATCTATGTCAGAAGCGGAATTCAGACAAGAATATGAAGCTGACTTTAATACTTATGAAGGGCAAATATGGAAGTTCAACTTTGAAGACTGCACTGCTGACTTATCGAATCTTGACACTAGCGAGATGGATGTCTTTGCAGGGCTAGACGTAGGATTTAAAGACCCCACCGCCCTATGTGTAATCGCGTATGATTGGGAGACTGAGAACTACTACCTGGTAGCCGAATACTTAAATGCTGAAAGAACCACTGAGCAACATGCGATAGAAATACAAAAGCTTATTGATAGATGGGACATTGATTATATATACATAGACTCGGCGGCACAGCAGACTAGATTCGACTTTGCTCAGAACTATGATATTAGTACTATCAACGCTAAGAAATCCGTCTTGGATGGTATTTCTCATGTAGCTACAATCGTTGACAATGATAGACTCATTATAGACCAACTACAGAAAGAGTCATTAACTTGCGTAGATGCATACCAGTGGGACCCCAATCCCAATCTGTTAAAAGAGAAGCCTAGACATAATATGGCATCTCACATGGCTGATGCTTTGCGATATGCACTATATTCGTTTCAGACTTCATCCACTAGCTTCTAAGGAGACGTGCTTAAAAATAGTTATTGACATGCTACCTTAAACTAGATATAATTCTTCTAATGAAAATACAAGAACCTAAAACCCAAGATGCCTAAGTTAAAGCGCGATATAGTCAAATATGTAAGAGACAAAGCAAAATCAAAGTATCAAAAAGGGACAGAATGTAGAATATGTGGAGAAGCGGAACCACTTGACTTTCATCACTTCTATAGTCTTACACCACTACTTAACCAGTGGATGTTAAAGAACAAGCATAATCCTGAATACATACAATCTCTTCGGGATGACTTTATCGAAGAACACTCAAGTGAGCTATTTGATGACACTGTAACTTTGTGCCATACTCATCATTTAAAGCTACACTCAATTTACGGAAAAGATCCTGCACTTGGAACCGCTAAGAAGCAAATGGTCTGGGTAGAGATACAGAGAGAAAAATATGGCTTGGTATGACAATATTTTCAATAGATCATCTCAGGATGAGGATCTAGAAGAGAAGCTAAACCCAGCACAACCGTATTATGACCACAAGACGGAGCCTTCTCGCGAGCCTCATTTTTCATACGAAAGAGCTTATGAAGAGTTAGAGATCGTAAACAGAGCCGTTAACATCATTGTTGATGACTGCGCTGAGATTCCTACTAAAGTAGGTTTACAGCATAAGGGCACCAGTGTAGTAAAAGGAATTAAAAGAGCTAAAGTAGACTTACTCTTAAACTATGAACCTAACCCTTTTCAAGACATCAACTCATTTAAACGTAACTTAATTATTGATTACTTAATTGATGGTAACATCTTTATATATTTTGACGGTGTACACTTGTACCACCTTCCAGCCGGTAAGATGACAATCCATGCTAGTGACACTACCTATGTGGATTACTACTCCTTTAATGGCAAAATAAACTATTCTCCTAGTGAGATTATTCATGTGAAAGAGAACTCTTTCTACTCTATCTACAGAGGCGTTCCTAGATTAAGCCCTGCCTTGCGTACTATGCAGTTGATAACAAGTATGCGTAAGTTTCAGGATAACTTTTTCAAGAACGGCGCCGTACCAGGACTTGTGTTAAAATCACCTAATACTTTGTCTGAGAAAATTAAAGACCGCATGCTAATGTCTTGGCAAGCGCGCTATAAGCCTGAAGCCGGCGGACGCCGCCCCTTAATTCTAGACGGTGGTATTGAGGTAGACTCAATTTCAAATGTAAACTTTAAAGAACTTGATTTTCAAAATGCTATTGCAGACTGCGAGAAGATTATCTTAAAAGCACTTGGAGTACCTCCAATCATGCTAGACTCAGGAAACAATGCTAATATTCGTCCGAATATGCGTATGTACTATCTTGAGACTGTGCTTCCAATTGTTCGGAAAATGAACTTTGCTTTTGAGAGATTCTTTGGATTTGAACTTAACGAAGACGTTAGCGATATTCCAGCCTTGCAGCCAGAATTACGAGATGCCGCAGCTTACTATACTTCATTAGTAAATGGCGGTATTATTACACCACAAGAGGCACGAGATGCCTTAGGCTTTGATACTCCTGTAGATGGTACACATGAAATAAGAGTACCAGCAAATATTGCAGGCTCAGCCGTCGACCCTAGTGTTGGCGGAGCGCCTAAAGACCCAAACCCAGGAGATACAAATGTCTAATGTAAGACAAAGAAAAGCAGCCCTAGCTACTCTAGCTATGTACTTTTCTGAGAAGAATGAGATATTATCTCAACAAGACTATATTGATTCACTCGACAAGCCAATACCTTTTTCCGGTATTCGTAACGTTTTCAGAGCCTACTCTAGAATGTTAGTCATGTTGCATACTGAGCAACCGGAGTTATTGTCTATGATTGAGAAGAAAAAAGAGAAATTGGCTGCACCAAAGCCAGTTACTCCTATAGCACCAAAGCCAGCTATTAAGGCAGCGGTCCGGCCTGCTATTAAACCAGCAGTTAGAGAAGCAAAAGATGAATAAAATCTTTAGTCTTACTTCTACTTTTAAAGCTCTTGCTAATGAAGACGGTTCCGTTATCATTAGAGGCATGGCAAGCACTGCAGACTTTGATCGCGCGGGTGATTCCATCTCAGCAGAGGCTTGGCAAAAAGGTGGATTGACAAACTTTGAGAAGAATCCTATTATTCTTTTCAATCATGACTATGATCGTCCTATCGGGCGAGCTACAGGCATGAAAGCAGGCCCTAACGGCCTCGAACTTGAATGCAAAATCAGTAAGAATGCCCCTGGCAATATTGCTGAGCTTGTTAAAGACGGTGTTCTTGGAGCCTTTTCTGTTGGTTTCCGAGTCAAGGATGCTGATTATATAAAGGAAACCGATGGACTCATGATTAAGGACGCTGAATTATTTGAGGTATCGGTTGTTTCCGTGCCCTGTAATCAATCAGCTACTTTTTCTCTGGCGAAGTCCTTTGACTCTAATGAAGAGTATGAAGCCTTCAAAAAAACTTTCACTAATCGTGTAGATCTAGCCGGTCAGTCTCTGGCTAAGGACGAAGTTAATACTTCTAGCGTAGCTAGTGACAACACACCGAAAAGCGCGGAAATTACCGCAACAAAGGAGATCAAAATGGATAATACATCCAATATCGACTTGGAAGCTTTTGCTAAGAAAGTAGCGGATGAAACTGCTGCCAAAATCGCAATGAAGCAAGCCGAGCAAAAAGCAGTTGAAAAAGCAGAGCACGAAGCTAAAGTAGCTCAAGTAGTAGCTTTGGAAACCCAAAAAACCACCATTCAAAATGGTATTCAATCAGGTGTCGAGAAATTGATGGCTGATGTTCAAGAGCAAATGTCTGCAAAAGACGCTAAGCTTGATGAAGTAGTAGCTCGATTCGCTAAAGAATTGGAAGAAAAGTCTGTTGAAATCGCTCAAATGCGTGACAGCAAGCGTGTCTTCTCTGACCGTGGTCAGGCTCAAGGCGACGTATCTAAGTGGGGCAAAGACTTCATGTATGCTTCCCTGTTAGGTACTATGACTGGTAAAGGCATGAACACTTCTTACGCACAAGGCGTAATGGAGAAAGCCGGTATCGACTATACCACCAACGCTGGTGACATCGATCAAGAAGTTTCTCGTCAAATCGAGAAAGAAGTAACTCTTCTTCTTCGCACCGCTGGTCTGTTCCGTGAAATCCAGGTAATGGGCGCAGCAACTGTACTGCCAATCCAGCCTGATGTTGAAGCTGCAACTTTCCAAACTGGCGCAGCCGCTGCTGGTAACTTGGAAAATCGTGGTGCTTCTGACAACACTTACAAGCCTTCACAAGTAATCTTGAATGCTTACCGTCTGATTAGCCAGACTTTCATGGACAACAACGTAGATGAGCAAGTTCTCGTCAACTTGATGCCTATGTTGGTTGAATCTGTTGCTCGTGCTCACGCTCGTGCAGTTGACAACGCTATCATCAACGGTAGTGGTTCTATCACTGGTTTGAGTGGCTATGCTACTGCGGGCGGCAGCGTTCTTGACGTATCTTCCGCTACTAAGCTTACTGCTGCTAACTTGTTGTCTATGCGTAAAGGCATGGGCAAGTATGGTGTTAGCCCATCTGACGTTGCTTACATCGTATCACAAGCTCGCTACTTCGAACTGATTGAAGACGCAGGCTTTGCTGATATCACGGACGTAGGTTCTGATGTTGCTACTAAAATCACTGGTGCAATCGGCGCAGTCTACGGTTCGCCCGTAGTTGTATCTGATAGCTTCCTCGCCGAAGGCGATGGTACTACTCCAGTAGCTGCTGCCTATGCAGTTAACCTGCGTAACTACTGTATCCCACGTCTTCGTGGTGTGACCGTAGAGACAGATTACGAAGTTGGTAATCAGCGTCGTGTTATCGTCGCTACCCAATCTTTGGGCTTTGAAGAGCTTGTTGCTGACGCAGCAGGTAACTACTCTGCAATGAAGATTGTTACACAGGCTTAAAACAGCTAGAAACAAGGGGGAGCTTGCTCCCCTAAGTTTTTACTAATGGACTTACTATGTCAGATTTCATAACACTAGAGGAATATAAAGAGTCAGAAGGTATCGCTTCTCCTAAGGAAGACCTTCGCCTTAATAATCTAATACCCTCTGTGAGCCAATTAGTAAAAACTTATTGTGGCAATAGCATTATCGACTATTACACAACTAATAAGATAGAAACATTGAATATTAACTGGGATACTCATATAGCTCAATTAACAGAGAGCCCTGTAAATGTTATAGTTAGTGTCGAAGAAAGGAACAGTTATGATGGAACCTATAAGTTTCTTACAACTTCTGCTTTTGAATACTATTTAGACCAAAACACTGATAGTGTGCTACGCACCACAGGTGGCATCTCATATAAGTCTTGGCCTAAAGGCCCAGGAGCTGTACGTATTACATATACTGCAGGCTACTCTGAGTGCCCAGCAGACCTTAAGTTAGCTGTTATTGATATGATAACTTATTATCTCAAAGATGAGCATAAAGAACGACGTACAATGCAGGGTGCTAGCGTGCAGAATGTTGCAAGCACTACTCAAGCCAATAACGTAGCATTTCCAGACCATATTAAACGTGTTCTGGATCTATATAAAAACTTTTAGATGAGTGAAAAATCCTTACTAGCTTTTTGTGAAAAACTAAATAGCTCTCTGTTGGCCCAAGGAGGCACGAACTTTTATAGAGACCTTGTTGCCAACAAAAGAGTGCATGTTTTCAAGTTCAGTGTCTCAGAGATGATTAAGCAAGCAGAAATAGAGTTAGAAGCCCCAAAGAATAACCTAGTACTTACACCTGAAGATAGAGCAGTTATAGGAAGACTGGCTGAGCAGATGAAGAAAGACCTTCATACGTCTCTTTCTAAGTTAGCTAAAAACTATGGAAACTTCAGGTATAAAACAACACCAGATACAATCTCTTTCAGATTTGACTCAAGTGTAGGCACCCAGCAAGTTATTACCTTTGGTAGAACAGGCTTCAAAATATACCCAGACAATGTATTTTATAAGGTAAAGCTTGCTTATCAACCTACACTTAAAAAGTTTTTTAATCAGTTACAGGAGCATTTAAAAAGCACTGTAGAAGTAAACCCAGAAACAGGAAGGATGAGAAACAGAACCCTACGTACTGCAAAGGGAAGAACATCTGAAGGAGTAGGTAGATTTTTCAACGCAGGTCATGAAAAAGGCGCTGGTATTTTTGAAAGCTTTTTAAGAGACGCCTTCGAGGGAATAGCAAACAGTGAGCGCCTAGATAGCGAAGCAACTGCCCAGGATTTAGCAAAGGTACTAAAGGTAGAAAGCCTAATAACTGTTATAAGAAGCGATAAAGAAGACTCTCATACTATTGGTATTGAGTCGGATTACCTTAATAAGTATAGCGAAGAGGGGGGAACCAAGGTCTCGGCCGTTAAAGCACAGCTCAAAGAACAGTTAAAGGCAGCAATTGCAAAGCTAGAAAAGTCAATAGACACGCGCGTAGGATTAGTAGGCCTACAAGGTTCTGATAGTATAGACACTAAAAAGAAAAAGAAAATACTTAGAAATATTGCAGAGCCTTTTAAAAAGCTAAAGAATGTTAAGGTAGTTACAGAAGATACAAAATTAAATAGTAAAAGCTCGTCAACTAAAAAACCTACAGTAAGCTCGGGTACAAAGGGGGTAAGTGCCGCTAAACTAGGCGCAGGGGTCAGAGCTGCTAGAATAAAGCGAAGGCCCGCGAGAGCTTCTGAAAGTCCTGCATCTTATCCTTTAAAGTTGATAGGCATTATCAATGCACAGCTACCAAGCACATTGCAAAAGAACATGATGGTACCGCGCTTAGAAAATAGAACAGGGCGTTTTGCAAATAGTGTAGAGGTTACAGATATAACTAAAACACCTAAAGGGTACCCTAGTATTGGCTATACTTATCAGAAGTTTCCCTACCAAACATTTGAGCCAGGGTTTAAACAAGGTAGTGTAGAGAGAGACCCACGCAAACTAATTGACACCTCTATAAGAGAGATAGCAGCAAAGCTAGCTATCGGTAGATTCTACACTAGGAGACTATGATGGCAGAGAGACTATACACTACAAGGCGGCTATCTATTGTAAATGCTCTTGTAGAGAAATTGAAAGAAATAGATGGTACTGGACAGTACCTTTCTAACGTGTTTAACCAAGTATCCCCAAGACTAAAATTTTGGGATGAGATTGAAGAATTTCCCGCAGTTCATCTTAATGCGGGGTCTGAGACCAGAGAGTACCAGGCTGGGGGTTACAAGGATAGATACTTATCAATAACTTTAAGATGTTACGTAAATGAAGAAGATGCAGTAGCTGCATTAGACGCCTTACTCGAAGATGTAGAAACAATACTAGAAGAGAATTCTAGACTAACGTATACTAACAGACTAGGTGTTTCTGAGTATACTCAACAAATCACAATAGTCAGTATTGATACTGACGAAGGTGTACTTGAACCCTACGGTGTCGGAGAGATGCAGATCGAGGTTCATTATTAGAAAATACTGGCAAGAACAAAAGTTCACGCCCATGTCTTTTCAAGATAACATAGGAGAATAACTATGGCCGATACATTATATTTTAGCAGAGACTCGAAAGTCTATATTGAGGCAGTGGATCCCAGCACAGGTGCGCCCTACAGTTCATCCGTTGTATGGGAAATGCCAGTCCTCGATGGCTTTTCTTTCTCACAAGCAACAAACACCTCAGAGATTACTCTGAATGAAATGGCATCTACTGCAGGAGTTAGCCGTAGAGGTCGTCAAATGTTTACTGATTCGTATGCACCAGCCGAGTGGAGCTTTTCTACTTATGCACGTCCATTTAAATCAGCAGGTACTGGCACAGGTGCTGCAGACTCTGCAGCTAAGCATCACGCAGTAGAAGAAGCATTATGGGCTATGATGGTAGGAGATGCTGCTTATGCCGCAACTACTTTCACAGGATTTGCAGCAACCACATCAGAATTAGCAATTGATTTTGACTCTTCTAACAAGACTACTTTAGGTACTTGTAATCTTTACTTCGTACTTGGTGGAGCCGGGGCAGGGACTAAAACTATCTATAAGGTGGCGAATTGCTGCGTTAATGAAGCTGGTCTGGATTTTGATATTGATGGTATTACTACTATTAATTGGTCTGGAATGGGTACTATTATTTCAGAGGAGTCTTCATTCCCAGCAGCAACAGTGTTTGAAGCAGTAACCTCTACAGGTAACTTTATTCGTAATCGCTTAACGTCACTTACAGCAGTTTCTAGTACTCCTACAGTAACGACTTATAGTTTAGTTCTTACTGGGGGCAGTGTTACTATTTCTAACAATATGACATTCCTAACGCCTGAAACCCTTGGTACGATTAACCAGCCATTAGGTCATGTCACCGGAACACGTACTGTGTCAGGTAGCTTTACTTGCTACTTAAATGCGGATAGTAATTCAAGTGCTGATTTGTTTGAGAACTTAATTGAAGGGACTACAACTATTACTAATGACTTTGATCTTCTTTTCAAAGTTGGTGGTACTGCAGCCCCTAGACTGGAACTACAAATGGCTCACTGCCACCTAGAAGTACCAAGCCATGGTATTGATGATATTATCTCTCTTGAGACAGCATTCCATGCCTTACCAAGTGCTATAAATGAGACAGACGAAATTACCATCAAGTATGTAGGTGCGTAAAAAAAGTTCTTGACAATGATGGTCTTTTCTACTATACTATGTAAATAGAAAAAGCAAAAGGGGTTCTTTCTAGAGCCCCTTTTACTATCCGGAGAAGCATGGCTAATTACAATATACTGAAACAAGCAGAAGTCTATCTAGTATATGCTGGTAATAGGCATAGACTACATGTTACCTCAGATATTAGTTTTAGTCAAACCTTTACGGATAACACTTATCCTGTAAAGACATTACATGAGCAACATAAGATGCACGAAGCATCTAATATTAAAAAAGCTAATGCTGCAAACTTTGAATTTACCATACCAATATTGGACGAAAATGATTTAGATGTAGTATTTAATTTACTAGTGGATTATAAGTCAGGGACTAATACTTTAAACACCTTTGACTTATACATAAAATTACCTAATGATGTTTATAAGCTGGAAACCTGCGTCATAACTAATGGGACATTCTTAATTGAGAAATTAGAGAATCTCAAATTGACAATAGGCGGACAAGCATCTAAACTTACACGAGGTGCAACTTTACCGACAACACAGACTAATCCAAGTGTTGTGGTACAGGCATATACGCAAAATCGAACGTATCAACGTATCGAACACCTATTTGTAAGCATAGATGGAACAGAGCTTACTGAAGGTATCTATAAAGTTAGTATAGAGCTCCAAAATGATATAGAATGGACTCCTTACACAACTGTCAATGATGCATTAAGTGCTGTAGATGCAGCAACTTTAATGTACCCCTCTACTTTCGTCTTGAAGAAACGAATCTTATCTGGTTCTGTTGGGCAATATGTATTAAATACTTTTAATGCGGATGTACAGCAATGGAAAACAGGAGTTCCTATTTTAATAGCTGCTGGCAACACTAGCACAAACTTTCAAGGTCTAAGGTTTGACTTGGAAGATTGTAGTTTTACTAATAGGAATAATGTTGAGGACGTGTTTACACAGTTCTACGACTGGAAGATGAATCATAACCCTACCGATCTTGGTAGTAAAATAAAATTTAATAACATAACTTAGGAGTACACAGTATGGATCTTAAAAAGCTAATGGTTAACACCAAAGCAGTCTGGGTTGATTTCCCAGGATTATCAGGTTTCAAAGTAGAAGTAGCAAATTTATCTAGAAAAGAATTGACCGGTTTACGTAAAAAATGTACTGGGCAGAAATTCGACAGGAAGTCTAGAGCAGTAGTAGAAACCTTAGACGAAGAGAAATTCGTTTCAGAGTTCACCAGATCAGTTGTTAAAAACTGGGAAGGCTTAAAGCTAGCTCATCTAGAAACCTTACTGTTAATAGATATGGACGGGCAAGATCCCGAAAAAGAATTAGAATTTAGTGAAGATAACGCAGAGACTCTTGTAAGTTCATCAACCGAATTTGACACCTGGCTTAACGAGGTAGTCTTTGATTTAGATAACTTTCGTAGCCAGCCAAAAGGAGGAAGTACTTCAGAGGTTGACGCGGTTCTTCCAGAATAGTGAGTCTAAGATGACGAGAGATCGTTATCTTAATATGTGTGAACAGTTGGGGAAGGAACCCGTTGAGGAGGAAATACCTCCAGAATGGGAAGACTTCCCTGAAATTGTAGTACAGGCAATTACTACGTTTCATATGTTAGGCGACCGTGTATACCCAGAAATAGGATATATGGGGAAAGACTACACCAACTTAAATCATTATATAGAAATGCATGAACCCGAAGATAAAGAGTTTTTTCTGGTGCTATTAGACTGGTTAGACTCAAGAGCTATTAAAGCCTCCCAAGAACATCTTAAAAAGGAGCGCGATAAGCTAAAGAGAAAACACTAGTGGCTAATAATACAATTACAGTTACTTATAAAGTAAATGAAGATGGCAGCTTAGAAAAGATCTCTAAAAAAGCTGCTAAAGCTGCGGCCGCTACAGATAAAGTCACCAAAGCACAGGATAGATATAATAAAGGTGCTAAAGGTGTAGCAGGCGCTACCTCTAATGGTACTAAAGCATTCTCAAAAATGAACTCAGCCATGGGTGGCAGCAACGGTCTTGTTGCTGCTTATGCTACTTTTGCCGCCAACATATTCGCTCTTACCGCCGCTTTCGGCGCCCTTCAAAGAGCTGCTCAGTTACAGCAACTCGAAGACAGCTTTGGCCGACTAGCTAACGCATCTGGCCGCACCTCCTCATTAATGGCACAAAATCTTGTAGACATTACAAATGGTGCTGTTTCACTAGATCAAGCGCTTCGTACTGCCGCCATGGGCTTTAGTGCAGGCTTCTCTACAAAAGAACTAAGTGACTTAACAAGAGTTGCTAAGGGTGCTTCGGCAGCTCTAGGCAGAGACTTGTCAGACTCCCTGGATCGTCTTGTTCGAGGTACCGCAAAGCTAGAGCCAGAAATTCTAGATGAATTAGGTATCTTTGTTAAGATTGACGATGCTGTTAAAAAGTACGCAGATACGTTAGGTAAGACTGCTACTTCTCTTACTGCGACGGAACGCCGCCAGGCTTTCCTTAATGAAACCCTATTTCAAGGCGCTTTGAAGTTTGGATCAATTGCCGATCAAGTTAAGGCAAATCCTTATGACCAACTAGCCGCGCAGCTTAAAGCACTATCTAATAGCATTCTACAGGCGTTCTCCACTGTATTAGGGCCGGTTATCAATTTTTTATCAAATAATATGGTAGCCTTAGTCGGTGTAATGGTTGTATTTGGCTCGACTCTAGCTAAATCACTACTACCCACTCTAACTGAATTAGCTGAGAAGCAAAACAAAGTAGCCCTCTCTGCAAAATTAATGGCAGAAAACTCTGCGAAAGCAGGGAAAAAAATGGCACAAAAAACGAAAATAGATTTTGTGAGAGATGATTCCCTGCCAAAAACTAAAAAAGGTGATGAACTCGCTTTAGTAACATCATTTAAAAAAGCTCTTAAGTCAGGTAATACAGAGGCTAAAACTTTTACGACTGCTTTAAATAAACTACAGGCTATAAGAAAGCAGACAGCGACTTTAGCAACAAAGAATGGTACTGTTCAAACTGCAGCTCATAAAATAAGACTAGCCGAGCTAGACGTACTTAAAGGTAAGATTCTTAAAGTACAAGCCACAGAAGCAGGACGCGCAGCCACAGGTGGAGCCTCCGCTATAGCGGCAGGTTTGTCAGCGGGGGAAGCCGCAGTAGCAGGCACTTTAGAGAAGATGGGAGAGCACGGAACCAGCATAGCTGGGTTAAAAGCCCAGTGGGGGGAAGCACGCGAGGGCTTTTCTAAATATCGAACAGAGCAGGCCGCTGGCATGGCAGAATTTGCTAAAAATAGTAAGTTCTGGCCTGGTCTTGGACAGAAGGTATTAGCGTCCTTTAGAACAATGGCTGTTGGCGCTCGTCTATTTGGGGCGGCTCTTCTGGCCTCTTCCGGACCAATCGGCTGGGTGATAGCAGCGGTAGGCTTACTAGTAGCTGGCATGGTGGCATTATATAACGTTATGAGTAGACCTACTAAATCCGGAAAAGAGTTTAATGCCATTGCTGATAGCATGAAAGAAAAAATAACGCAACTCAATGACACTAACGGTAAACTCGTTGCGGGGTTTACGGAGATCTATATAGCGCAGGCTAGGGCTAACGCAGTCGGCGGAGTAATGGCAGAAGGTTGGGCAGCACAAGCTGTAGCGTCCGCACAAGTTGCCGCAAACATGCAAGCATACGCGAATAATTTAAGCGTATCTTCTGGCATTGCCACTGAATTTTCTTCCGCAATTGCTACTCTAACAGAAGAATTAAGTAAGCAGCCTAAGTTAACCTATCTGGAAGCGCTGGGACAGTGGATGTCTGATGCAGCTTCAAATGCGTACACCGCCACGATAGAGGGACTCGCATCCGCGTGGAAAAGTTTCGCAGAATCCATAACCGCAATAGGAACTGCAATAAAGGAAGGAGGCGCAGCGCTCTTCGCTTTTATCGACTCTATAACTGCCGGTAATTTCTCTAAAATTATGGGAGAACTAGGGGATACAATTGAAGCTCCCTTTAGTGCAATTGAGGAGCATGCTACTAACCTGATAGATACACAGACCGTAGCAAGCCAGCTAAACGATTTTACAAACACAGTAGGCAATAGTTTTAAGAAAATACAGGAAGAGTCTCCTGAGATTGCAAAAACAATGGAAGCGGGTCTGATGGAGGGGTCTGTTGAAAAATACTTAGCGGCTATAAAGACAGAAGTGACCGCTCTTGGTAAAGACCCGGTCGAAGCAGCAGAGCGTTTAAAAGACAAAATGAATGAATTTACTGCAAGTATGGTATATAATGCACAGACAATGCAAACGAATTCTGACGCTATTAGTAAGTTTAAAGAAAACGTTGATGCTGGGGCTATTTCTTTAAGAAAGTTTGCCACAGATGCAAAGGCTAAGAATGTATACACAGGTCTGATTGAGAATTTTACTAGTGTTACAAATGCGGTCGAGGCTCTAAAAATCTCTTTAGCGGCGCAAACGGGAGAGGATAAAATTAGCTTCCTAGACGGATTAAAGGCAAAAAGTGGCGAGATTGACCTTGCTGCCTATGGCACCACTGCCGAAGCCGTTGCAGCAGACGCTACAGCCGCGTTTGAGCCTTATCTAACCGCGCTTACAGCTCTCGAAACATCAACTGCAACTATTACTGAGAGGATAAATGAACAAAAAGCAGCCGTAGCAGATCTACAAAAACAGTTTGAGAATACTAAGGCTCTAAATGACTTTAATCGTAAGATGGATAGCTATGCTCGTACTGGTAAATTTGAAATTACCGTGAAACAGCAGTTAGGGGAAGGTACCATAGAGGCGGATAGAAAGGCAGCTATCGACTTCGCTAATAAAGAGTATGAGGCTAAGCTAGTACTCTTTAATCTAGAATCGGAGATGATGCGACTAAAACTAGATTATCTAGCTATGGGTCTGGAAGCTGGCAGCAAAGAGCTCGCAAATATAGAGTTACAGAAAAAAGCCTTAGGTGATATGGTTGCCCTAAAGGGTCAAGTTGCTTCTACGGAAAGAGACGGTAAAATATTAGGAGCAAACGCAGAAGCTATGGGTGCCCGCTCAAGTGCACAGAGTACCTTAATAGGGCAAACTCAGACAGGTACTACTGCTGAGCGGATGGCGGCTTTAGCCAAAGGAGGGGGCTTTGCGTCTCTCGATGTTAAGGACGCAGAGGGTAACGCAATAAAAGATGACGCTACGACTACGGGAATCGACGAGTCAAAGCTAGCAGGTATTACGGCTATGCAGATGAAGCTTGAAGCTCTGAAAGGGGTAATGGGCCCCACGTTTGATAAACTAAGAGAGCTTGGCCCAGACGGAGAGTTAGTTGCTACTATCGGAGAAGGGGCTCTGGCTATGGCTGATGCGTTTCAGAATATGAGTAAGAGTATTGAAGAAGGCGGGAGCAGAACCCAAGCCGG
>ERZ890604.284-NODE-284-length-18625-cov-11.348573_pt1 | contig 18625 bp, 7 predicted proteins | sample MGYA00521097_ERZ890604 | MGnify/ENA primary metagenome ERZ890604 (study PRJEB32303, sample SAMEA104408625) | aquatic metagenome | biome: Brackish water; feature: Chemocline; material: water | place: Baltic Sea | collected 2014-10-26T21:54:00 | depth 120 m ... | reverse complement strand
TTCTTTGACCCTGATGGGTTCTGGAAAATATTCAATAGATCAACCTAAAACAATTAATGGGTACTCCGTACCCTATTACGAAAATGTAGAGCATTATTAGTTGTCGTGCACTACGTTTATTATTAAAAGACAACAAGGATATATATTATGATAAATTTAAAATTAGACGCAGATGTAATTGCTGACGTAGAAACAACAGGTGGTGGTGGTAATAAACGTGTTTGGGATGCAGGAGTTTATGACGTTATCGTAGAGATGGCTACTGTAGAAGAATCAAAAGGTGGTGCTACTTCTGTAAATGTAACACTTAAGAATTCTGATAAAGAATCTAAGTTATTTCCATTACGTGATACTTTCTGGATTACAAGTGGTACAGCTAAAGGAGCTAATCCTTATTATGTAGATAAAGCTGGTAAGAAGCACCCTCTTCCAGGATACACAGTAGCTAATCGTATGTGTATTGCTATGACAGGTAACCCACTTAACGAAGTAATTCCTACTGGTGAAAAGAAGACTATCAATGCTTACTCATGGGAAGCTAAAAAGGAAGTGCCTACAGAGAAATTTGTACTAACTGACTTAATTGGTAAGCCTGTGAAGATTGCGTTAGTAACTAATCTAGAAAACAAGCGTGCTAAGAACATTGCCAGTGGTGTGTATGAAGCTACTGCTGAAACAATAGAGAAGAATGAAGTACGCTACTTTGCTAATATCGTTACAGGATTATCTGTAGACGAAATGGCAGCAGGTACAACAGAGCCTACATTTATGGCGGAATGGGCAAGTAAAAACACTACTATGCAACAAATAGTAGATGGTGTAACAACTACAGTTCCACGCGTAAATGATAAAACTACGTTCAAAGGAACTGCACCTGCAGCTTCTGGAACAGAGACAGCTAAAACTTCTATCTTTAGCTAACCCCTATATGGCTCCCTGTTACACAAGGGGCCATAACCTAATTAAAAGGAAATATTATGAAATTAACTATTGAATTAACTACTGATGATGCCCTAACTGTACTTAAAGGTCTTGACCTTACAGATATCGTCATCAAAACAACTACTGCTGGCTCTACACCTAAAGTTACTCGCCGTAAGCCCAAAGTAGCTATTATAGAAAACGAGGTTAAAACTATCGTGCATAACGCAGTAGAGGAGTTAGAAGCTAAAGTGGATAAAACATTCACAGACACTCTAGATGAGACTGGGGAAGCCTTTGCTAAAGGGGGAGCTCCTTGGAAAAGCTAAAAGACCTATTAAACACAGCAGCAGTAAGCACTGTAATTATAGGTGTCTTAGTTGCAGGAGTACTCATTACTCCTATATTAATAGGAGCAGGAGTAGTACTAGTTGTCTATGTTACCATCAAGGTACTACATGATGACCCTGATATGTAATCTATAGAGGGTCCACAGGTAATCCTGTGATGTCCTCTATCTGATCTGTAAATGGTATATAGAATACATTTTCAAATACCTTCTGTGGTCCACCTATTGGAGGTAACCAGTTACCAAATATCATAGCTGAGTCATACACGTCAGGTACATCAACACCAGTTATTTCTTGCATTGCTAATAGCATAGCAACATTAGCTGGTTCTCTTTTAGCTTGTTTGTAAAGGTAACGTTGAATAAACAACCAAAACTTCACAAATAATCCTAACCCCATTTTATTTACATAATCTAGCTTAGGACCTAAAGGCTTATCATACAAAACAAATGCATCAAATACTTGAGATAATGCTTCGTTTTCAGAAAGCTTTTTCTTTATAGTTAGATGCTGATACATACCGTATCTAGCTACAAAGTCCATAGTAGTTGTGAAATGATGTAATTCTTTAAACAATTGCGTGGTTTCTGTCATGTACGCTACTCTAGCTGCGCTCTGAAGTGCCTCAGGAATGTTTTTCTTTAATCCGCTTAACGAATTAGCGAACTTAGTTAAATAGTCGAATTCTCGCAATTCTACGTCCTCTGAAATACTTGTAAATAGCCCCATATTAATGAGAGTAATTACTGGGTTTTCTGCAAGACTACTTCTTAACTCAAAATATCTAGATTCTAGCACCTTACTCTTAGGTGTGTTAATCGGAACATTCTGTAACTCTAGCTGTATCTCAGCTAGTTCTTTAGCTTCTTGCTTGAATACTTCAAGATTCTTCCACCCAGCTGCCCAGTACTTCTTAACTTCTAGCGGTGTCATCCCAGCAACTAAACTAACAAATACGTTAGATACCATGTTAGCTCCTGGAACTCCTGCAACCTCTTTGATAATAACGTTCTTAACACCTAAAGCTACTAAACTCTGCCAGCTTGCTTCAAACTGCTTAATTGCAAACTGTGCTCTAGGCATTGAACTAATCAATTTTAGATTAGCAGCAGATAGTCTCTTGTGTCCAAAGAAGGTTAGTACATAATCTCTTCTGATAGGGAAAGACAGCCTCTCTTTTCCCCCCGGGCTCTTGACTGTTAGTGCACCCTTTTTAATCAACTGTTTGAGTGATCTAGGCAATCCTGCATAGTACTCAGAATAGTATTTCTTATCAAATAAGTCGATAAACTCGTGCTTAGCTAGTCTTCTATTATCCGAATAATCCTTAATTAGAAAATCAATAGCATTCTTATTTACTTTCTCTGACTGTGTCTTATCCACTAGGTGCATTCCCATGCGCCCAAGTACCTTATCGATGTCCATATCTATACTGTCACCTTTATAGATTTCTTCCATTTTCGCATATGGGAGTTCAATTCTATAGTCTACAATATTTGATAACTCGTCTCGTATAGGTATTAGCTTATATTTAGAAGACAGACCACGGCTATTCTCATGTTTAGCTAAATTATCTTGATGTACTGCAAAGTCCCTAATTGCTACATGTATCTTAGCAGCATTAGGTACAGCTTCTCCGCTGATCTCATCTACCATCTGATACTCTTCTTTCCTAGCAAACATCTCAAACACACTAGTTCCTGAAGCTTTTAGCTGGGTGTACGATAGTACACCAGCTACTTTAGTAGGCTCTACGTGATACTTCGTAACATACAAGCTTAACCCTTCATTATCAATACCATCATACTCAGTTACTTTACCTAACTTAGTATATCCCTGTTTGTATAAAGACACAGCTTCTGCATCAGTAGCGGCAACGATATTAACATGTGGGTCTGCAACATTAGCTACATACCCTTTCCTCATCTGAATAGGGCTAGATTCAAATAGCTTCTTCTTAGTTTCTAGCTTGAAGTCATTGTGATGTTTTAGTAAAAAAGTGAAACCATTATCTGTACCTGCTGCTTGTTCCTTATCGATAACTTCTAAAGCAGTATCCAAAGTACTCTGGGGAGTCATTTGTATAGCTAACAAGCTAACATACGCATCTAGCATTAAAACTTCAGACTTACTCACCACTCCTGATTTCTGGCTTAGAACATGCATTAAGTGAATAGTGTTAGCATTCAATGCTGCATTAGTTTTGTTAGTCTTCCTCATGGTTATAAGGCTAGCTAGTGATTGAGTATGCTGAGCGTATAGTTGATTATTAGGTATATTCAAGTTAAGCTCATAAGTACTAATTAGTGCTTTTAATGCAGTAGGGTCACGTAGAAGATTCACAATCTTATCCGCTGACAATCCTCCTGCGTACATTAGAGCAGATAGGTCTCCTCGCAATAGTACTTTAGTTAGTGCTGTATGTTGTATCTTACTAATCTCCTTAAATGGAGTTAAAAACATTTTCTGTATTTTACTAATCACTGCGTTTTCACGATGTTTTCGCTGTGATTCTACTAAGTGTTTAGATAAAAGCAATAACTTTTCTACTCTAACATCTGTTGTACCTATAGTAGCTTCCTTGACTAAGTAAGCAAGAGCGCTTTCCTGTGCTACTGATGATAGTGCAGAGAAAGCTTTAGTAAATGCTTGCTCAGTAGTAGCTGTTCTCAGTGCCTCAGGCAAGTTAGCAAATACATACGCAGTGTTAGGTATGAACGATTTACTCTTACCATCTCTGCCTAATTTATTTAACCCTAACTTAACCCCTTCACTAAACTTAGAATATAACTTATCCTTAGCTTTCAAAGACATCTCATAGTAAACGTGCTTTCGTTGTCTCTCCTGGGCTCCAGCTAATTGCTGTGCTAGCTCAAATACCTCTGCGTGTACTGAAGTAGGTATCTTATCCTTCCTAAATTTACGTATAAACATATCTATTAGGGTAGAAATAGCATTACCTAACTGTTGAATAAAACCAGTACCTGTAAAGAACTCGTGCTTAGCAGGCTGTTGCATGCTAGTTAGCTTCTTAACTAAGTATTTATTTGTTAGTGCTCCCACTATAAATTCTTCTAGTGTGCTCGGTACTTTCTCACCTAAAGAGTTTGTGTGGAAAGGCCCAATAAAGTAATCATACTGCTGTTGTGCATTCTCTCGCTCTAGTACAGGGTCTGTTTTGTATACAACATTACCTGCTTCATCTTTACTTAAGAAATCCTCAACAACTACGTGCTTTCTTGCGTATCTTTGTAGGTCTTGTAAAGCACCCTTGATAGGTGTACCTGTTTGAAGTACAGCATGTATTACAGGGTGTAATGACTCGTGCGTAAACACTTCTTGGTCACTCTGTTCAGCGTAACTAGAGGCTATATATTTGCTTAAGTTTAATCTAATATTCTTAGTATCTACGTTATAACCACCTATACTACGTCCTTCCACCTTACCTGCACTGATGGTAACACCTTCTATGTTAGCAACTACTTTTAGAATTAGGTCATTCCATACTCTTTCTAAGTTAGCTGTTTCTTCTGCATGCTCTTTTTCACTAACATAGCTATTTGTGTATGTGGATAACTTACCAAATATCTTCCTAGCATTAGTGGATAGTTTTACATTATCAAATATATCAGATACAGATTCTAGTACTTCTTCTGGTGAAGAACCTAGAACCTTCTTTATGCTCTCGGCCATAATAGGATTAACTACTTTAGTGTCCTGTAACTCCCTCTTATCTTGTAAGGAGTCTTGTACTTCAGATGTAAACTCTGCAGCTTGTACCACTTCTCCAGAAACTGTGGCTACATACATCTGTTGTACTTTAGTTCCTTTTTCTTTAAGCATTGAGAATAATTTACTTCTAGCTTGTTTGTTAATATCATTTAACATTTCAATATTAGCCATTGAGTCATCTAAAGATGTTCTAAATAGCTCGGGCTTGCCTTTATTTACAAATGCTTCTTTATAGAAGGTGTCTTGTATCTCTTCTTGTTCCTCTAGGGATAATAACTCAAATGACTGTGCTAATCTAGCACTTACTTGCGCAAATGCTCCAAAGCGTTCGTTCACTCCAACAAACTCTGTGTTGTAAGAGCCAATAGATTGTTCTACCATGTCTAAAGGGGCATCCATAGCATCGTGAATAGGGCTAAAACCACCCTTACTATCTTTAATAGATAAAGATAAGATTACTGAGTCAATGTTCTGAATAGGGCGAATTACGGCTGAAGCTCCAGGAGCTTCAAACTCTAGTGTACGTACTTGAACACTGTACGCACCACCACCTCTTCTAGGTATCTTAACGATATTAGAGTCTTGGTGTGTGTACTTAACTTTAATTAAATCAATAGCGTCTTTGATGTACTTACCGTCATTCGTAGTTTTACCAGCGAAAGGTCCCTTAAATTGAGGATACACTCTAAGTAATGTGTTCTTAATTAGTTCAGTTTTTTGGAATTCATCCATCTGTGTAAATTTGTCAGCAAACTTACCGTTACCTGGAATTATCTTATCAACTGCTTTCTCTAGTTGATTATTGAAAATCATAAACTGTATTTCAGCGGCTTCAATAAAAGCAGCTCTATACTTAGATATGTCACCAAGAACCTCTTCAGCTGCATGAGCTACGATAGGCTTATACATAAGAGTAATATTATCTTTAACTTTACCTTTCGTATCTAGCTTTAACTCAATCAGTGTTCCTGCTTCAAGCAATTCTTTTATCTTCTCAGGGCTATACTTCTTTTCACCAAATAAAGCTAATGCACTGAATAATGATACTGCTTGTTCTAAATGTAGTGACAAGTATGCCTCTGCTCTTTTAGCATCAGGGTCATTCTTACTAGCTGTGTAGTTTGTCTGTATATCCACAACTTTGCTACGGAACATCTCTGACACTTCTACAGATAGTTCTCTTGAGATGCTAGCAAACATTGCGCCGTAGTTGTACACCATGAATGGAGTTTTAGCCATCTTACGTATTATTGAATCTTTAGACGTATCAAAGCCAATGGTCTGTAGAGCATTTAGCATTTTTGTAACGTCACCAGTTAGATTTTTAATCGTAAATAACTCTTTATACTCTGGTGATATATATGTTTTACCTGTATCCCAATTCTGCTTAACTACTTTACCCTGAAACAACAATGGCTTATCTATGATACTTTTCATAGAATAACCAAATTCAGTGTAAGCATCTCTAAATCCAGATTTGAATCTACTTCCCATGTCACCATCTTGGGTGGACAGGGTAAGTCCTACTTGATTTAGTTTACGTAACCCTGACTCAGTGAGTTCCATATTACCATCAAATAGTCCTCCTGCAAATTGCAAGATACTAATAGCAAAGCCATTGGTTACACCATCAGCTTCAAGAGTAATATCAGTAGTAAATTCACTGAAATTAGTACCACCGTTTAATGCTCTTATATATGTGGCTAATGCCGGGATACCTTTTAATATTCCAGGACCAGCACCGTATTCAGCATCTATATCTAATAGTAACGAGTTCATTGTTTTAAAATCTTTACTGTTATACGCAACAATTGCTTGTGCTAAAGGAGAGCCTGTACGGTTAGCTTCATTAACTAGTTTGTTAAATAGCTGTAATCCTCCATCTAAGTCTGTCTTATCAATATCTTTGTCGAAAGCTTGTGCTACTGCTAATCTAAATAAACTAAACATACCTGCATTATTTGGAGATATCTTAGTATTTAAAGCACCCTCAGGAGTAATCAGGTTTCTGTGTAATAAACTGTTCTGTGGAGTGACTGGACCTAGTTGAACTAAACGATTAGTATTCATCGCTTTGTATGGCACGAAGAATCTCTCTAGACGGCCTAATTTGTTGTATTTGACTAAGTTGTCTATCTCTCTATCTATTGCAGCGTTCTTGGCCTCCTGAGAGCCCCTATCGTCCACATGAACTGTAGCTGGGTCTTTCCATCCTACTAGTTCTCTTATTGTTTGTTTTTCTGCACCTTCAAATATTTCAAAGCCACTGTTCTTAGTCCAAGGACTAGATTGTAATGTACGGATAGTTGTAGCTACTTTAGTAGCTATATCAAATATACTATTACGTATTCCTTTTTTAACATGCTTAATAGGAGAGTTACTAGGCTCATAAGAACTCTCAGCGTCACCTAATATTAGATCAACATCATTGTTATTAGTACTTACTACTAATGAAGATTTACCAAATCCTGTGAGAGTTCCTTCTTCAGTCTTATGCTTAGGCACTTGAATCATATTGAAGTACTGTAGCTCTTCAACTATATCACCTTTACTGTCTGGTGCAGCTACTAAGACTTCTACCACCTTCTTAGTAAATAAACTAACACCACCTATCTTAACCTTCTCACCCATGCCAGCTACAGCTAAGAGCCCTAAACCATATTTAATGCGTTGACCTAAACCATCTGCTCTATCTACTACAGCAGGGTCAAAAGTAATGTCTTCACGCTCTTCTATGATTGACCTAATATTCATACTACGGTACACCACATCACCTACTTGCATAATGAGAGTATTACGGTTAACACCACCACCAGTGAATAACTCATACACATCGGTAGGTATCTTCGCATCACCATTGCCATATACTAGTTCACCAATCTCTTTGTTATTCAACATAGATGGCACGCTTCCTGCATATCTATAAGAAGTAACCATCATATTAAATAGCACTGCATCAGGTAGTGTGAAGTCACCGTTATCCTGTGCATCCCCGTATAGTATTTGAAGTGGGGCTTCATACCAAGCTTCAGTTTCTCCTTTACCTGCTTTAATAGGACTACGAGTATTTGCAGCAACTTGTGTTAAGTACACGTCTCTGTACTCTTCAAAGTTTCTAGCTAGGAAAGCACTAAATAGTGGGTTCACCCCATGCTCTAACAGAGCATCTTGTAATGAGTCAATAGAATCATACATAGCTGGGTTGTTAAAAGCAAACGTATCTAATGTATCAGAGTATTTAGTAAATAACTCATTGAAGGTTTTACCTTTTACGAACTCACTAACGGCTGCATATTTACTAAACATCTTATCTGGGAGTTTAGTAAAAATAACATCTCTTACTGCTGAAGCTAGGTCATTAACCTCATACGCTTTTAACTGTGAGTAAGATGAAACTATTTCGTTGTAAAGCTCTTGTTTACTTTTTAGATTACATTTACCCATTAGTCACATACCTTAAGTGTTTTAGCTGCTGCTATTATTGTGTTTTCATCCAGTTTACTGAACTCCTCGAATGAAACAATTCTACCATTTTTGAATAGACCTCGATTAGTAAATCGCTTTTTAAAACCTGCCTTAGTTTTAAGAGGGGTTTCTAATGCGGTTAATTCTGGAGTACTCTCACCTTCTAGTGTAGTCTCCAACTTACCAACTTCAGCTTCTAATTGTTTAATCTGCTTTTTTAAAGCAACTATTTCTACAGTGTCAGGCTCTATTTCTTGCTTGATGGGTTCAACTACCACTTCTTCTTTAGCTTCAGTTTTAGTAGTCTCTACAGCCTTAGTCTGTTTTAATCGTTCAAGAATTTGTTTACGTGTGGCCTTATCTTGAGCATCTATACCGTATCTACTCTTAGTCCAACGTTTTATGTTGTCCTTTTCTTTTTTAGATAGGCTAACAATAGACTGGTCTGATGAATTCATAACTGCATCCAGCACATACCCAGCTTTATCATATATATTACCCCCTAATGCAGCAACACTTTCTAGGGCCCCTTCCATCTCTACAACACTATCATCATATAACTCCGTGTAATCTTTTATATCTTCCGCAGTTGTGGCGTTATTAAGATTGTCAATTATTTCTTTTTGGTCAGCTTTCTTCACACCTATTTGATACTCTGCATCCTGGAGTTCTCTAATAGACCTCAGATAATCATTAGCTTCTAAAATATTCTTTAGCTGAAAAGGTTCAACAGTCTCAGACGATTTAGTTTTAGTCTGCGTGGCTTTAGGCTTACTCTCTTTTACTGGGGGAGTTTCTTTAGTAACAGTCTCAGCCTCCACAGACTGCGTCTGTGTGGCTTCGCCAACCTCAGGGGTTGTTTGTGTAGTATCAGGAGTATTAAGTGCATTGATTACGTCTGCAGTACGCTGCTTAGCTTCTACATTAGTAGTTGGTCGCTCTTCTTTAGTGTTAACAATATCTTCAACTGTACCTGTAGAGTCTTTTACAGAGTCTAAGTCGTCTAAAATTGATTGAATAACAGAATTCTGTTTAGCTACATCAGAAGTTTCTCTATTACTTGACAGTGCAACTGTATCTAAAACTAACTGAAGAGTCTTCTCACCATACTCTGCTTCTTTTTGTAGTATCTCTACTAGTGGGTTAACTCCAACTGGGTCAACTCTCCATCCTGTGCCTACATTGATAGGAGCCTCAGAAGATATCTCAAAGTTCTTATTAATGTACTGTGACGTACCTGTCTCTAATGCAGTGTTTAAAGCTTGCTTAAATGCCTGTGCTTTCTCCGTAGTTCTTATAACAAATGTTTCTAGGTCATTGAAACCTTTCTCTGTGTCTGCTGTAGCAGCATGCTCATCAAAGGAGTTCTTATTACCACCACCAGTAATAACTTCTTTATGTACTTCGTTAAGCGTCTTAAGCTCTTCACCTATTTGTAATACTGTTTTACGTGCATTGAGTACTTCTTTCTCTGCTGGTGTTACTACATCATCAGATTGAGCAAGCAAATCAGTAATTATCTGATTCTGCTTAGTACTATCATTACCAATTGAGTTTAAGCTATATAGTATTGTATCTTTACTTTCTTCAGTCTTTGACTCTGCATTCGTAATCAGTACGTTTAATCTCTTGCTGATAGCTGTTTTTGCAACAGCTAGTTCTTTCAGCTTCTCTTCTGCTTCTGGAGCAGTTGATTCGTTTAGTAATTTACGCACTCTAGTTAGCTCTTTACCCGCAGCAAATACTTCTTCTTTCTCCATAGAGCTTACACTCTCATCAGTAGTTGTAGTAATCACTGTATCCGCTTGTGCTATGACCTCATTTATAGTAGGCACTACTTCTTCTTGTTGTGGGGTAACTTCTTTAGGCGCAACTACTGTATTGATTCTTTCGTTTAGCTTATCTAGCTGCGCAGTTAACTTTTCTCTTGCATTGGCAGATAACGCCCCTGGGTTAGGTTTGCCTGCTTCTAATTGTGCACGGAGTTCTTTTTGTTTGTTTAATAATCTAGAGCGTTGCTTTTGAGATTTACTTACAGTATCTTTACTCTCCTTATGCATTGCAAAAAGATCAACGATTGCTTGCTTACGCTTACCTTCAAAGAATTCAGTGTCCTCAGGATTCTTTTTAATAATTGCATCATAATCTTCATTAATATTGTTAAGTGTAGATTGCACCCCAGATAGTTCACCAAATCTAGAATCATTGAGCACCTGTTCCTCAGTTAAGCCTAGTTTCTCTGTCCATTTAGCTATAAAACTGTTGTAGCTGTCTGCGCTTTCTATGCTTCCAGCATCAGTTCTAAACTCTTCATCTTCCATAAACTGAACATCATCTGTACCATCAGATTCTTTACGTAGCTCACCAAGTTTAATATTTAGCTTATTTAGTTTATTCCCTATATCAGCACGTTCTTCATCAGTTAATGGAATAGTGTCTGGAACATCTAATTTAGTAGATATCTTATCTGCTTGTTGTTGAAGCTTCTTATTATTACTTTTGAATACACCAACTACTTCACCAGGAGCTTTTATAGAAGCACCACCGAAAGCACCTATAGTACCGGCGTAACCTAAGTCAGACCCCTCAATTTTATCAAAGTCTTGTTTAACAGCATACTGCTCACCAACTTCAGTGATAATTTCTGAACCACCTTCAATGCCAGCTACAATACCTAATCTAGCTAAAGGAAGAAGAGCTTTCGATAATTTAGGGTAATTAAGAAGTAGTGACGTCACTAGCTTATCTGACCCAGGGACTTTGTTAAATAACACTTCAGCACCCATACGCTCAGCTGCTACAGCAATTGCTATAGACGTGCGCGCTATGTTAAGTTCCTTGTTAGTTAATTCTTCACCAGTCTCTTGTCTGCGTTCTTCAATAGCTTTCATGTACCTAGAAGAATACATATCTACTACACCAACACCACTTAGTGCTGCGTACATAATAGGCAGAGACTCAACTATTTTGTCCACAGGGTGACTAGGATGGTTAGTCATTAGCCATACACCAGCAGCTAACACACCGTCTTTGTTGTATATTCGATCGTAGTTCTTTTTAATATGTGTATCTAAATTAGATGCGTATATTTGCTTACGTAGGTCTTTACCTACATTAACGGACGCGTCATAGACTCTTCTATTCTGTTGTACTTCACCATCTAGACCTAAAAGTATCTGCATCTTCTCAGAATTACCAAATTCTACTAACTCTGGTGATACTTCAGTATCAGGATTATTTCTATACTCCTTAATACGGTCATTGTATTCACCAAACATCTTAACATCAGCTTCAGTAATCTCTGGTTTTAAACTATTTACTGGGGCGCTATTCCAGTCATTTGTTCTTGCTTGTAAACTAGTACTAAGGTTAGTAGACCCTGTGAGTACCGCAGCTATCGCGTAAGCAGGAGTGATGAGTAATTCATCCTGTAACATTGCTAAAGCTCCAGCACCTACATTAAGGAGACTATCTGGTGTTCCCCAGTTGTTCTTATTAGACTTCTCTTGTCTAGTTCCATAATCTACTTGAGCAGCAGTTAAACCATCTACATCACCTTTGGTAAACCACCCATCATTCTGTTGTACTGTTATAGCATTACCATCAGCATCCCAACCAGACTTGTAGTTTTCACCGAACTCTGCTGTTAGCTTGTTCCTAGCTAGTATCTCTTGGTTAGCTGTAGCACGTCTCTCAGCCCTATTCCAAGGAGCAGAATATGCAGCATTAGTTTCAGGAGTATCAAAGATATCTCCCAAATTCTGATTATTCTTATTATAGATATCTGCAATTAAACGGGTGTCACCCTTTAGTTTAGATGCAGTTCCAGTAGGGATATAGGTTATCTCACTGCCAGCGCTAAACCCCTGATTAGCAGATTGAGCATCTACATTTTCTTTCCATGCAGTTAAATCTGAATCTTGGATTTGGTCAACAGGAATGCCAGTAATCTGATTAAGAGCATACTTCTGTTGTAGCTTCTTCTTCTGGGCAGCAGTGTTGTCCGCAAAGTAGCTATCAGGAGAGTCAATACCAGCAGCTCTGACTACTTGCGTAGTCCCATCAGGTAACTGAACGTTATATGTGTCTGTGTCGTATTGATCTAAAACAGTACCAGTTACTCCTAGAGTATCTAGTTTGTTTTGTAACTTAGCTGCTTTTTCAGCTTTAAGCTGTTCTACTGATTTGTATTTGTTGGCAATTAGGGAGTCTATTCCACTAAAGCTTAAACTGTCTAATGGCATATGTAACCCCTAAATTGAATGTAGTATTTACTTAAATAACTTGTTTATTTCTGATTCCACTGCTGAAGCAGGAGTCAAATGTACATTATTAAGTAGCCTAGCTGCTGCTGCTGATTTAGCAGCCTTATCTTCTAGCTTTTTAGAAACACTACTAGAGAGTGTTAGATTGGCTGCTACCTTAGCTGCAGGTATGCTTACTAAAGGTTCTCCGTATTCAAAACCTGAATCTGTAAAGTATGTAGGGCTACTTGAGTGTTGTTTTCGTAAAGCAATAGCTTTCTTATATATCTCAGCTGCAGTTACATCTTCGTTTTGGTCAATAAACTTAGTGGAACGCAACCCTTGAGCTTCTAGCTCATTGAATGACACCCAATCACTATCCACACCACCAATTTGTTGTATAGCTTGGTATAACATCCACTTATTATCCCCTTTGAAGAATGCATCTGCGTTTGCTAAGCTATCAACAATATCTTCAATCTTACTTGGGACAATATCTTTAAATTTGTTGTACGTTGCTGAAGCAGTGTATGTCTCATTTCTGTACTTGCGCACGGTATCATTATTTTTGTTTTTAGCTTGATTGATTTGCTTATTGTCTGCAGCCTTAATCGTACGAGTCTGCTCCATCAATTGTTTAGAAGATTCTACGTTTAAAGTAGCTTGTATTGCTTTCTCAAACTTAGGAAATTCTTTCCAATGCTTACGCTTATTTTGTAATTTAGTGATATCTTGGGCGTATTCAGATACACCTGCTTTAGTCAACACATATAATCCATCTGCATCTTGCACAGCTAGGTTAGTATCGTTATGGTATTTACTAGTAAATAAATCCCTCTCTTGTATTTGTTGAGAAGGCTCTAGTATAGCGTTGGCTGCTGTAGCAGTTAGATTAGTACTAGCAACTACATCGTCTGTACCAGGTATATTTGTGAAATCTTTTTTACTAACTAGTTCCTGAAGACTTTTTGTTTGCTGTTTAGATACCTCATTGAAGGTGTTCTCTTCTTCTACACGTAAAGCATCTACTTTATCACTAAAGGATTTAATTCCAGCAGTTTTAGCTGCGCTGGTCATGTTAGTTGCGTTGATATCATTTTTAAACTTAGAGATAACTTCTGTTCTATCATTACCCTTTGTACTGCTCACATATTGCATTGCTCTATTAATAGAGGCATCAACAGCAGTGTCACGGTCTGACGTGTAACCGCCTACCAGATTATTGTTAAAACCTATAACTGACTTAGATATTTCATCTTTTTGTTCTAAAGTACGTGCTGTAGCTGGGTTGAATTTGTCAAACACATCATTACTAAAATATGAGGTACTCCCTGGCTGTGTTACGGGAGCATCTACTTGACCTAAAGCATTAGGTGCTACTACGTTAGCGTTAGGCGCAACAGCAGCAGGAATAGCATCAGGGGTAATACCAGTATTAACTGGGGCAGTTGTTGGGTTTATAACATTTCGCCAAGTTACATTCTGCCCAATATTATTATAAGCATTCATCTTTGCTTCTGCCATCTGAGCGTCTGTCGCCGCTTTAGTGGCATTAGATTGAGCTGTAATTGTCTGAGCTTCTGTCTGCGCTTTTTGTAGTGCTTGGTACTCAGGAGTCATCTTTCTAAGAGTATCTTGGTAACTAGACATGGCATTCATACCACTCGCTTGAGCTGTCATTCTTGATACAGAATTATCTAAAGCATTCTGTCTGTCATCTGTCTGCGTCTGTATTACATCTTGTAAAGGGGAGGCTATATTAGCAAAACTATCTGCTAGGTTCTTTGTAGCTTGCGAAGTATCCTGAAATCTTACCTGCGCCACGTCTTGCCAATTAAGTGCCATAATTTATCTCCTAGAAGTTAGCCAATGTTAGGTCGGCCAGGTAATTTTAGGTTGGACATAGTGCTATATTTACTTGCATCTCCGCCCTGAGTACCTACCCAATCACCAATAGCTGAGGCTTTACCTTGTGCCTGTAAAAAGTCAGGTACGAAAGCATCATACTTCATATTGAGGTTAGCTGTACTTAAGTCTCTATTGAAAGCGTTATTAGCTCTAGTTTCATCAAGACCTTCCTTCTGTAGAGTAAGTCCATACAAACTACCTAAAGCGTTAACCGCACCTAGTCCAGTTTCCCACTGGCCAGCTGTACCATACCCACCTAGTCCTGAATTCTCCACGTTTTTCCAACTATTATTGACAGCATTATCTCCAGCACCTCCAAAACCTTGAAGAAACTTAGTCCAGTCTGCTGGCCCTTGAGGTGTCTGGGGGGCTGTAACTCCTGTGTTTAAATTAACATCGGAATCTGGAACAGTTATCCAGTTTCCATTTTTATCTTGTACTACTGCCATAAATTTCTCCTATACTTGCCTATATTGTACGTTAAAACTATACTGTTGATTTAGTTTATGATCAAATTCGTATAGATGTGTATTCATCTCGATTGTGCCTAGTGACCTAGTGTAGAAATGCTCAGAGTGCCCAGGAACTATGTACCCTCGTGTATCTCCCTCTAACCCAGGAATAATATGCCCACCTAGGTCTAATATATCTGTTATTTCTGCATAGACATCGTCTAGAGCTTTGTAGGCTGTATCTAATTTAGTAGAGAAAGCTTGCCTAATTCTTTCTTCTTCCTCAAATTCTTGATTCACTGTAATGGTCTCTACTCCACTATATGCGTCTACAACTATTGTAGTAATTCTCAGAGTGTCTTCAATAGACAGTGCACCGCTCGTGTCTATATTACTACCCACGCCGTAATTCATCTGTAAAGCTACACTAAGTACCATAGCCAGTTCAGGAGATATATCTTCAGCTACTGCTGTGATAGCGTAACTAATAAGTTGATTCTGTGCGAAACCAATTGCGAAATTAGTCATGGTGCTAGCCCATACAACACTACTTGAAGTAACTACTCCGCCCACTACAGTTTGTGTGGATACAACGCCAAATGAGTTAGTTACTAGTACCGTCCCCGTCTCTGCAGTGCCTGAAACTACAACAGTTTCACTAACTGTTCCAAACGTAGCAGGGTCTATGTACCCTGTGGCAATCATAATAATCACGATGATTATTATCATTATAAGTATCTTAAAGAAGTTATTCTCAATAACCTCATAGTGAGCTAAGTAGATTGATACATGAGCACTAGCTAACCACATAGAAGAAAGAGCCGCTGTAGAGGTTACGGGGGTAATCCCGTAGAAGAACGGTAACATTAAATCATCTTTATTAGCTAAGTTAAACTTAACTAGTTTAAATTTACCAGTATCTGTATCTACTACACGTAACGCTGCAATAGGAGCCCTCACTGTATATGCATTCAAACCGTTAGCTACTATTGAGTAGTATGTAATCTCTTGAGACTGTGTAGTCTCTTCATTAACTACATTTACAATACGTAGACCCCCGTTATTCTCATACACTAGATCAGGTTTAGCTACTGTGTGCCCTGAGTCTACACCAGCGGAATCATAGATTATTCCAGAATACGCAATACGGACAGTTACTTGTAGCTTACCTAACCCTTCAGTAGTAGTAGACCCTGGAGCTACCACACCGTTACCATTTAAGAAATCTGTAATCTCACTAGCATCATCTGCTTGATACTGAACTTTGTATAATAGTTTAGATGACGAAGCATAGTAAGGCTTTATCAGCAAGTTAGAATCATCAAAGTGACTACTCTTAGAGTAATATATACCGTTTAGTGTAGAGTCTGCAATTACTGCTGACAAACTATGGTGAACATACGTAGTGTATGCATACTTGAATACATACTTATAATCATCATGAGTTACAATAATATTATTGTAAGGCTTATCTCCAGTAGCAGATGTGTACTGTGCTTCTGTTACCGCATTAGATGTATGCAAATTCTCGAATAGTGTGAATAGATATGACAGACCACCCTGAGTATCATCCCACATACGTATACCAAAATTCACATAGATATGATCTAAATCATTCATATTTCCTGTGTAGTCTTGGGTTATTGCGGATAGCGCACCTTCACCATCAATCTTCATTGTAGCCAATAGCTCAGTGATTTGAGTTTCATTAGGACTGCTAGTGAAATTGACATTATTTACTCTTAGAGGAACTGCGGGCAGTGTCTGCAATGCAGTAGCACTAATATTAATATTAACTTCGGACGTGTCTAGAGTAGGATATGTACCTTCACCTACTTTGTACTTAAAAAGTAACCTAGTAGTAGGAGCACTATCTAAGTAATAGTTAGATACGATGTGTGCTCCCGTAGGCTTACTTGGTACAGTATAAGGTAACACTCCTGTGGTAGCAGCAACAAGAACAATGCTTACTTCATCTGAAACTCCCACTGTATCTGTGTTATCCAGTAAAGGAGCTACATAAGCACTACTACTAGTATTAACACCAGCTGACGTATTTACAGTAGTGGTTGCAGTAGCCGTGCCACTAATAGGCACAGTGTAGTTATCTGCAGATACGTTGTACACGAAATTAGTATAATCGATTGCATCAGAACCTATATACCCCGTATCTAAGTTATATCCTTTATTGGTATATAACCACCACTCAATCCAGGTAGGGATAGTAAGTCTTCCTAATAATGAATTAGTTAAACTTACAGGCGTCCCATGTATTGTACTTAGCACATCTGCAACTTCAGAATCGTCTACATAGTTAATGAAAGACTCTACTTCAGGGAATCCTGTGTAGTAGTGCCCATCTTCAATATAACTTATAAACTCTTTTAATGATTTAGGTATAGAGCCACCAAATATGGCGTTGTACATAATAGCACTAGTTACATCTATATCATTGTATAACGCAGAAGCAACCATATCTTTCGATAGCCGCTGGTCTACTATTGTATTACTAAATAAGGGTTGGTTGTGTACCTCGAAGAACTCTACAACCTCATTACCAAACCCAAGTAAATCTGCTATTGCATCAAGTACAGCTTCTATAATATCTACTATAAGGTCTATAATGCCGACTACAATGTCAACAATGTCCTCAATAATGTCAACTATAAAACTCATATTACCTTGGGGTTAGTAGCAGTAGGGTGTAGCTAGTTACGTAGGCTTACCATCACTAATAACTGTATTAATATTTACAGTACCTGAAGCGGCAAACGCATTTACAGCAGTAGATGGAACACCTGCTGTATTAACATTCATGCCCCAAGCACGTAGTAGAGTATCTAAGTATTTCTGATCAGCATTCCACTGGAAACCTTTAGCCTGCTCTTCATACAGTGTTGCTTGTCTGCCTAAGATAGACGCAGTATTAGGCGCTATTTTAGTAGTCTGCTGTGTCTGTGCGTACTCAGTAATCTCTTTCTGTCCTAATAAAGAGTTTTCAGCTGTTGTCTTAGCTACTTGTGCATCTTTAACCAAAGCATCTTTAATAGACTGAGCATCTCGAACTGAAGTAGTGGATACGACATCTAAAGTCTTTTTAGCTTCAGTGGCTTGTTGTGCCACTGACATATCTATCTGTTCTTGCTTAACTAACAAGTCTTTAACAGATTGAGCATTCCTAACTGAAGTCTGTGATAAAACATCTAGAGCCTGATTAGTTTTAACAGCGTCATCCTTAGTCATTGATGTAATTTGACCAGCTTTAACTAGTAAGTCTTTAGCAGATTGGGCATCTCTGACAGCGGTTGTAGATGTAACATCTAAAGTCTTCTTCACCTCTGTCAAGATTTGCTTATCTAGTAAGTCAGCTTGTTTATCAGCTTGTTGCTTACCTAAGATAAAAGCAACTGATTGCTGCATAGAGCTCTGTACTGCCCCTAGATACACAGTAGCGTAATCAGCACCCGTTATCCTGCCTAGTTGAAACTGGGCGCTTAGATGGATGTTTACGGCTTCCATGAGGTCATCAAACACACCTGTGCCTGTGACTACA
>ERZ890604.277-NODE-277-length-18815-cov-16.205704_pt1 | contig 18815 bp, 18 predicted proteins | sample MGYA00521097_ERZ890604 | MGnify/ENA primary metagenome ERZ890604 (study PRJEB32303, sample SAMEA104408625) | aquatic metagenome | biome: Brackish water; feature: Chemocline; material: water | place: Baltic Sea | collected 2014-10-26T21:54:00 | depth 120 m ... | reverse complement strand
CTATCTTGTGGAAACGATTTATCAAACATATTTTTACTTGTCATATTACATCCTATATCTTCCATACCCCATTGCCGTTAGTGGCATATAATGACCGTGAGGTTTATTAAGTTGAATTATCTCAACTCCTTTTTTTGCTCTTGTTACTGCCACATACCAAACTCTTAGTTCAGCATCTCGTTCTTTACTTGTCTTTTCTTGTAAAGTACAAATCTTTGGACATTTTTCGTATATAACTACGTGGTCTGCTTCTTTACCTTTTACTTGATGTATTTTATCTATAATTATTTTAGGGTCTTCTTCAGGATTTATATGTTTCTCCATTAACTTCTCTATATAATTTCTATTGGCCATATCTATGTCTAGGGCCGTTGTCCACGATCCCTTATCCTGTAACAAACCACATTTAGCATTTAAATACATATAATTAAATGTTTGTTGAGGCACGCTAGACCATTTCTTATTATCAGTTCTTCTCCAACCGTGTTGAATGTCCTTGATGTAATGATAAACTAAACTAACTTCTTGTAAGTTTATCTCTTCACCTTTCATTAATTTTTCCCATATCTTTATAGCTTTCCAATAAGTAGGGTTAACTGCTGATTGACCTGATGAGTTCTTAAAGAATATTCCTAAATCTCTAGCTTCAGCTTTAACTTCCATAAGCTCTGTTCTTGTTCTAACTAATACCATCCAAGTATCATCTATGTATTGATTAAAGTTAATATGACTAAGTCTAAAGTTGTTTGTATTTACATATCCTTTAGAACCAGTTGAAGTAAATTCTTTTGGTTGTCTAACTCTAATTAAATTAGTTATATTTTTAGAAAACTTCTGAACCTCACGTGGCATACGTCTAGATTTACGTAATACTTTTACCTTACCTGGAAACTTTAAAAACTCCTCTACACTTGCACCATTCCATTCGTGTATAGCTTGGTCATCATCACCCGCAATAAATACCTTTTGAGCTTTACTAGCCATTAGATAAACAAAGTCCCATTGCAAAGGTGTTAAGTCCTGTGCTTCATCTACTATGAAATAATCTAATCCAAATGAATAATCATTTAATAAAAAGTTCTCGATCATATCTGTGTAATCCATAAATAAATTCTCTTTAAACTTTACCCAGTTAGATACGATATCAACCAAGTCTCCCCAATGCTTTGTCTTCTTTAAAGAGTTATCTTCATCATAAGCTTGTTTCAATGAAATTTTACAGTTTCTTGCTCTTTCATATAATTCAATAGGATAATTTTGTATTTCTATTTTACCATCTTCACTTTGTCCTATTTGTAAATTAACTTCTTCTCCTCTTTCTAAATAACTAAAGGATGCTAAATGCTTACGTGGATCTATAATCTCTAATGCTGAATCTCTTGTTCTTGATAGACACATTGCGTGTATTGTTTTAAATAGTTCAAAAGAATCTTCTTTGTATTTACCTGGAAAGGCTTTTAGTACACGATCCATACCTTCTTTAGCAGCAGCTCTTGTATAAGAACAGTAACCTATATACTCAGGAACCTTGTGTAACTTACCTACACCATATTTAACAATATTAAGCAAAGTCCAAGTCTTACCTGTACCTGGAGGGCCATATATCTTCCAAGTCTTATCTGCTATTTGTTTTAATGCGTCAGGGTCATTACGAATGTTATCCGCTGCATTAGATTTATTAGTTTGTACTAAATTCATTATCACCTATTTGTTGTTTAAATTTATTTATTTCTTTTGTATTATCTCTACCTTTTATGTCATCTAAAATAATAGAGGAATAACATCGTTTGCTATATCCTTGGTATCCTTTATGTAGTTGAATAATTCTTTTACTTGCATCTTTCTTTTCAGGATATTTAATTTTTTCTTCTTCACACATCCTAGCTAACATCTCTCCTAATGTAGTTTCATAAGATTTATTGTACTTAGATTTAGCATAGTGTTTAAATGAAGTTGCATTCCAAAAATGTCTTTTTAACTTGTCACATTTATAAACATAACCATAATCAATCTGTGTAATATCATTAGCTCCTTTTTTCTCATCAATGAATGCGTGTAGTATTGTACTAAATTCAGATAATCTTTCCTCGCCTTCATTATAAGAATCAATAACTTTCATAGTTTCAAACCATTTATCCTTCATCTCTGTAAACTCATCTGCCTCAACCCAAGTCCATTTAATTTGTTCTTCCCAACATCTTTTAGCTATTTGATTTTGTGTCCATAGTTGATCAGTAGTCATTGATATAATTACTTCATCACCTTTTTCATTAACCATTGTAAGTAAATGTCTTCTAGGATTAGTCATAAGCATTCTATAATCTGTAACCATTACAGTTCTTTCAACAAGGCCAAACTTACGAGTTCTACAACCTACCTTGTCACATCTACCCAAGTCAGCAATCTGTCTACAATTGTTTCTAACATACCAAACATCTTCTTCATCTTTTTGATCTGCCTTATCTCTCTTTTTCATAACCTGAGATACTTTTTTAGCAAATTGATTTTTATCAAAACCCTCTTCTGTTGCAAAAAACTTAGTTACAAAGTTATCCATCTCTTCTCTAACCTTATCTTCATTATCTCCGTGCATCTTTCTAGCTACACAACCAAACTGTAATAAAGCTTTATCTCTTTCACCTTCGTAAACTTTATTCTCAAAATAATAATCCATACAAGGCGGATAGTCTGAAACTTTTTTGATACCAATAGATTCTAGTTCCTTTAAAGTAACTTTAGTAATTTTCATTGTTAAAAATTCCTCTAAAGGTATTAAGTCTTTAATATTGTAATTTCTTATTGCCCAACGTTTTGTTGTTTCATCTTTGTAATTAAAATAAGGTGTGTTGATTTGATTACCTGTACCATCAGCATTTAATTTAGTTTGTACAGGAAATATATCTATTGTACTTTTTGGTCTTCCTAGTTTTAAAGACAATGCAGTTAGTCTTCTTTTAACTTCGTTAGCTGGTGCTGAACCATCTATAAATAAATATGCGTGCACACCTCCCGACTTTGATCTAAATGGTACAAAAGGTAAGTTCCAAGATCTAATCTTGTCTAATACTTCATTAGCCTCTTCTTCTGATTTAATTTTATCTACGTCAATAACACCAAAGCTTACAGTGTTATCTTCTCTAATTGGTACAATACCAATGGATTGTACACCTTCAATATGGTCTTTAAAAATTGGCTCTTCATTGCCATCAGCAGGAAAGGATTCCCAATTGTAAACTCCCTCAACCTTACCGTCGGCACGCTTCAAGCCCGAAGGCTTGAAGGTACCGTATTTTCTTTTAGAACCATCGAACAGTTCTGAAAATCTACTTAGATCCATAGATTAGTATGGATTGTTCTGAGTAGTTGCAGATTGTGTTGGCTCCTCTTCTCCGTGCTGTACTTTTACTTCACCTTGTTTACAAGTGTTGTAAAAATCTTGAGCGGATTTAAGTAAAGTTGGATTGTTTACATTTGAATTAAACTCAACATCCCATCCATACCAAGAACCTAAATTGTTCTTTTCAAGAGTAGTTTTTAATCTATAAATTTGAGCAAATGATGGTGGTTGAAAGAAACCATTTTTGCCTTTAACTCTTTGAGTCATAATCATCGAGTTCCATTTTCTAGATTTTTTTCTCTGAGTAGCTTTCATTGTAATTAAAGCTGTCTCAGTAGCTTGATCGTTATCATCAACCAAAACTACATAATGAGAAGCCGTCTCTTCAATATAGTTACCGTTTGGTAATCTATCTTTTTTGTCAGGCCCTCTAGTAGTTTTTGACAAGATGTCAGAAGTAGAATCATAAATAGCTATTGGAGCTCCTGATCCTTCTTGACCTCTATCTCTCCACTCAAGATACTCTAATTTATAAAAACAAGGAACAACTCTTATTCCTTTTTTTCCATCATAGAGTTGATCTGAGACAGAGTTATAAATCTGACCAGCTTTGGCTTCTTCGATAAATCTCGAATCACCAGCAGTTACCTGCGGAGATAATTGAGATAGTATCTTTAAGAATGGTAGTGCCAAATCTCTTTGACCTACATTCTCGACACCTAAACCTGCAAGATTTTCTAGTTGAGTTACATCTAGTGTTGCTACACTAGAAGATTGTTTTGTAGCGACTGCGTTTGTCGTTTGCGTTTGTGCTTTAGACATTTTTCCTCCTACGTTGTTAGTTTTGTTTTGTTCGCTATATATACGCCGAATAAATCGGATGGAACAGATCGACCTTGTGTGATTTCGTCTTTAACGAAAGCCTTTAAAGTCATCGGCTCTACCTTTTCGACTTGGTTAACATTATGCCCTTTTTGTCGAAGTTCGTCAACAAGATTTTTAGCCTCGTTATCTTGGCTTCTACCAAATGTAAGGGTAATGTTATTCTTAATTAGATCCCCGTGACCGTTGTCCCTGAGCCATTGAAATGCCTCCTGTACACGTTCTGAGGGAATCTTTGCTGCATAGAAAGGTTTGATCTCTATTTTTTGACCATCTTTCAATGTCAGCTTACTATATCCTAACTCACTCATTTTGTTAGGAATACGATCTTCGGACAGTTCACGTTCTTTTTCTTTAATCGTTTTTAACTGTTCCTCTAGATTAGCAATCATTTCTTGTTGCTCTAGTAAGTCCTTACAAAGTGAAGATAGGGATGATAGTTCTTTATCGTCAACCGTCATTGTGGTTGATATTGCTTCTAGATCCATAGATCCTCCTTTTTTAAGTTGATTCGTTTTTAAATTAATGTATAGATTTTGTCAAATGAAAAAATATAACTTTAAAACAAAACCTTTTGACCATCAGCGTAAAGCATTAGATTTATCTTGGAATAAAAATAACTATGCTTTGTTTATGGAGATGGGCACAGGTAAAACTAAAGTTGCCATAGATAATATGGGAATACTAAAGGAACAAAATGAAATTGATCTTGCAATTATTATTGCACCTAAATCAGTTTATATGAATTGGAAGACTGAAATTGAAACTCATTTATCAGATGAAGTTCAATATGAAATGTTTTGTTGGCCTAAGATAAAAGATTTATCTACTGATTTTTTATTACAAAATAAACTAGGAATCATTTTAATGAACGTAGAGGCTTTGTCTCACAAAAGCGGTGTAGATTTTTTAAAGAAGATTATGATTCGTTTTAGAAATACAATGGTTATATTAGATGAAAGTACGACAATAAAAAACAGAACAGCAGCACGTACAAAGAATATTTTAAAAGTATGCCTACAATCCAAGTACAAGAGAGTACTAACAGGATCACCAGTAACAAAATCTCCATTGGATCTATATACTCAATGCGAGTTCTTAAGTCCAGCCCTGCTTGGTTTTAATAATTACTTTACGTTTAGAGCACGTTATGCAGTTATGGATCAGATAAGAATAGGTAATGATCGTTATATACACGCTCCTAAATATTATATTAACTTAGATGAGCTTGATGCTAAGTTAAAAGCTTTCTCTTACAGAGTTCGTAAAGACGATTGTTTAGACTTACCTGACAAGATACGTTTACAGCACGAAGTAGAATTAACTAAAGAACAGAGACAAACATATTACGAATTAAAAGAACGTGCCTTAGCTGTCATCAATGATGATACCGTTAGTTATAATAATAAACTTACTGAATTACTTCGTCTCCATCAAGTTACTTGCGGGTTTGTTAAAGATGATGCTGGTAACATTCACGAATTTAAAGATTGTCCTAAGATGGAGGAGCTACTAGAGATTATAGAAAATACAGATGCTAAGGTTATTATCTGGGCTAACTACGTGTATAATATTAAAAAAATTATGCAAACGTTGGAGGATAAATATGGGAAAAACTCTACTGTGGCTATATACGGTGAGATTACTACAGCTGATCGTCAAACAGCCGTTAAACGTTTTCAAGAAGACCCTCAATGTCGTTTTTTTGTTGGCAATCCTTCCACTGGTGGTTTTGGTCTTACTCTTACCGCAGCTTCTTATGTGGTATACTTTAGTAACAATTTCAATTTGGAAATCAGACAACAAAGTGAAGACAGGGCTCATCGAATCGGCCAAAAACGGAATGTCACTTATATTGATCTTGTTGCACAAAAAACCATAGACAAACACATTTTAAAAGCTTTACAAGGTAAAGTTAAATTATCTGCTGAGACTTTAGGTGAAACTGTTAAAGCTTGGCTCTGTTAAATTGTTCTACTCTTTGAATCCACTTATCTTTGTATCTTTTTAAATCGTCTTTATCTAAAATAAATTCTTGATAGACTAAATCTTTTGTACAGATAGCTATTAAACCTTTATCAATTGGCCCGTAATTCTTTTCGTGTGCTAAGGCATATGCTGCAATCTGATAATAATAATCTTCTACGTAGTTTCTTTGTTTTAATTTATTTGATTGTTTAAAGTCTATGATGGTTGGCTTACCTCCGTGTATACCAATTAAGTCTGTTGCACCTGCATATAGTTCTTCATAGTGTAAGGATACTTCGTTACCATATATGATTTCTAAAGCTTGCATATTCTCTATGATCTTATGTGCCATCAATCTAGCCTTGGCACCTTCTTCAGATAAGTTAAAATAACCTTGACCATTAATGTATTGTTCTAATACATAATGCATTTCAGTTCCTCTTCTAGCAGCATCAATAGTAGTTTTTCTAGCTGCTTCATCTCCTATTCTATCTCTCCATCTTCTAAGAGAATCAATATCTTCTTGGGATTTAGTTGCTGATAGTATTGTTGTAACGCTAGGTATTTTTTTATTATCTACGTTATATGTTCGTTGTCCGTTTTCCTCTTGTCTTGAAAACTTCTTATACTGATATTTATTCCTGTTCCAGGCAAAATCATCAACGGTAAAACTATTATCATTTCTAATAATTCTCATAAAAACAAGGGGTACCCTAGTATCGGAAAGATGTCAAACGGTTAATTCTGAGGCCTCTCAGGAGGTTTTTTAAAAGCCAACAAAGGCTTTAGAAGCAAAAAATGCTAGTCCAGCTATAATAAGACCTAATATCCAATCTATCTTTTTAACTGTCTTTTCAATATGTTCGTGTGTTTGTTCTTGTTGTTTTTTAATATGGTATAGTTCTCTCTTTACACCTGTAACGTGTCCTTGAAGAGTTATAATATGTTCTCTAGTATTTCTAGGCTCCATTGAATTCATCTTCCCTGTTATATTTTTCAAAGTCTTTGCATTCCTGACAAGTACATTTTTTACATTCAATTGTCTTGATGCCATTAACTTCATCAGTTAGTTTTTCTCCACAATGAGCTTCATTACCACAACTATTACATAGCATTGTTAGTAGTGCCTCCTTGACCAGCAATCATTTGTCCAGTTACATCAAATGGAAATAAGGTTTCAAATTTTTGTTGTTTAACTTGTGGTGCTTCAGGTGCTGCTGGAGCTTGCAATGTTGGTATTTGATTTATACCTGGAATAGTAGTTTGTTGTCCTTGTTGTTCTGCTTCAGGTGATGGTTGTATACCATAGTCAACATTAACTGCTTGAATGGCTTGATTCTCTCCTACATTAAATCCATCTGCAAATCCTGTAGCTTCAACCAATAAAGATGTTGGGATTTGTTTTTCCATTTCTCTTTCAGGAGCAATTCGTTCTTTTTCTTCTTTTGGAAGACTGTCAAAATTAAATCCTTTTTTAGGTATGGTCATTGGTATATTAGATAATCTGTCAATGATCTCTTGTGGGTCAATCTTACTAGGATCTACTTTAGGTAAATCTGCATCTTCTTCTGCCATATAGTTTGCAAATCTAGCAAATGCTCTAGCTTTGGTTTCACCAACTGTGACAGGAATACCAACAAAACTTTTTACACCAACATCTTTTTTAGCAAAAGCTAATCTTTCTGCTGGTGATAATACATCCATCATACGTCTTAATGCTTCAGGATCAGTTAATACTTTACCAATTTTTCTTGATGCATATAAGAAAACTAATGGAGCTAATGGATTAGCAGCAAACATACCACCTCCCATAACAACTCCTCCTAATAAACCTGCTCCTCCAGATAAAGTTAATCTTCTTTGTAAGAATGCTGATGTTTCAGAAATAGGTACATCTGATAATGCTTTTGTATAGTTAATAAATTTTTCTAAATTATCTAAAGCTTGAGCACCTTTCATACCACCACCGTAAGCTTGTATCATCATTCGTCTAGCTTCTTGACCTGCAGGGCCATCAAATCCTAATGCTGCTCTAAATTTATCTGCACTAAACTCTGCAAAGTCTCCTTTACCAAATGTTATTTGAATGGATTCATCTGCTTGTCCCGATAATACATCCTTAACAGTTACGTTTCTTGCAGCATATAAATCTCTCATTCCTCCTTGTTCTAGTACATCGTCTACCATTGAATGAGTTTTAGGTTTAGTTGTTTGCATTTGTTTTAATAAATCAAAAGCACTTCCTGTTTTTAAACTTTCTTCACTAAATGATTTTAAGTATGAATCGTAGATGTGTCTGCTAAATGCTCTGTTAAACATTTCTTTACCTGCTTTAGATGTATTGTAACCATAAAAATGTTTAAGTTCTTCTATAGATCCAGGATTTCCAGATTTAAATGCAGACTTTTCAATAGATGTGAATACTTGTTCCATTGGAATAGATTCTTTACCACCTATGCCGTACAACTGTTTGCTTGTGAATAAAGATTTATCTCCAGCTTTGATGGCTGCTGCTACAGCACTCTTTTCATACGGTTTTAAAAATTGATTAAATTTAGTATTAGCTAATTTTAATTGTTGATTTAATCCCGATACTCTTTCTAAAGCATTATTTAAATACCTGTCAGCTGCTGCTTGACCACCTTCTGCTAATGCTTTTTCATATTCTGCTTTAACTACAGTATCTCCTAGTAATACGTTCTTATCTAATTTTGCTGCTGAGGTCGCAAAGTCCATATCAAATCCATCTTTAATCTTGAATATTGATTTTCTTGCATCAAAGAAATTTGTTTTTTCAATAGCTCTTGTAGCTAGTCTTTGTAATCCTGCAAACTCTTTAGCAGTCATTTGTATGTCACCTTTAGCATAAGATAAGTATCCCATAAGTTGTACTAATGGATCATTGTTATCTGATAATTCTTCGAATACCATTTTTTTATAGTCTGCAAATTTAATAGCATCATCACCATAATCTGACATAGCTTTTAATCTAGGTATTTGTTGTGACCATTCATCCATAAATTCTTTTGCCGCTGCCTGAGCTTTGTCTAATTTAATGAATTGAGGATTACCTACATCATCAACGTGTCTCATAAAATTTGTATAGCCATCAGATATTAAGTTTGCATATGTTTCAAATTGTTTTTTAAATTGTTGCATCGAAGCTACAGATAATGCACTTGTTCTTGTAATAGGTGCTAGTCCTGCTAAATCACTTAAGAATGCTTTACCATATTTTAATTCAGCATCTCTTAATGCTTGGTCTCCAATTTTAGATACGAATGGAAATACCCCAACTGTTTTAAAATATGATTGACCAATACCAGCTAGAGGGCCATCTTTCATAGCTGCTAATAATGGAATAGGTAATCCTTTGTCATAAGCAAATTGTGCTAATTCTAACGCCTTATCTCCTTTTAAACCAAATAATGATTTAACTCCCTTAGCAAAACCCCCAGCTATAGGTAATAAGGCAGAAGCTCCTGCACCCCAATATAAAGAGTTCTTAGCCGCTTCTAACATTGCTGCTCCTGTATCAGATTGAACATCTTGATCTTTTAAGTTAGCTAAATCTTGATTAATAGCGACTGCTAAATCTTTACCAAAGTTTCTATTAATTAAATCATAAGTACCTGTACTAAGCCCAGCTCCAACTGCACCACCTAATACAGACTGTACCTCAGTTGCAATTAATGGTTTTAATCTTGCACTTGTTGCAGCATCTGCTGCTTTAGCTGCACCCGTAAGTATACCTCTAGTAAATTTAAATGCTTTACCTATCTTAGGTATTTTTTCTAAGTATCTAGATAGTTCAATTGCTTTTTGAGTAAACAATTTACTTTGAGCAGCTTTAGGTAATTTTAAAGAGTTAACTAAAACATCTTTGTTTCTAATATAAGGCAATAGAGAACCTGTAAGGTCTCCTACTAGTTCTGCTCCTGGTCTTGTTGGAATTAATCCTGTAAGCTCTCCTTGAAATATAGATTTATCTTTTAAAGCTACTGCTAATGGATCTTTTGCAAACTCTTTTTCTTCAGCTAACGTTTCTGCTGTAGTATTAAAGTTCTGTACAATGTCACTCATACGAGGGCCTTTAAGCACGCCCTGTTCTATAAGATTATCAATAGTTGAAAGCTGTTCTGTATTGTACTCTCTTGGATTAAGAGAGTTAGTGTCCAACTTTTGTTGTAATGATTCTAGTGGAGTTGGTTCAGCCATTACTTAATCCCTTGTTCTAATAATTTTTTATTAACATCTCCTGGTAGCATATTTCTAAAATCAGGTACTATGTTCTTTTGTGAACCATATATCGAACCTGCAATTACACCACCGCTTGTACCAAATATATTAGTAGCAACATCTAAATCACTGTATCCAGAGTTATTTAATTGTCTAATAAATGTCTCTCGTTTTTTATCTAAGTAAGTTTGAATTTCTTTTAATTCAGCTTGTACTAAAGCTCCACCTTTAGTAAATGCTAATACGTTTGTAATCTTACCAATAAATTCTAAGTCTCGGTTGGTTAATCTATCTTCTGATTTAAATGCGTTTGCTAAGAAGTATTTTAATGTCTCAGCTCTAACTCCATTAGCTGCAAGAGTTTGTCTAGTCTTATCATCCATTTGACCAAACATTGCTTCAATGTTTTTATCAACTGATTTTTCTAAACCTTGCATTCTAGCTGCCTCTTCACCAGAAACAACTTTACCTGTATTAATATCAATGATGTCTTTGTAAGATACATCTTTACCAATATCTTTAACTGCTCCTACAACTGAAGCTAATCTTGAACCAAATAATTTAACAGCACCTGACGTACCTAAAGTTTGTGGGTTTTGTAATAATAAGTCTGTAATGATTGCTGATGCACCTGTGTTATCTCCAAGTTTTCCAATAAGCTCTAGTTGTTTAGAGCCAACTTTTATATCTTTTTCTAGATACAAACTACGTAATTCTCTATCTGCAGTTACAATTTGTTTAGTGCCATCTGGTAATGTTTGTACGTAAGTTACGTTACCTGTTTTGTCATCTCTCTCAGCAGGTACATATGAAATTCTTCCGTCTGGTCTAGCTATAGGTAGTGTTCCAGTTTTAGGCGTACCAATTTTATCTTTTAAAGCTTTGTATTGTTCTACTAATAATTTGTTATCAAGTTCTTGTTGTTTTAAATCATACGCTGCTAATACATCTACAGCAGGATTTAATGCGTTACCTACAACTTCTCCAAAACCACCTTTACCAGTTAATAAACCAGCAGCAAACTTTAACATAAATAAGTTACCAGCTTGTGTTCTAGAAAATTCAGATAGTCTATCAAACAAACCTTTTTTATTTTCTTCAGCGGGTGTTTTCTTTTTACCTTTGTTTAACTCTTCAGTTTTTTTATTTAAATCTGAATTTACATTTGTAGGCACTTCAGTCTTACCTATTTTTTCAGGGCCACCAGCTCCTCCTGTAAGAGATACTTGTTCTCCTCCTGGAGGTGTTCCTGTTCCACCTGTCCCTTGTCCCATATCCGTTGTGCCTGAAGGTATCTCACCTGTAGTTGCTAAATCAGAACCAGGCATTGCACTAGCTGCAGCTGCTGGAGTTGCTTGATTTTCTAATGCAGTTTGTTGTTGAAAGTTCATCATATCATCAGGAGACATAGGCGTGAATATTTCTCTACCTTCTGGTGAATTCATATATCTATCTTGTTTAGCAAAATCAGATTCTACATCCACATATATTTTTTTCTCTGGGTCATAAACTTTTTTAGGTTGTCTTAAGTATTGATCAAGTTTGTACATACCATATGGTACGGCAGCTGCTGCTGTTATACCCGCACCCATTGGAGTCATCATAGCTCTTGTTCCCAATGCTCTTACACTTGCAGGCAAACCTGCTGCTCTAAGACCGTAACCAATTGTGCTTCTAACTGCTCCTGGTTTTGATGTTAATGCTTTACCTGCTGCTCTAGCACCTTCAGAACCTAAATAAGCTAATGTAGATGCTTCTCCTAAACCAGCTTCTTCTAAACCTTTTTCAACAGTTAAAGCTGGAGCTATTAAAGCTGGATTAACTAAAGATTTAACTCCTCTACCTACTGTTTTAGCTCCTTTAACATATGTTTCTCCCTTAGTTAAAGCAGAACCAATGTTTTTTAGACTTTGAATATTTTTTGAATAACCCTCTGGTGAAACGAATCTTTCTGCAATATCAAAAAATTTGTTACCTATTCTAGTTCCCATTGATGGTTTGTATCCAATTTGTAATGGAGTAGTTCTTTCTGTACCTATGATTTGTCCTGCAGCGTTAACAAAATATCTCACACCACCTTTTTCAAATACTTGTGTTGGTGCAGTGTAAGCAGGATTTCTTGATGCTACCTGTGTTGATACTCCAAATTCAGGAGCACCTACTTGATAGCTTCTTGGTTTTAAAACACCTGATCTAAGTGCTGCGTGCCTGAACATCTTTCTATGTAGTACTGGATCGTCCATTCAGGCCTCCTAGAATTTATTAACTGTTGTAGTGCTTGTAGGTTTTGATGCTGCATACGCTTGATAAGCAGCAATACCTGTTCCTACTGTTTGAGCTAATGGGTTAACTGTTGGTGTTGTAGCTGCTGTAATACCTGACTGTGAAGTAGGGCCAGCTGCGTAAATGTTTTTAATAAACTCTGCTCTTTGGAAAGGTTCATAAGCTCTTTGTAATTCTGTGGCTCTTTGAGCGTCTAAAGCTTGTTGTCCTAATTGTTGTTGTATGCCTCCTGCTTGTAACATACTTTGAATATCAGCTTGTTGCATAGCCTGTTGTTGCATACCTGCTGAACCTAAAGCTTGTCCTGCAGCTAATTGTTGTTGTTGAGCTTGTTGTGCTGCTGTTAATGCAGATTGAAATCCTGCAGCTTGTGCTTGTCCAACCATACCTAATCTAGCTCTTTCAGATTCTGCTAATTGTACACCTTCTCTACCACCACCAAATGCACCTGCTTGAACAGCTTGTTGTGCAACTTGATTTCTTTGTTGAGAGGCTTGTCTATTAATTTCATCAATTACATACGATTGATATGGATTAAAAAATTGTGATATTTGTGGGCCAGCTGCAGCTTGTTGTAAAGAAGCAATACCAGCTTGTTGTGCTGCTGTTCCTATTCCAGTTTGACCAGCTTGTTGAAACGCACCTGTTTGTAATGCTGTAGGTTGTGCAACTTGAAATGCTGGAACGTTAACAGGTTGTTGGCCTAGTTGTAGACCAATATCCATTAATCCTAATTTTCTTTCTTCAATACCTGGAGCTTCTCTAATAATTTGAGTTTGTACCGCTGGAGCCGATCCTCCACCTCCTGATCCGCCACCACCAAAGTATTGTCTTAATCCTGTAGCTTCGTTAATTGTTCCTGCACCACCGTGTTTCTTTAGTAGTTCTGCTTCTGCTTTATTAATATGTGCAAGTTCAGTATCTCCGTTAATACCTTTACCAGAGATTTCTTTATATAATTTTTTAAATAGTTTTATTTTAGCTTTTAAATTCATAATTTTTTTTCTATTTGGACGTGCGTTTTAACAAATCCTTTATGCTTGAGAATCCTTTCCCAACCAGGTCTTGCAAACACTTCCATTTTTTTACAATCGTTTTCTTTAGCCCACTTACAGATTTCATCCATATAGTCGACCCAACGTTCATAATCTTCGCCAGTTGTGATCCTAAGATCGCAAACCCTGTAGTTAGGGTATTGTCTAACTTCTGTAACGCAAACACAAATAACTTTGTTGTTTTCGCCCACAGCCATCCAAAGCTGCATTGTACCTTTTTCCAAAAAGTCCAAAATATGTTCTGCACTAAATCCATCATTTGTTTTACACGCCTCCTCAATAAAAGATTTAGCTAAAGGCCAGACTTTTCTAACTTCGTCTTTACGAAAGTTGACTAGCTCTGTTTGCATTTAACAAATCAAAAATCCTTTTAAATTTAGCTTGTTGGTCATAGAAATACTTAGCACCTTTTTTTCTCATATCTTTCATATTTTTAGGATTAGCACCTGCTAGTATTCCTGCTCCTAACACGCCATCAGCTCTAGTTACAAATTCACCATCTGCAAGTTGAGCTAAAACTGTATCTTCATCTTTATCTGCCATTGAAGACATATCAACTATATGACCATTTGCTCTAACATAATTGTTAGCATCATTTTCATTGTGAGTCATTTTACTAGGAAGAACTTGTCCTCCTTCATTATATTTTTTAATTCCTTTTAATGTAGCTAATCCACCTTCTTTAGCTGTAATTAATTGTTTACCCATTGCATATGGTACTGCAGGTACTTGACCTGAAGCGTACACTGCTTCTGGTGGAACATAATCTTCTGAACCTGGAATAGCTTGTGCTGTCATTTGTCCTTGTGAATCATATTGGCCTACTTTAAAACTTTGTGGGCCAACTTGAGAATAAATTGCTGGATTAGCATAATTTATATTTGCACCATAGAACATAGTTTCTTTTGGAGCCTTAGCTGCATCTGCATATGATTTGTATATCATCGCTGCAGGTACACCTGTTTTTAACACGTCTCCACCAGTAAATGTTTTACCAAATAAATCAAATGCTGGTTTTTGCAAATAGTCTTTAGTTGCTGCAATACCTTTAGTAACAGCTCCAGTGCCTGAAGTTGCTTTTTGTAACATAGTAGCATCTTGAGCTGCATTTGTTGCTGTAAAGCCTTCTGTAATTCCTGCTGTAGCACCAGCTAATAAAGCATTTCGTAATGCTGATTTTGTACTTGAACCTGTTAACTTGCTAATAGCAAATGATGTTAATGCAGGTATTAATAAAGCTTGAATAGCCATCTGTAATAAATAACTCCAATTGTTCTATTTTGACTATTTTAAAGGCTTTTTAGTCTTTCTTCAATACATTAGGTTCAACCTTTTTTGTATTCTGATCCACCTTTAAATCGTCTAAAAGTCTACCTCTGTAAGCAAATTCTCCATAATGTTCTATGTATTCATCAATTAAACCATACATTTTAATTCCTGCGTGTTTACATAGCTTACAAAAGTAAAAATCTTCTCCTGTATAGGTCTTATTTTTACTATCCCAATAGGTATCAAAATAGTTATAAAAATGATTTCTATCTACTAATTTACCATCTATTAGTGTTTTTTGTTTAATTGTAAATTCAGGATACTCTTTGTTAAGTTTATCAAACACATCTCTTCTAATTAACATACAACCTGTAGGGCCTCTATCTAATTCTATAAAACCGTTTTCAATTCTAACGTTTCTTGGATCAGATACTGAGAGTGTATATTGATTACCTAAAAGCTCTGGACTTAACGGATTACCCGATTCTATTTCTTTTCTTATTTTAGCAGCATCAAATGTTTTTACTGGATAAGGTACTAAAACAACTTCTTTATCATAATTAAGCATACGTTCAACCATTCTCCAATGAAAAGCTATGTCTGAATCTATGAATAACATATGAGTGCAATCAGATTCTAAAAATCCTGACACACATAAATTTCTACCTTGTGTTACTAAGGATGATTTCATTACTTGAAACATACAAGGTATTTTTCTTACAAAGCATTCTTTTTGAAACTCTAAACAAGCTTTAAAATAATGAATAGATACGTCTGAATGAACAGGTGTTGCTACAAATAATCTAACTTCTGATGCCATTTAAAAATCTTTCCCAATAACCTTTTATTACGTCCCAATGATAAAAGTTCTTATAGTAATCTTGTTGAAATTTCAAGGCTTCAGGATTAGCTGCATTTACAAATGCAGGTAACATATTAATAGTATAAGCAAACTTTTGAGCTAATTGTTTTTTATCTTTTAAATAAGGCACATAAATAGGAAATTCCCCACAAGTTTCTGGTAAAGCTCCTAAGTCAGTTGTTACTACAATTAAACCTGCTGCTAAGGATTCCATAGCTGCTACACAAAAGGTTTCTTCAAATGTTGATGGATGCACATACGCATCGTAAGTATGTAATATTTTACATAGTTCTTTATGATCAATATATCCTTTGTAGTTTACATTAGGTAAAGATTTTGCTTTTTCATACAAAGGTTCAAATTGTTTATCATTCTGTTCTTTAAACTGATCTCCATATATTTGAGTGCTTGAATATACATCTAATTCTACGTGTTGGTTTTTTTGTATGGCTTCCATAGCCATTAATAATACATCTAATCCTCTCCAAGGTGTTGATGTGTATATTAGTTTTATTTTAGGTTTTGGATCAAAGTTAGTCTTTAATACTAAATCATCATCAAATCCATTTTTAATAACTAAACAAGCCTCTGTTGGAATATCAAAATATAATCTATACTTTTCATAAGTCCAATGACTATTAAATACATACCAATCATATTTCTTATGATTAAATTTGTTTTTAAACCAAGGAGCTAGATTAGGTTGATCATAGCTATTATGTACCCAAAGCACATTTGTCTTATCTATAACTATTGGTTGTTTTTCTGGAATAGAAGTAGTTAAACTAATCTTATTTAAAAGATCAGCCTTAACGTATTTTTTAAGGTAGTCTAATTGGATTTCAGTTCCGCCTTTTGGTAGCATTACTTAGTTTTACCAAAAACTGATAAAGATGCAACCTTTATTCCTACGTCTTGTTGAAAATCATTAGCCACAGTATCAGTATTGGGATCAGCAACATCAGAATCAAAATGAGCTTTGCTATCATATACTTTTCCTGTTCTCTTATTCTTAATAGTTTCAACAGCCTCTGCAGGAATTACTGGAAGTTCTTGTCCATTTATAACTACTGTCTTTGGTGGTTGTTTTAGTGACATATGTATTTATACCATTAATTATCGTCCTTGTCCACGATACTTCTTAGGTCTTGTAGTTTTAGGGCCGTACTTCTTTCTATGTCTGCCTGGTCTTTTCTTTTTAGTTCTTTTATAAAATTGTATTGTACCTATCTGTGTCTTCTTAGCCATTTTCCTCTGATCTATTTATTAACGCATAAGATATTACACCTTTAACAACATTTGATACGTCTGCTTGCATTTTAATTCCATCGCTTTCTTCTAATACTAGAACTTGTCCTGCAGCTTGAGCTGTTTCATCTGCGGTCATATTTTTATGAAAAAATTCATAATCGGTAGCAGCGGAACTATCTGTTAAATACATTTCTACTAGGTTATCACTACTATGCTCATTAGTTACTGAAATACTTTTAACAAGTGCTCTTGAATCAGCTGCAATAGTAATCACTGTTGTTAAGTTTGTAGTGTTTAAAATAAAACCTTGATTTTTATATTGTAGTGCCATTAACTATTAAACCAAGCAAATGCCTGATCCTCCTCTTTTGTTTCTTTTTGATAATTAGTGTTTAACTGCTGTTGTAATGTTTCAATAGCTAAGTTAATCTGTCTAAAAGTTTCAGTAGAAAACTCTTGCGGTGGTTCAGGTAAAAATACTTGTACTTTAGCCATTATCTTCTTCCATCTGGTGCTATATCTACTCTAAATACACCGTATCTCCATCTGTCGTCAACAGCATCATTTTCTATTTTAACTGCTGCTAATCTAGATCTAGCTCTTGTATCTATCTTGTCTGTAGAAGAGTTAACTGTAAAAGGCCCTAGTGTAGAACTTGTTTGCGTATCTGCAGGGTAGCGTCTTAGTAAAATAGTTACTTTAGCGTTTCCTTGTAAATCTTTAAAGTCTGGTATAAATCTACTAACTCTCATAAAGTATTCACCGTCTCCATCTACATCTAAATCAAAATCTCCTGATTCAATGTATGCTGCTATAGCATTAACCGTATTACCATTATTTAATACTTCATTAGTTCCTACTTCGTGATTAAATACATAACTTGCACCGTTAGATACTCCATTAACCGTTGGTGTTGTAGGAGCAATCGATGTGTCAAATTTAGTTGCCATAGGGTCGTCAAATACGTGAGCATCCGCATAGCTTGTTCTAGCTAAAGAACCTGTAGTCCATACTTGTTCACCTACATTATAGGTAACTGACCTGTTAACATAGCTTGATGTAGCAGATGCATAGAACCAAGTTATTTCTCCAAACAAACTATTGTCTGAACCATAAGTAAGCTCACTAGCAGAATAATTAAAACCTAAATTATCTGCTGTAGTAGTAAATACAAAGTCTTCTACTAAAGAACCCATTAATTTAACTGTTCCATCAAACATAAAAAATCCACCAGAATCACCCATCCAATAGACAGCTCCGTTAGCAAATACTATAGAATGTTGACCAATGCATCCGCAGTTAGAACCTACTTGTCTAATGCTAAATGTAAATGGAGCACCAACGTACTGCATTAAGTATGCAGAAGTATCTGTTAAAATAAGAATATAGTCTTTACCTTTAGCTGCTCCTACAATTTTAGTTCCTGAATCTATTCTAAATGTACCTGCAGTATTAGTTGATGTAGGTGTATAATCATTAATATTCTCTTGATCAGAGAATCTAATAAACATTTTATCTTGTGTTAGAGGAGATCCTATTGTTGTTTCAGTACCTAAAAATATTAAGTGTCTATCTCTATCTGACACAATAGACATAACTGATTTAGTTGGAGCGTTGGTAATTAAGGATGCTCTTGTTGTTACACCTGTTCCGCCATTAGGATCCCATT
>ERZ890604.275-NODE-275-length-18893-cov-8.858212_pt1 | contig 18893 bp, 32 predicted proteins | sample MGYA00521097_ERZ890604 | MGnify/ENA primary metagenome ERZ890604 (study PRJEB32303, sample SAMEA104408625) | aquatic metagenome | biome: Brackish water; feature: Chemocline; material: water | place: Baltic Sea | collected 2014-10-26T21:54:00 | depth 120 m ... | reverse complement strand
TCACTATTGACGAATTTAACCTGTTTAATCGTCAGAATATGCTCGCTGCCATCGTAACCGACAATTTTGATACTACCGCCACAACTACCAACATAACTAGCCACAGCCACGCAGGAGGAGCTTGTAACGTCAGTTGCATTTTCTTTAAAGTTATCCCTTCTTATTCTATTTTTGCGGCCACAGTAAATAGCTTTATCTTCTGGAAGAAATACGACTTGTAGGTTTCGTATTGTCCTTATGCTTTTGATTTTGTCCGGGGTATGCTTTGCTTGATATTTCCAGCAATAATCGCAGAGTCTTGTACCAGTCATCGTGGTTTTATTGCCGCAACCTGTTTTGCAGGCAATAACCTCTTCGTTGAATTTATTAAACGACTTGCCTTTGCGCGTATAAGCTACATCGGTATCCATTTTATCCCATAGCCTCAATGTCAAACTGTTCTCTTTTTGTTTTAGAAAGAAATCTTAATGCTTTAACCTCGTCGTCATTATCAAGATCCCCTAGAAGCTTTGCGTGTAATGCCAAGCAGTCGTTACCGAGGTCAAAAGATCCACCGGTTAACTCAACTATCCCAGCCTCAACTAAAGCCATAGGAATACCTTCGTTTTCTGCCCAGCTTTTTAGCCAGACAAAAGGGTAGCATTCTAGCGGACCGTCAGGACTAAGACATACTGTAGGCTTGCTTTGCGGCTCACCAGACTGCGCTAATACTCTCATAGCCAGGCTTCCATCGTAATAAACCCCGGCTAACTCAACCATACCGCCTATTGAATACTTTGACGGTCCAATTTCTCCTAATTCTTTGCTCATGTTAATCTTCTCCTGGTTAGTAAAGTTAATGATCTCAAGTGTGGAGGCTGGTCGCTAATCCAGCTATGGTATCGGTGCGCTTCTCGGGACTTCGCCGCATTCGCGGTGATTGTGCCGATACCCGGAACCTCTTTGCCTTTCGGCTGCCCTGATGCGCGCCTGTTCCCGCGCTTCCCGCGTGTCTCTACTGTCTGCAGGTTTATCCCTTTCAACAGCTTCAGCTTTCACGCCGCTCCACAATTCAAAACACTACTTGTTACAATAAAGGTGCGCCAATCATTCGGAGACGCACCACCTATATCCACCGCTATTACTATCCGATTCACAATAGCCTTTCTCGCTGTAGCGGGAGTAGTCGAGCTAGGGCGCGGATATCACCTAAGGCTTACCCCTAGCGGCGAGCCCTGACCATGATCTTCGACCCGGGACACACCCGGCTTGACTCCCTATCGTGTATCACTTATTACCGTTAACTTTTCCGGTACCGTTGATTTTTTCAGCCTGAATGCGGTCATAAATCTCAGATCTATGAACAGCTACAGATTGTGGTGCATTAATGCCTATTCTTACCTGGTTACCGCTAACGCCTAAGACTGTTACTGTCACATCATCACCGATCATTAACGTCTCGCCAGGTTTTCTTGTAAGTATGAGCATTACAGCAACCCCTCGCTTTGCATCTTAAGGATAGACAGATAAACGTCTGCACATGCGTCAGCATCAAATTTTGCATTATGAGCATTTACCAGTTCCTTACCAGTAAACCAGTTGTAAGCAATACCGAGCTTTTTATGCTTGCCATCATGTTCTCCATCCGATTTTGATTTCATTATTTTTGCAGCGAGTAACATAGCGCAAGGATGGTCGTCTTTTTCTCCCCACGCTTCGTAGTCTTCTACGCCAAAATAGCGCTTTAAGCCTATTCTGATAATGCGCTGATCAAATGTCCGGCCATACGCCACCCTGGTAGTGCCTCGCGACATTTCAGTGAGCATTTCAACAGCCAGTGATTCAGGAATACCAACATCCATGGCTAGTTCATAAGTAATGCCATGAACTCCAAAAGCTTCGTTTGTATCATCCCATTTCCATCCATCAGGCTTGATAATCACATTCATACTGGAAATTTCAAAACCAGTACTAGGATGTCTAAGTGTTGCCGCCAGCTGGACGATGTGTGGTTGTCCTGGCAAATCTGATGGTTCTTTCCATAATGGCATATCAGTTGTTTCGGTATCGTAAGCCAGTACATTCCTGTCTTCATTTTGTGGGTCAATAATTTTTGGCATAATAAAACTTCCTATTTAATTTATATTGTTGTGGCTGATGTTTCAGCTAGTGCTGATCCTGTTGGAATTCTTTCCAGAATTTATCGATAGCAGAACTTAGAGTAATAGCGTTCATAGTTGTGCCAACACAGAGTTCTTCCTTGTAACTGGGCCATGCGTATTCAGTAAGACCTTCGATATAACCCCTGACATAAGGATTATCTAAATCAACAGGAATCGTCGCATGATCAGCATCTAAAGAAGCTTCCATATCTTGTTTATAATTATTTTTCCCGACCATTCTCCCTTTAATATGGACTGACTCATGCAGATCTTCTTCGTTATCTTCCGTTAGATCCGCATCGTGCTCAATTAATTCAGGCGATGCTGTTTTGCGAGTCATGCGACCGCTTTTGTGTTGCTGAGGAGACGGTTCGCGCCATGGCCGGTCCTGTTCTGACCTTGTCATAACCGGTCCAGCTTTTTCTTCCTGAGTAACCTGGGTGGTGTTAATTTCAGGAGTGGCTTCAGGAGTGGCTTCAGGAGTGGCTTCAGGAGTGGCTTCAGGCTCCTTTTCTTCTGGAACGTCTGTCCCGCCATTATCACCTATTAATTTTTGCTCAAGATCCTTCACCTTCTGGTTTTTGGCCTTTAAATCTTCCAGTCGCTCTGCTTCGCGCTCTGCTTCGAATGCAGCCTCTTCTTCTTCGGCTTTTTTCAGTTTAGCCGCAGCATCTTCGTTAGCAATTTTTTGAGCTGCAGCTTCATCCTCGATCTTTTTCAGCCTGATAGCTTCTGCATCAAGGTGCTCACGAATACGAAGCTTAACCATTGCCTGTAGCGCCTCATTATCTTTGAGCGCCAAGGTCTGTATATCGTTAAATAACTGAGGGTAGTCAACAGAGCTTTCCTTTATCAGTGCAAGATTAGCCTCTATCCTTTCAACAGCTTGATCGATTTCAATTTTGCACCTTGCAACCTCTGCATTAATGCTTGATTTAATGGCTGCAGGAGTGCGCTTGTTTTTACTCGCCTTATCGAAGTCAGGGTAATCAATGTTTGGAACATTGCGTATATCAACCGGCTTTATTTTTAAATGAATAGCCAGTATGTACTCTTTAAACTTTGCGTCAGCATCGTTTGTAAAAACCTTCTTTTTCTTGTTTTTTTCCGCCGTTAACTGCCCAGTTCCTTTTGATTCCGCCTTTTGCAGTACTTTATCAATATCTTTCAGGCATTCGTTAAATTCAGAATAAGATACAAATTCCTGTTCAGCTCGCTTATTCAGGTCTTTTATATCGCTTCTTGCCTTGACTATAGCCTTAACGAACGCGGATTTATCTGCATAATCCTGGTCAGATTCTATTTCCTTGCCGATTTCATCATGAACAACAGCTTGCACAACTCTTAACACATTCTTGGCGTTAGAAACTACAAGTGATCCATTTTGAACCTCGTACTCGATCATCGGAAAGATAGGAGCCATTTTTTTTCGCGCTGGAATAAACTCCTGTTTAGCTTCCAGTCGGTGCTCATTTAAATCTTTATCGAATTGGTACCAGCCAGCAAGTAAAGCTTCTCGACGACCTTCTACCGGGTAATATTTAAAGCTTACTCGTTTTTCGATGGTGCCATCAGAGACCGTAAAAACAGCATATGGCGCGCCAGAAACAAGCATTTGTTGCTCAAGCTGCCAATAGTAATGCGGTTCAAGCAATGCGTTTCTGACATTTTCGGCTAACGTAACATTCCAGCCTTTATGCTCCCATACCAGCAACGGTATTAATGGTTTTACGTATTCACCAGGTGAAAGCTCTTTTAATGCAATACCATCGAACGATGCAAGCAATAATATTGATAACTCACGAAACTGGACAACTCGACTACCGACTAATGGTGGAATTTTTGTCATTAACCACATAGCCATGAGCGGTCTAGCTTCCTCCTCAAAATGATGACCGTCAGCATAAAGTTTTTCTTTAAAACTATCGTCAGGATTAGATATCCATCCTTTTTTAAGATCAAGCAACTGATCTCTTGACATGAATTTAGACTGATTCATCATTGCCGCTGCTTCTGATGCCGTGTAATGGTCCAGCCTGGCTGTTAACCATGCGTCACTACCTTGATCTAAAGGTAATATATTCATTGACTGATCCATTGTTTAATTCTCCACGCTTTGAACGGTAAAGCTGTTGATTGTTTTTTCCTGTTCAGCCGTTAATTGATAGCCCTGATTCGCTATAAAACCAATAACCTCGGAGTGAGTCATTTCGCCAGACTCAATTTTGTTCTTAAGAGTGTCATGAAAACCCATAAATTCATTATCAGAGAGCACGCCTTTAGATCCTGGACCGGTTTCTTCTGATGGTTTTTGCTGGTTTCCACTTATTTCACCAGTTGATGTATTGATTACCTTGTACTGTGAATCATCTAAATCAATAATATCTTCCAGATTGTCGGCAGCTGGTAGCCCCATTGAAAGTTCTGGAGCAACAGTGTCTATCATCCATGCTGCAGCCCTGTAGGCAAACATTTTTTCTGGCATTGTTTTCCATTTTGAACCTGATTTGCTGGCCCATCCCTCGGCATTAACAAGACCCCAGTCAATAACAGGGCCCTCTACCCGCTCTCCTGTAGATTTTTCGATAGCATAAGCCCTGCACGCCCTATCTGTTTTACCTGCAGTGCCTTTCCATTCGTATCTGATTGCAGTGAATTTGCCGCAATGATTAAACGTGGCTATTAAAAATTTGCTAGACCAGCCGGGGTTACCATGAACCATATAAAGATTTTGCATTACCATTAATGGGCTGGCCGACATTCTCTGTGCCATTTCTAGTGCAATAATGGCGTTGCCCATATTATCCGCACCTCTATATCGCTCAGGGACCATTGTTGAAGAAGTTAATGCTCTGGCCATGCGTTGAGCGGCCTCAAATCCTTCCGGGCTGGAAAATGCAGTTACTTGTTGAAGCTGTTGCGGTTGTTCTTGTTGATTAATTAATTTCATTTCATTGCTCATGATAAATATCCTCTGTTTAGTTGTTGAAGTAGTTGATAATAAGTAAAAGTGAAACGGCAAAAAAAGACACCTTAAGAGCATTTTTATAAAGTTCCTTTCTATCCGTTTTTGAGTCAGGATTGTCACTATTTATCCAATCCTTTTTTGCAAAATCTCGTCCTATGTATTTCATTTTAAGAAGCGACCAGCTTTGTATGCTTTATTGCATTTTATAAGTAGAAGTAATTCAGCGTAATTCAGCTCTTTATTGATAAATCTATGCTCGTTTAAAAGTGATTCAGCATACTTAACTGATCGATTGCAGTCTTTATCAGTAACCACAATGACCGTTACAGGTATTGTTATTTTATTTATTCCGATTGAATTAAGAATAAGATTAACAATGTGTTCTGATTCTGATTTCATAGCTTGCCACCTGTTATTGCTTTTTCTTCATCGAGCCATTGTTTATGATTTTTAATTTCATTTTCAATACGCTTCATTTCCTCGATATCAGCAACAGATTGATCTATTAATTGAGTCTTGAAGGCTGTTATATATTTTTCATATTCAGAAGAATCGATATAAAGAGAAGATCCCAAACCGCAGCTTTTTGTTGATCCGAGCTTTATGGAATTTATATTAATATCACTATTTATTAGCCGATACTTTATTGTTATTGTGAGCCCAACAGCTCCTACCCTGGGTAGATTTGTTTCAAATACGTGTGATAATCCGCTCATTCCATTTCCTGTATAAGTTTTAAGTAACAACGAAAATATAATTTAATTTATTGGTTTAGTCAATAAAGATATTGATATCATGTATAAATAAATATATATTCACTGCCATGAACGATAAAACAGAAATAGAAACTCCGATCCAAAAAGCTATTAGACTTGGCGGAAACCAGACAGGCCTGGCTGAAAAGCTTGGCGTTACTCAACCTTTGATAGCTCACTGGAAAAAAAGGAATGAAGTTTCCGCTGAATACTGCCCTCAAATAGAGAAAATTACAGGTGTAAGGTGTGAATTACTGTGTCCGAGTGTCGAATGGTCGGTAGTCAGGAATTCTCACTTAAGGAAATCTGCTGGTATACCAGAGTAATGCGTTTTTTCTCCTCCTTTGGTCGCATTACATGTATATCTATTTTAGTGGTCTCTTTACCCGGCTTCGGTCGGGTATTTTTTTAGGATAAATTATGGCTAGGCCTACTAAACAAGGTGTCGATTACTTTCCAATATGGAATCCTCATTTTAGAGTAGAGGAAAAGTTTTGGGGGGAAGGGAGAAGGTCTTACAAGGCATTGAGAAATTCATCCAGCAGCTTTATAAAAAAGGATGATGTTAGATCGTCTATTCTAAAAAAATGTAATTACAAATGTGTATTTTGCGGAAGCAAATCAAAATTACAAATTGATCATATAGTATCTGTTTACCAGGCGTTTAAAGATAAGCGTTATATCGGTATTCTAAACAGTTATATAAATCTTCAAGTGCTATGTGAAAAATGTAACTGTGGAAAAACTCCAGAGAACTGTAAATGAATTACTACAAAAGGCATCTTGGTGATTATGCAAAAAAAGCAGGACGTTTATCAATGCTGCAACACGGAGCGTTCAATTTATTAATCGATTCGTGTTATGACCGTGAACAATTCCCAACAATGGAAGAGGCGTTAGACTGGGTATGGGCATCAAATTCAGAAGAAGAAGATGCTGTTAAGTTTGTTTTAAAGAAGTTTTTTGTCCTAAAAAATGGTGTTTATATACAAAATCGAATTAAAGAAGAGCTCGATATTTACCATGAAAAAGCAGAAATAAATAAGCGAATCGCATGGGAACGTGAAGAAAAAAAGAAGGCAGCTAAAAGTAATAGAGAGCCAATATCATACGAAGCGTTCATAAAACAGCAACGAAGCGTGAACGAACCGTTAGAAAATATGCAAGAGTGGCAACCTAACCATAAACCAGTAACCAGTAACCATAAACCAGTAACCAATAACCAAGAACCAAATATAAATATAAAAAAACCTTCTTCGTCTGTCACAAAAGAAAACAGTGACAAACCAAAAAAATATAAATTTACAGATAACGATAAAAAAGTAGCTAACTACATTCACAATAAAGTTCTGGTAATTAATCCATCGATGAAAACACCAAACATCGAGTGCTGGTCAAATACTATTAGATTGATGCGTGAATCAGATAAAAGATCATACGATGATATCTATCAAGTTTTTTCATGGGCCAACCATGATGACTTTTGGCATACCAATATTTTAAGTCCATCAAAACTAAGAAAGCAGTTTGATGTGCTTAATGTAAAAATGAAATCAATCATGAATGGCAACCTGACTAAACCACCATGGAGTATTTTGCCGAAAGAAAATGATGAATCACTGAAAACATTCGCATTGAAGCATGGTCTTCAAAAGCCGTTACCAGGCAACTCGTGGTATGAGTATCGCGGTAGATTGCAGAAAGAAATTAATCAAAGGCTGAATACGCAATGAGCGAAGTAACCAAGCTAATGCTGAAAGAGGATTCCAAGTTTCTCGGAGAAAGGGTTAGGCAGTTAAGGCGGTACCGACCTACTGAAATCTGCGATGGCTATTATAAAAAATTCATACAAGGCATGAGCAACGAACCGGTTGAGCATAAAAAAAACAATGCTGGAAGGCACAAGGCAAATAGCTGGCTAAGAGATTTATAAAATAAATTACGCATAAGGAGCGGAAAATGAGCACTGAAAAAGTAGAAGAAAGAAATTATTTCATCGATAAGAAGAATATCAGAGTAGATATTATTCCTCACAAACATGACACAAAGCTATCTGAAATAAAATATGAAGAGAAAATTCTGATAGTTGTAAAAGGCAAAGTTGTAAAGCGATTTTACAAAGAAATATTTTGCCAGAGAAAGGGGTGTGATAACCAGATTTTAGCAAGGTACGTTAAATGCGGTGATAGCTACACTATAATCCAGACTGGCAGACACAATGAGTCAAAGTGCTGTAGCCCTGAGTGTCGCGGATCTTTTAAGCACGAAATAATGACAGTCATTAAAGAAAGCAGAAGAAATCACGTTAAAACCAAAGTTAGGAATGGCTATCCTGCCATACCAATAACGATGGAGCAGGCAATCAGAACAGCAACTTATATTGCCAGGCTGTAGAGACATGAGAAAATCAAACGGACAAATACTCGTCGATCATGAAATTCTCAGGCAAAGAATTGCTTTATTAAATTGGTTCAAGTCTGAACTTGTTGGAAATTGTAAGTTTTATAATATTTTTGGCACTGCGGTTAAACCTATGCGAGACAACTGCCTGGTTGAGGTTTTTAATTTATCTAAAACGATCAGTAAAGAGAATCAAGAATTCGCATCCTATGACGATGTTCTTGAGAAAGAAATACTGGAAGGGAATGTTTGCTGCTACTGTCAATATGCCATGATTCTCAAGCGAGGGCTAATATCTCGTACAAAAAAAGCCATTGGATTAAATAAGCGAGCTATTAGTGCTCGGGCAAAATTGCTTTTAAAAAAATGCGTTAACTATCTTGGAAAGGATTTTTAAAATTATGAATAAATTACAGATAAGGTTTATCCGGGTAGCGAATAGTAAACGATGGAGGCTTACGGAATTTGAATGTGACTTCCTGGATAGCATGGATTCAAAAGGTGAAGACTATGAGTTATCCAAAAAAGAGAATCATATTTTAAACCAGATTCAACGGAAGACGAGTTAATAATGGCATCAGTTAAATTCAAATCAAAGCATCATGCGCACAATCAGCGTAAACATTGCTGGGCATGCACTAAATGCTCTGCTTTTTACACAGTAAAGCAAACAGCATGCCTTGATTGCCATAACCAGCTCCAATATTTCCCGAGTCAGGGTGAGTTTTTAAGGTTTAGGAATTTACAGTTACAATTGAGAGCTGGCGCAATAACAGATCTTGAGCTACAACCGACTTACCCGGTTGTGATTAATGGTATTAAAGTTTTTGAATACAGGGCTGATTTTAAATACAAACGAAAAGGGATAGAAATAATTGAAGATTGCAAAGGTTCGCTAAACCCAAAGTATCATGACCCAGTGTTTTTGCTTAAAAAGAAGGTTGTCGAGGCTATATACGGCATCAAAATATCAATCGTAACTTAACCAATATAGGTGACAAATGAACGCAAAAGAAAATGATTTCGCTAATGAAATAAATAAGGCGCTGAAGGAAAGTAATACCAGTATCGGCGGCAGTAAACAGCAGGGCAGTGGTCCTGTTCAAGCTTCAGCTTCAGTGTTTGAGCCAGACTTTTCGCAAAGCAAACAGCAGGCAGGAACTAAAGTTGAGGGTTCTACGGAAACAGAAAGTATCTGGAATGCTGAAACAGCCGAAAAGGTTGTTGAATTTGCTAAAACACAGGCAGATATCAAAGAGCAGCGAACAGCATTAAACGATCAGCTGAAGGCCGCAAAGTCTACGTTGATTGCAATGGGTTTTAACGGCGAGGCAATGGAAGCTGCTATTAAATACTCAAATACAGAAGAGGGCAAAAGAGAAAACTTTGATATCACTTATGCTTATTTTCGTAAATGCTTGGGTCACCCCATACAGGACGATCTCTTTGTTGCAGCAATGCGTGAGCAGGTTAATGTTTCTGTAAAAAATAAATCAACTTCCAATACTCTTGCTTCAGAAGATTAAAAGATAAGCCCTGGCTGCGAATAATAAATATGACTCGTTCACCGATAGACACGGATGCAAAGTTCTGTCCATACTGTGGCGAGTCATATTTCCGTCTTAAATATAAATCAGGAAGGTATCAAGAGATCAGTAGGTTCAATGATCAGGGCAGTTGCGGAAAGCCAGAGTGCGCAGAAGAGCATCGATCAGAAGTAATGAAAAAGTCATGGGATAAAAGAAAAGGGATATCGGACCGAGATGAATTTGAAAAATCACCGGTAGATGCTTGGTTATCAAAAAGTTATTCAAACATAAATAGCGTGAGGTATAAAAAGTGAACTCAATAATCGCAAAAAAAATAAATATACTTACTCAATTAGTTCCTCAATTATTTTCAGGCAAATCTAGCAATTTTATATATCGCAGAATTGAAGAAAATGATTTATACAAAAGTATTATATTTGATTACGAAAATTTTATTAAAGAACTCAATGATGAGGTTATTTTTGTAGGTTATTCACCTGTAAAGCTTTCGGTTAAATGCAATAACGTAGTAGTTTTTGATTTAAGCGATAATGATAAAATTGATTTAATTAATACACAGGCAACAGTTGATAAATATGAGGAATTAGTGCAAAAACAAAGTGATATCGTTTATGAAAAAATACTTGAAGAATTTGGAAGTAAGAGGATTACCCATTTTGCAGGCCAAACATTATTTGTTGATGATAATTTTTATTTTATTTATGGATACCATTGTGAGGATTTAAAATGAGCAGCGGAATAATAATTCCAGAATCAGCGAAAAAGAAAGGTCATGGTATTGTCTTACCTATAAAACAAAAGGCTATGTCACCTCTTGATGTTCAGGTTGAGTCATTGAAAAGAGTCATGGATACTCTTTCGAGAGAGGATCAAATTAGAGTTATGGAATATGTTGATCGATTCCAAAGGATGATAAACAAAGGCGGTAAGATAGTAGAGCTGGCGTTTACTATTGTTGGCGTTGAAATGGCTCATAAGGATTAGTCTAATGAAGATTGAAAAATTCATATCAACAGGATCTCAAATGTGTAAATTGGGAAGACATGAATGGTCTGTTCCTCGATTATTTGAGTTATCCAAAAATTTACCAGTCATGGATATACCTTTAAATCATTTGAATGTATATCACTGCTACGAAAAATTAACTTTAAGGGATATGGTTTCGCATTTTCAAGCCATAAGCCGGGCTGATATGAAGTACCCAATTATTCTAGATGAAGATGGGGAGATAATGGATGGTAGGCATAGGATCATGCGCGCATTAATGCATGGTGATGTATCGATTAAAGCCGTTAGGTTTGATAAAAATCCATCACCATGCAATGTTCTTGATGAAGATTAATGATGTTGTTGTCCATCTTGAGCATGGTTGTAACTGGATGTTTCCAGGGTGTACTAAAAACCCAAGATCAGGAAATAGAAGAGTGAAGATAATTTCTCTTTATCATGATGATCGATGCGCTGTTATATCTCCGGTATCAGGGAATGGCAAAGAACAGGAATATGTTTGCAATGTTAGCGACTTAAAATGTCATGAAAAATAAAAACGGACTAACTAAACAGCAACAGGGGTTTTGCAACTCTTATCGTACTGACCCGGAGCTGAATGCTACTCGTGCGTATCTGGAAAATTACAAAGTTAAATCGGATAAAGTAGCCCAAGTCTGCGCGAGTAAATTGCTATCAAATGCTATGGTCCAGAAATACCTGGCTGAGAAGCATGAGATAGCAGAACTTAAAGCTGATTACGATCAGGAGCAGTGGGTTAGAGACATGCTGGAAATAAAAGACATTTGCATGGGTCATAAACCTATCACCCTTTATACAGAGGTTCCAGACAAAGAAGGCAAGCCGAAAAGGATAGAGGTCAGTCACCTTGAGTTTAACCCGGCGGCAGCAATCAAATCGCTTGAGACAATGGCTAAGTTCAAGCAGTGGATAGCTTCAGAAAAACCAGCTGAACAGTCAGTTAAAGCAGTACAGAACAATTACCGGATCAACTTTTATGCGGTACCAATTGATGATTAGTAAAGAAAAAACGTCAAATATCAGCATTTAATAGTTGTAAAACGTCAAATGCTGGCGTATATTCAAATCAATCCCAAGGCAATCCAGCCAGGGTAATAGAAAAAGGAAATAGGAAAATGCCAAACCAAATAAATACAGAAGATCAATCTACTTATGTTGTTGTTCCAACAGGCCACAATGAAGATAAAGAGTTAGATGATATGGTTATCGCTGAAGCTATTGAGATATTAGAGAAACGCGTGTTTAAAGAAGAATTCAAACTCACCACTCCAGATGATGTTAGAAACTATGTAAAACTTAAAATGCGACAGTTGGAGCATGAAGTATTCAGCGCTATCTTTCTTGATAATAAACATTACCCAATTTCATTTAACGAAGTTTTTCGAGGCACACTATCATCTGCAAGCGTTTATCCCCGCGAAGTTGTGAAGGAGGCATTAAAAGCAAATGCTGCAGCGGTGATATTGGTTCACAATCATCCCTCTGGGAGCCCTGAACCAAGTCAGGCAGACCAACATATAACAAGACGTTTGGTTTCAGCCTTGGAGCTTGTTGATATTCGTGTTCTGGATCATCTTGTTGTTGGTGATAGTGTTACGAGCTTTGCTGAAAGAGGGCTGTTGTAATGGATGAAAACAGCATAAAGAAAAGATTAATTGATTTAATTATAAGTGAAGCAAAGTCCATCGGAGTTAATGTCGATGGTGATATGTTTTTTGCACTGGCATTTAGGTCAGAAGAAGAACTAACAAATATAGCTCGTGGAATTGGAGTGAGCCTGTAATGCAAAAAAACATAACTCACTTAAGTTTTCAATGCGATCAGTGTGCATTGTTGATTAACAAACAAAAAAATGACAAACACTAAACCCTCTCAACTATGCAAGTCAGCTGGATTGAAAAGTCTAGCTGAGCTTGTTGCTCTTTCTGGCAAGCCTGACAGTACCATTCGGCACTGGGCAAAGACTGACCCTGCTTTTTTTAATATCGTGTTACAGGGTGTGGTTGCTATCAAAAATAATAATACTGATAATGGATGATCTTAATTTACCGGCCATAAGTTAATTGCCAGACCTAACACATCAAAATAACGAGCTTGGTGAGCCAATTGATATAAACATCGGTTGCGCTCCTAAGCTCGGTCAATTACTGGAAATCCCCAAAAGAATAAAAATGATTGTTGGTGGTCGCGGATCCACCAAGTCTACGTTTGCAGCAGATTATGTTCTTGCACAGGTTTCAAATGGTCAGCTATGGTGCTGCGGTCGTGAATTCCAAAATTCAATTGATGAATCGGTCCACAGGTTGCTACTCGATGAGATTGAGCGACTAGAATTAGAAGGGTTCACTCATGACAACAATCATATTTATCATCGTGAAAGCGGTGGTCGCATATTCTACAAAGGTTTAAGCCGTAATCCTCGCTCTGTTAAATCCATGCTATCCGGTGTGAATGGTTTATGGATTGAAGAAGGTGATTCGTTATCTCAAAACACACTTAAAGTACTAACAACATCACTAAGATTAAGTGCTAAAGATGCTGATAAGTTAATAGCTGGCGAAGATGTTCATATGCCTGAAGTGTGGATAACTCTCAATAGAGGATCTACAGCTGACCCTGTATCAAAAAAATGGTTAAAAAGAGCTGAAAAGAAATTAGCAAAAGATGGTGTTTATCAAGATGATAACTTGATGGTTGTCCAGATAAACTATGATGAAATACCTAAAAAATGGTTTTTGGCTTCAGGGCTTGAAAGTGAACGGTTAGACGATAAGGAAAACATGGATGAATCAGAATACTTTCATAAATGGTATGGCGGTTATTCAGACTCGGTACCGAACGCCATTATTCCGGTCGACTGGTTTAATGCCTGTATCGATGCCCATATAAAACTGGGATTTGAGCCGGTTGGTGTAGAGGTTGTGTCTCATGATCCTTCTGACCTTGGAATAGATACAAAAGGTTTGGCGTATAGACACGGTGTTGTCTTCCTGGATGTAAAAGAAAAAGACGATGGTGATGTAAATGAAGGTGCTGATTGGGCTATCGAATACTGCCATGAAGTGAAGCCTGACCACTTTATCTGGGATGGTGGGGGCATGGGCTTAGGTTTACGCAGGCAGTTTAATGATGCCCTTGGGCCAACAAGAACAGGCACGCAAATGTTCGACGGTGCAGAAACAGCTGCCAGGCCTGATGAGATTTACGAAGATGGACGCGACACCCGGGGCGATAAGAAAAAAAGAAAGCGAACAAATAAAGAAACCTTCGTAAATCAAAGAGCGCAATTCTACTGGGAGCTTAGGGATAGATGCTGGAGAACCCACCAGGCGGTAATAAAAGGTAAATATTTTAACCCTGATGAGCTAATATCATTTTCAAGTGAAATAGAAGAAATTGATTTATTGAGAGCTGAGATATGCCGAATACCTAAAAAATATCACTCATTGAATAAGTTTCAGGTTATGAATAAAAAGGAAATGAAGGATTTAGAAATAGATTCTCCGAACATGGCTGATTCTGTCATGATGAATCTTGCGTATAACCCGGAGAAAATCATAGTTAGAAAAGCCCGGTCTGTTGGGCGTAAAAAGTTTGGAGCGTAGATTTATGAGCCAAGGTATATGTTTCTTTAAACCTACATAATAAAAATAAAACCAGCTGTTTCGCTATATTACGGACAATTCCAACCAGTTGATAATCAAATGCAAAACGGCCTCGCTTTCATTCCAGTCAATAAAATACCCTCATCGAACAATATTGAAATCAAAGCAGAGCCAATTGAAATAGGTTTGTCGTCACACATATCAAAATGCTGGGAGCTGAACAGAAACGCAAAGCAGCAGCATATCGAACATGAATTACTGAATGATTTACGAGCCAAAAAAGGTGAATACTCAGCTTCGGAGTTAAGGGAAATACGGGAGCAGGGCGGTTCAGAGATTTATATGATGCTCACGAACTCAAAAATGCGCGGTTTGAAAGCATGGATCAGGGACATAATTATGCCTGCAGGTGATAAAGCGTGGGAAATTGAGCCAACACCTTTGCCAGATTTACCAGTATGGGCGGAAAGAAGCATTGCTGAACGTATACAACAAACTGTTATCCCAGGCGAGCAACAAAAAGATTTAATGGATCGTGTTGGTAAATTAAGAGACTTGGTTATATCAGGCTTGCGCCAGGATGCTAAAAAGCGTGGCGAACGCATGAGCATGAAGATCGATGACCAGTTGACGGAGGGAGGGTGGGAGGTCGCACTGGATCAATTCATTGATGATTTTTCTACATTCTCTGCCGGCATAATAAAGGGACCAATTAAGCACAAACGTAAAAAACTATCATGGGGACATGATGAGAACGGCGTTATACCTGTTGCTGAAGATATTATTCAGCATGAAGTTAGCAGGGTGTCTCCGTTCGATTGTTACCCATCACCCAATGCTGAAACACCAAACGATGGTGATTTTATAGAGCATATCAGGCTAACAAGACGCGAATTAAGGTCATTTTTAGATGTTGAGGGTTATTCAAATAAAGCTATTTCCGATGTTTTGGAAGAGTATGGCCGTGGTGGTCTACGAGAATGGATGTGGGAAAATAGCGAGAGAAAAGATTTAGAAGGAAAAAGTAACTGGTGGATGAATAGTGGCTACGGGACACTTGATGGATTGCACTATTGGGGATCAGTACAGGGTAAACTGTTAATTGAATGGGGATATAAAAAAGAAAAAGATATTGATCCTTACGGAGAATACGAGATTGACGCTATAAAAATTGGAAATCACACGATACGCGCAGTTATCAATAAAGATCCTCTTTCACGAAGACCATACCATAAAGCCTGTTTTGATCCTGTACCTGGTTCGTTCTGGGGCAATTCTCTACGATATCTCATGCGGGATATACAGAGCATGTGTAACGCAACCGCAAGATCAATATCCAATAATGTCGGCATGGCATCAGGCCCAATGGTTGAAATACATGAGGATAAATTACTACCAGGGCAGACAGTTGATATTTTCCCGTGGAAAATTTATCAAACCGAACGTGGCGAAACAACTGGAAATTCCCCTAACATACATTTCTTTCAGCCAAAATTAAACGCTCATGAGTTATTGAGAGTTTATGAAGAATTTGAGCGCAGAGCAGATGATGCAACCGGTGTTCCTAGATATGCAACAGGAAACGAAAGAGTTGGCGGTGCCGGCGCAACATCATCAGGGCTGGCCATGTTAATGAGTTCTGCAAGCAGGGGTATAAAGGCTGCGATATCTCAAATTGATTTATATGTGACAAGATCAATTGTTGAGCAGTTTTACTTTTACAACATGATTGAAGATCCTGACCCGATGATAAAAGGCGATGTTGCTGTTGTTGCTCGCGGTGCAACTGCCCTCCTGGTTAAAGAGCAAGCGCATAATGATAGAATGGAATTTATGCAAATGACAAATAATGAAATGGATATGAATATAATCGGCATGGAAGGAAGAGCTAAAATGCTTCGCGAGCATTCAAAAGTTTTGGATATGCCAAATTTAATACCAGACGATGATGAGATAAAAGCACGTCTAAATGAGCAGCAGAAATCACAACAGCAGCAGCCGCAGGACCCTGCTATATTAAAAATAGGAATTGAAGAGAAAAAAATACAAGCTGCAAAAGAGTTTAATAGCGAAAAAGTTAAAGTTAGTCGTGAAGATATTCAGGCCAAACGATTTATCGAAGAAGAAAGAGCTAAATCTGATTCTGATCTGCAAAGAATGAAGCTTGCATCAGAGGAAAGGATTGCCAATCAAAAACTAAGGGCAGAAACAAGGACTAAGTTGTACATTGAAAAAATGAGATTGGCAGATATGGAAAAATCAAAAACTATGGAACAGGATAAATCAAGGGAATCAAGAGATAAAGATGTTAGCAATATTCTTAAAATGCTTACTGATATGCAGAAAATGAAGCAAGATCATAAGCCGGAAAGAAGTGATCGGCATGGTGATAAAGAGATCCATGTTCACATTGATAATAAATCTGGAAATGTAACCAAAAGAATATCAGTAGATAAGCGCGATAAAGATGGAAAAGTAAAGGAAATTACAAGCGAGGCTATTGATAGTGAATAGACTTATTGATTTGATTAAACATCATGAGGGTACCGGTCCTGTAAAGAACGGTCGTTTAATGCCGTACCAGGATAGCGAAGGTTATACCACTATCGGTTATGGGCGGTGTATTGATTTGGTTGGAATTACCGGAAAAGAAGCTGATGAACTTGTCAGAAACGATATTATACAAACTGGTGCAGAGTGCTATCATAATTTCTTTTGGTTTGATGAGATGAATGAGCCCAGACAGGCCGTCATTATCTCAATGGTTTTCAATATGGGTATGCCAAAGTTTATGGGTTTAGATGGTCACCCTGGGTTTAAAAAAACAATTAAGCTACTGGAAGGTGAGCACTATGTAGCGGCCTCAATAGAAATGCTCGACAGTAAATGGGCTAAACAGGTAGGGCAGCGTGCTATTGAGTTATCAAACATGATGAAAACAGGTAAATGGTTATGAGCTGGGGCGTAGTCGGTAACTGGGTAAAAAACAATGCTGGTACAGGGGCATCATTGGTCGGATCATTATTAACCGGCAATCTTCCAGGAGCTATAGCAGCAGGTGTATCTATGATCTCCGGCGCAACCGGTACAGATGATCCGGTAAAAGCGTTAGGAATTCTGCAATCAAATCCTGAATCAATCGTTAAACTTAAAGAGCTTTATTATAAAAATGAAGAATCTATAAGGAATCATATCGAACAGATGCACAAAATAGCTCTTGAGGACGAACAGGCTGCGCACCATGAAACACAGGAAACAGTAAGGGCCGGCGACAAAGCAGAAGATCCCTTTGTTAGAAGAACTAGGCCTGCGCAGAGTTGGTTGAGCCTGATTGCAGCATTATTTTACGTATTCCTAAATGATAACCCTGACCTTATGATTTTAGGCGCATTACTCACCTTACCATGGGCTTATGCTGGTTTGCGCCAGATGGGCAAAGGTATCGACTCTTTCACTTCTATGAAAAAACAGGCAATAAAATGAGGCAGTATCTATTAAATATTCTAATCGCAACGGATCGTCTAGGTTCGGCATTTCTGGGACTGGATAAAGATGAAACAATATCAAGCGCATTGGGAAAGCTGCAGGCTAAAAAGGTGTGGAGTGTTTACCCGGTTGTGTGGCTAATCAATACTATTTTCTATGCGTTAGATCCTGACCATTGCAGGAATTCTGTCCAACCTGGGGAGGGATTATTCACTGTTAATTATGACGGTGCTATCTCTCCGTTGAATGTTATTAAATACATTATTCCATTACAGGTACTCGGTATTTATGTATTTTTTAATTTTGATTGGTTAGTAGACCAGTTAACGGTATGGAGCTGATATGGCTGGATCACTAATTGCAGAACATGGAACTGATGTGGTGCATATTTTAATAGTTATGCTTGGAACCATGGGAGCTATTGTAATCACCTTGATCGGATGGTCTATAAATCAAGTACTAAAAAGACTTGTCGGTATTGAGAGTGCAATACTCAATACGAATGCAACGATAACAATCATACGAGATGATATTGAAGAGGATATATCTTTAGTAAAAGCTCAATTATCGGACTTACAAGGAAGAGTAACCGCAACAGAAACTTCCATCAGAATTTATCATGGTAATGATAGACGCTTAAGTAACCCAATTATAGAATAGGAATAACCAATGAAATATTTATTAATAGCACTAACAACGGCATTATCTTTATTCGCAATCACAGCAAATGCTGTAGATTTTGTGTTTCCTGTTAATCCAGTGGATGAAGAAAGTCCAATTAAAATCTCTTACAGCCCTCCGGTAGCGTTTTCAGATGGGTCAGTATTAGACCAATTTACAGATTTGAACCATTACACACTTTACTACGGTAGGGTAGACAGTCCTGAAATGTTCACGATTGCATTCCCTGCTAATATTGAAAATAAACTTGAACTACCTCCTGAATCTTTGCCTGTCGG
>ERZ890604.272-NODE-272-length-18945-cov-9.510482_pt1 | contig 18945 bp, 15 predicted proteins | sample MGYA00521097_ERZ890604 | MGnify/ENA primary metagenome ERZ890604 (study PRJEB32303, sample SAMEA104408625) | aquatic metagenome | biome: Brackish water; feature: Chemocline; material: water | place: Baltic Sea | collected 2014-10-26T21:54:00 | depth 120 m ... | reverse complement strand
GGAAGGGGGGTCAGGTGAACCCTATACTCTTTTCTTTTTAATTATTCTATTTATCTGTGTTTGTGAGATGCCTACAATAAGAGCTAGTTTATGTTGTGAAAAGCCTTCTTGATTTGCTTGAAAGATTATACTATTTCTTTCCGCAATGTTTTTTGCTTTTACAAGGCTTTTTTCCAACTTTTCACTATCTAACTTTTTCTCGTTTATAGAACCTACAACCAAGTTTGAAGCTTTTTTTATTTCGTCTAATATCCTCTCATTGTGAGCATACTCTATAAATGCCAATCGCTCTTTAATGTCTTCATACGTTTCAAAAACAAAAGATTCTTTCATGCATTCCATAGCTTTTTCTTGTTCGCTAAAAGCAAGGTAAGAACTGTATTTATATTCTCCTAACCGCTGAGTCATCTTAGCTTGTATAGGGTTATACTCTATATAGGCGACTAAGGTGTACAAATAAGCTTCATCAGTGACATACCAAGATTTAAATCGTCCTTGCCATAAATGTCCTGAGCGTTTGTACTTTTTATTAAAATACATTGCGTAGTATGCATTTATGTGTTTCATATATTGTGATAAATTCTCTTTACTTGTCTCTATGAGCAAGTGATAATGATTACTCATCAGAACGTAACTATGCACTTTCACTTCATAAATCAGACAAGCAGCGCACAGTAACTCTAAAAAATGCTTGAAATCATCATCATCTTTATATATTACTCTTCTATCTACGCCACGGTTGACTATATGATAATACCCTATAATGTCCATTCTAGATCGTCTTGGCATACTCTTCCCTTTTTTGATTTTATGCTAGTATATCATAGATAGGTATAGGGTTCACCTGACCCCCTTTTTTGACCCCCTTTTTTTAATCTAATAAATTTATATATAGTTTTTTTCTATATATAAACTTTATAGATATTTAGTTACAATATCTTTATAAATTAAAAGGAAGTTTAAATGTTTCAAAGCGGTAGCCCTGTAAAAGGGGAAAATTTTATAGATAGAAGAAAACATTTACCTTTATTTAAATCATATCTTGACAACAATCAGCATATTATGATAAAAGCTCCAAGAAGATTTGGCAAAACATCTTTGATAAAGCATATGTTTGAGTATGAGAAAAGTTACGACTTTATATATATTGACATTAGGCTTCATCACACTTTAGAATCACTCTCGAAACATATTTTAGATAAAGCATATGGTTTTGTAAAAATAGAAAATTTCATCCGACAAACAAAAAGTTCACTTTTAACTCTTTTGCAATCAATTAAAAAAATATCCATACCAGATATTGCAGAATTAACAATTGACATGGTAAGTAAAGATAGTAATCCCATAGAGCTATTTATCCACTCATTGAATGTAGTTGATAAAATAGCTATGTCTAAAGATATCAATATAAAGGTGATATTTGATGAGTTTCAAGATATTACAAATCTGTATGACAAAAATATACTTGAAGTTTTAAGGTCAGTTGCGCAACACCATGAAAACATCACTTACATTTTTTTAGGAAGTATTGAATCTATTATGACACAAATCTTTGAAAGTAAATCGTCACCATTTTTTCATTTTGCTAGTGTGATAAAACTAGATGGATTAGACGTAGATGAGTTGTATGAATATACAATAGAGCAGTTTGATAAACAAAATATCATTTACGATAAAGAAGTGTTATACAAAACCATCAAGTTTTTAGAAGGGCATCCTGAATATAGCACTAAAGTATTGCAAACTTTATATATCAATGCGACTTTAGAAAAAAAACCTATTGATTATAATGACTCTTTAGAAGCTATAAGCTTTAGAGTAGTAGAAAATAGAGCCTATCTTGATGAACTTATTTATAAACTAAAGGCAAAAAAACACCACTTTGAAGTGATTTATAATATAGCAAATAACATAAAGTCAGACATAGGCTCTGCAACTTTATATAATACGCATATATCACTAGAAAATATGGGAATCATTAAAAAAGTACAAAAAGGCAAGTATGAGATAGTAGACATCTTTCTAAAAATACTTTTACAGCAACATGAGGATGTTATGGTTTCTCTTGATGGTATTTTAATGTTGGAAATATGATAAAAAATATTATCATTTGAGGGTAAAACAATAGATAGCTTAAGCTTATCGTTAGATGAAAAAGGTTGACATATCAACTAAGTGTGTATGAGAGATTTGCTCTCTCATAAGTGATGTTAAAGCCAATTTTATTGAGTTTTGAGATGTAGACTCGGAGTGTTCCATCACTTGAAGTCTCAAGAAGTTCTAAAATACTGTTTTTAGTGATGGGCTGACTTATTCTGCATAAAAAGTACTCTAAGAGTTTCACTTCACTTGGTGAGAGTTTCACTTTTTGATTACTATCATACAGCTGTTTAGACTTGATATGAAAGAACATCTTGCCATAAGTAACTATATCTTTTTTAATGTTGTAGAGTTTTCTAAACTGGTAATCAACACGTGCTTTAAGTTCTTGAAGATTTAGAGGTTTTATGATGTAATCATCTGCAATCTTAAACACTTTTTTAAGATGATAAATATCATAATACTCATCTATCACAAAAGTAAGTGTTTTATCTCCTGCGTTTTTCAACTCTTCTATCACATTAAAGTAGTAAAAATTGGCTATATAAAGATCATAGTTATTTTCATAAGTTAAAGTGTAAAAACTCTCCATATCATAAACAATATCAACATCATAAGAGATGAGTTCATTTTGTATTAAAGGGACTAAATCAATATCTGCCAACAGTATTTTATACATAACTAAAAAGCACTTCTCACTAAAACATTGTTTGGGTCTAAAATCAAAATACTTTCATATACATCTTGATAAAGTTTATTGTGTGTCGCTTTATAACTGATAAGCAATTGCTCTAAAAACAAAACATCTGTTGGGTAAATACTTAACATCTTATTGATAACTTGCACAGCTATTTCATATTTTTTTTGTGCAATCAAAGCTTTAGACATGTAAAGGTTTGCATAATAATTATAATAGTCTATCTTTAAAAGTTCTGTAGAAACATTTTGGGCATCTTCATAAGAGTAAGTTGCCAAATAAACACGAATAAGCCCTAACTTCGGGTCAAATGCATAAGTATCAATCAGGGATGCTTTTTTATAATACTTTATCGAATCATTATAATTTTTTTTCAAGTAAAACAACCACCCCAAACGCAGGTTGAGTGTATACCCCTTAGGATACTTTGAATAAAGAGGGGACAATGTTTTAATCGCCTCTTTATATTTTCCTACTCTCTCATAATCATAAGATTTAAAATAGTCTTTTTGAATACTCTCAAACTCTTCACTAGCCAACAGCAAAGAGACACCAAAGAGTAATATAGCAACTGTTTTAATCATTAAAAACTATAACTCATTGATATTACAGCTATGTCACTACTCCCCTCTGGAAGCAAATTTAAAGTCGCAGCATCATACTCTTCATAATTGTTTTTTGTGTAACTTACATCTGCTTCAAGTTTTGGCGTAAAATAGTAACCAAGTTTTGCACTATATGCATTTCTCAACAAATCTTTTGTATTGTAAACTGTAAACCCTCCATCTTTTACACCACTGCGCATCTTTCCACCATTATAAGTCAGTGTTGTAAAAAAGCTTTTATATCCTAAAGTATCAGAGATTTCATAAGAAGTATAACTTGAGTCTTTATAGTCATTTGCTTTGATAAAGTTAGCTTTTAAAACAATCGTATTTTTTGTATTTGCATTTATCATTTTTGAGTGCATTAACTTAGGGCTAAACTGTATGACATCAACTTTTGTTGTAGATGCTAATGAGGTGTCATTATGAGCATCCGTATAAAGAGAGTAGTACATATCTACTCCGTATGTTAGTTTGTTATAACCAAACCATGTATACCCATCCACACCGATTATTGCGATGTAACCATCACTCAAATCTTTGAAAGTGTTTTTTTCGTTGTTGTTAATATAATGAAGTCCCGCGTTCCAAGTAAAATGTTCATAATATTTTCCATACTTCATAGTTATATCATGCTGTTTTAGATTCTCTTGTGTCGCGCTTTTATAGTTAATATCTGTATAACCATATGCCAGTTCAAAAAGATAACTTAAATTTCCCACACTTGTGTATAATCCTGTAAACTTTGCATCATCTTTAAGCGAAGAAGCTGTACTTGAGTCATACCCTATCATACCTGCATACGGTGTTACAGTAGTGACATCTGCCATCACGGCACTCGCCATTACTAAACTAGCTAAAATTAGTTTTTTCATCTCTCTCTATCCTTTGATTAATTTTAATTCAATTTCATTATATCGAATGTTTGTGTGACCTTTGTGTGCAACATTCAAATGTACCTCACCAAAGTCCGAAACTATTTTTTGTGTGTCAAACATATACTCACACTCTATTTTATATATATCTTTTTTTATAGTTGCAGCTAATTCTATCAACACTTGCTTTAACTTCGTTTTGAGTAGATATACCGGTAAATAATCAATATATTTAATCCCTTTTGATGCTATAAGTGGTGTCCGTGGAGCTAAAATAAACAACCATTTTAGATGTGATTCTCCACCTACATAATTGTAAAAATAAAACTCTTTTAGATTATTGTAAAAATAGAGTCTATTTTTTTCTGCATCTTCCAAGTAAAACGCACCATATTCATCCATCTTCACTACAAAACTAATCTCCCCTACTTTTAAACCTTTTTCAAACACTTCATACTTAAACGCATCATCTAGTATGTATAAAAATCGAGAACTTATACTTCTATCTTTTATCACAGAAGTTATACTCTCTTCCAACTCTGGTAAAGTGTTAAAATAAAGTCTCTCATTTTTGATGTACTCACTAAAAGTAAAATATTTTGTAAATCCTCCAATGACACCTAACTCTTGCACTTGAATATGAATATGTGGCTCAGGAGAGTAACCACTGTTTCCACACTTTGCAATAATAGTGTTTTCCTCTACATAAGCACCAACTTCAAGCTCTAGTGAGTATTGCATCAAATGACTCAACTCAACATAAAAACCTAAATTACTTTTAATGATAATGTAATTTCCCCAGTTGTTAATACTATCCACTTCTCCGATAATATTATCAAATAAATCTTGTTTTACCGCTACAACATACCCACTTACAGGAGAGAGGACGACCTCTCCAAAAGCATAATAATCTTCTCTAAAGAGACCTTTATTTTTATAACTTTTACCCTCTATCTTTTTAACAAAATCATAAGCATATTGGTACTTTCCTTTATGTGTCCACTCTCCATCAAAAGCTTGATAAACACTCCACTCTCCAGAAAAGGGTAAGCCTATCTTTGCACCAATCTCTCCAAAACGAAAGATTTTACTTAAGTAGTTTGAGAGTGATTCTTCGGGTGTTGCTTTTATCTCAATGTTAAACTCTTTATAATAAATCAAAGAGAGCATAAAGATAAATACGATAACAGTAATGTTAAATGGCAAGGTAAAAACAGGTATCGCATAATAATTAAAAAGTATCCCTATAGCATCAGTTAAAATAACACTCATAGAGACACCCATCAGTGCCAATACAAAGTTTTTAAGTGTTGGTAAAAGAAAGACTCCACAAAGAGCGATAGCCACAAGAATATAATTAAATGCATAAGGGTCGTGTAAAGCTTGAGTAAAAGAACCTAACAAAAAGCCATGAACACTCACTCCAAAATAAAACCCAACAAGAGCCATAATAGCTGTTATACGAGAAAAATACAGAACCAACATAAACATGGCAATCCCCGCTATGTTTAATGGTAAGAAAAAGATAGTTCCAAAAGATTTGAAAAATGCACTCACGAGTAAAGGAAGGGAAATATCCTGCATTGTTGTGTTGTTGACCAAGGTAGTGAGAAGTCCCGAATACTTCAAAGACGCAAGATATACAAACATCGTTACTATTGAAAAAGGTAAAGAGAGTATAGGGATTTTATAAACACTAAAAAGTCGGTTTAACATAAATGAAAGCATAAAAGTAAAAGATGCCAAGATAGCAATCAGTGCAATACTGATAAGCGAAGGGGAGAAGATATAACCTATCCCCATTCCTACCAATAAAGAGTTATAGATATAAAACCCTTGAGCCAAATAGGCCTCTTTAAACTCTAAAAACTCTGCAAAAGCGATTGTAAACGCAACAGCAAAAAGTCCACTAATAGCCACAGATGGATTTATAAAGGTAATAATTAAAAGTACAAGACCTGCATATTTATTATTTAAAAATAGCAGTGCACTATAAGGCTTTACAGCATTGTAAAATATACTTTTATAATGTTCCATCACTTCTTTATAGCTCCTTGTAATTTACTGTGGCTAAATCATCCACATCTTTAATCACTCTAGCTTCACCATCTGTACCAATCATAACAACTGCAGGTTTATAACGGATAAACTGCATCGCTTGAGTATAGTTATATGCACCAACGGGAGAGATAGTAAGTACACTCCCACGATCTAAGGCAGGAAGCATCAAATGCTCTTCAATCACATCAATATTCATACATAAAGGACCATTGAGCATTGATGGCTCATTATTCCCTTCATAGTGTTTATCAACTTCGATGTTATAGTTATACCATGTTGATGTGTAAAGTAAGTTTACACCGGCATCTAAGATATACCCTTTTTTTCCATCTGGAAATCTTTTATATCCGTGTACAGAAGTGAGTAAGTAACCCGCTTCATCTATCATAGCACGACCAGTTTCTAGGTAAAGTTTTGGTAATTTTTCACTTTTGTTATTTTCATAAATTGCATTTGTAATCGCCTCTGCATATTCATCTGCTGTAGGGACAATAACATCTGCTGATTGGTAAACTCCTTTTAGATTTGATTTGCTTGCAAAACCACCACCAAGGTCAATGTACTCTATCTCTGCATTAAATTCATGTTCCACTTGTGCTTTTAGTTGCATGATTTTTGTTGTCGCTATCTTATAAGCATTGGCATCAAGCATAAAAGTACCTATATGAGTATGGATACCATTTAAGTACATCTTCCCCCCATCATACATGCGTTTAATAGCATCATAAGCATCCCCACTCTCATAGTTAAACCCGAAACGCGACCACTGAGGATAAACTCCTGTATCCATGTTTATGCGAATGGCTACTGGGATTTTCATATCTAGTTCATCTGCGATTTGTTCTAAATCATTGAGTTCAAAAAGATTATCTACATGAATCTTTGCACCCTCTTGCACTGCGATTTTTAAATCTGCATAAGGCTTATAGGGTCCATTAAAAATTATATTTTTTCCTTCTATGCCTAAAGCACGAGCCTTTTGATACTCAAACTCACTCACAACCTCGGCTATAGAACCAAGACTATGAAAGACCCTGCAAACTTCATTTAAGTAGTTTGTTTTATAACTCCAGCCAAAAGTCACATCAGGATAACGAGAACTAAACGCAGAGTACATTGTGTTATATTTTTCTTCCATTTGTCGCTGTGAAAACACAAAAAGAGGACTTCCATACTTTTGTGTTAGTTCATTTACACTTATGCCATCTATTTCAGTTCTGATTTTTTGTGTTTTCATAGGGCTTCCATATTTTGAAGCCATTGCAAACTCTATTTTATTGATTGTTGGTTTTTCGTATTTTCCTGCACTCATCTTATAACTCCTTCGTTGATAATAGTTTCATATAGTCTGTAAAATCAGTAACAAGCTCACCTGTATATCTCACATACATTTTGTTTTGTGGGTATGTTAAGATAGGCTCATTGTCAATCCCTTGCATAATATCCACTACCATTTGCGGTAAATTAACCCCTATTTCCGTGGCAAAGTGTACCCATGCTGGAAAACGCGGATTAATTTCTATCATAAATATTTGATTCATATTTACCATACACTCTAGCTCAAAAGGACCTCTCCATTTTGTAAAAGCTACAAAATCTTTTGCTATTTGCATCAGTTTTTCGTTTTGTATAGTAACACCTGTCCAAATCTTGCCAATGTCAGTCGTTGTAAGCTTTTTAATGGCTACAGCACCTTTTAGTTCACCTTTTCCATCTCCAACTCCTACAAGGTTTAACTCTTCTCCTTTAACTACCTCTTGAACAAGAACTGGAAAACCCCACTCGTTTGAGATCTTATAAAAATTATCTATAGCGCTATCAAGGTTATGCGACATATATGCTTTATAGTAGTTGCCCTTCACCATAAGAGGAAAGTTAGATGTTTGTGTACACTTGGTAAGCTCAGCTACACTACTCACTTCATAAGTCTTTGGATAAGTCATGTTAAGTTCACGAGAGAGAGTCTCTAGTCTGTTTTTGTTACGAAGTTCAAAGTTTTTTAAAGAGGGTAAACAGAGTTTTATGCCCATCGCTTCTATCTTATCTTGGTATTTTATATATAGGGGAAGTTCTGCATCCAAGCATGGTATAACAGCATCTAAGCCACTCTTCTTTTGGATATACTCTAGTCTATTTTTGAGTTCCTCATAGCCTAATGAAGGATAAGGCATCAAATAAGTTTTACTTGTCATCTGCATATAATTACCCGGCTCATTCGCATCATATGCAAAACCTATAATCTCATGAGAAGTTTGAAGCGCTTTTATAACGGGTATGCCAGGAGCAGGATTATCTGTATTGTTTAATCCACTAACTGCGATTTTCATTACATCAGTCCGTAGATTTTAAGTTTTGAGAGAAAATCACTCACATCAATAAAAAGCTCACTTTTTGCTACTTCATATTTTACTGCCAACTCTTCAATGATTTCATCTTTTGATTTGTGTTGCTTTAAAAGAGTAATCACATCATTTCCAACACTGTTAAGCTGATAGCTATTTCCCATCATTGGATAAAACAAAATATTATTTTCATCTAAAACTAATTGGTCTATCGTATTCATAACATATCCCTTATTTTTAAGTATATGAAAGTTTACGATAGAGTTGTTAGTGAATTGTTAATATGCTAAATAAAGTATAAAATTACTCCTTTCGCTTCAAATATATTCGCCTATAAAGTACCGGTAAAATCAGTAACGTTAAAATTGTCGAACTTATAAGTCCTGTGATAACTACAACAGCCAGTGGCTTTTGAATCTCAGAACCAGGTCCACTTGCAAAAAGCATCGGGACCATTCCAAATGCAGCTATCAGAGCTGTCATCAAAACAGGACGAAGTCTGCGTTTAGCACCTTCAAGCACACTCTCCTCAAGTGACATTTTCTGGTAAAGTTCATTAAAATAACTAATCATTACAACACTGTTGAGCACCGCAATTCCCAGCAGAGCAATAAAGCCGACTGAAGCAGGTACAGAGAGATAATAACCGCTTAAAGATAAGCCTACAATTCCACCAATAAGAGCTAAAGGTATTAAAGCATAAACAGCAATTGCCTGTTTAAAAGACTTGAAAGTGAAGTATAAAATCATAAAAATAACAATCAGTGCAAGTGGTACTACAATGCTGAGTTGTTTCATAGTACGCTGTTGATTTTTAAAAGACCCACCATACTCAAGGAAGTATCCTGTGGGTAATTTTATAGTTTTATCTATCTTCTTTTGAATCTCAGCCACAAAACTCGTTAAATCTCTTCCGTTAACATTTGCCGCAATAGAGACAAAGCGTTGTGCTCCTTCATGTTTAATCTCTACACTTCCTTGTGTGCGTTTAATATGTGCGATATTATCTAAGGTGATGCGTTCACCTTTTGGCGTAGTTAAGTAGATGTTTTTGAGCTCGATATTGTTGAGTTCATAATCTCCACGTAAAATAATATCAAACTGTTTCATTCCCTCATAAATCTTACCACTACTTACACCCATGATGGCAATTTTGAGTATTTGTGAGGCACTATCAAGGTTTAAGCCATATTTTGTGAGCTGTTTTTTATCAAATATAACTTCTTTGTAGCTGACACCGTCATTTTTTCGCATGTAAACATCTTCACTACCCTTTGTATTTTCTATCAGATTCAAAATATCAATACCCAAAGTATTGAGTTCAAGAAGTTTGTCTCCAAAAAGTTTGACAACAAGATCTCCGCGCGAACCTGTAAGCATTTCAGATGTCCGCATTTCAATGGGCTGAGTAAAACTAAACTCTATTCCTTTTATCTTTTCAAGAGCAGCACGAAGTTGTTCAACCAGCCACTCTTTTCTTGGTTCACGCCATTGTGATTTTGGTTTAAAAACCAAAAAAGTGTCTGTATCATTAAGCCCCATAGGGTCTAAGCCTATTTCATCTGAACCAGTACGAGCGATAATAGAGGCTATTTCTGGTACTTTTTGCATAAGCTGTTTTTGTATCTGTGAGTTTAGTGCGATACCCGCAGGAATATTGATAGATGGATTTACTTCAATCCCTATAACCACATTTCCCTCATCCATTGTTGGCATAAAAGTTTTTCCGATATTCATGAACATATAAATACTCAAAGGAAGTAAAAGTGCTAAAAATACATAGATAAATTTTTCATACAAAAAAGCTTTTTTTAGTAGGGGAGTGTAGATGTTTTCAAGTTTATGCATTAACCAAGTAGGTTCTTCTGAAGGATTTTTGATAAAAATATCTGCAATTACAGGAATGAAAAAAAGTGCAAAAATAATAGAAGCCGCCAGACTAAAAACGATACTAAGGGCAACCGGCGCAAAAAGTTTGCCTTCTAAGCCTTGTAACATCAGTAGAGGCGAAAAAATAGTAATAATAATAACAACACCTGAAACAATTGGAAGACTTACTTCTTTAGCTGCAAAATAAATAAGACGACTTCGTGTTTCATTTTTAAACTCAGGATGGGCAAGCTTTGCAACAATATTTTCAACCATAACAACAGCAGAATCAACGATAATTCCTATGGCAATTGCGATACCACCTAAACTCATGAGGTTGGCACTGATGTTAAAATAATGCATCAGTATAAATGCAGACAAAATAGCCATAGGTAAAATGAGTGCAACACTTAAGGCAGAGAGAAAATCACCTAGCATTAAAAGCAATATGATGATGATAAGAACAACAGCTTCTAAAAGTGCTTTTTGTACCGTATCGAGTGCTTTTGTTACAAGAACACTTCTATCATAAAAAATATTGATTTTTGTATTTTCAGGCAATTGCTTTTCAATCTTTTTTAGACTCTCTTTGACATTGCTTACTGTTCTTGATGCATCTGCACCCTTTAGCCCAAGAACAAGTCCTTCAACTGTTTCCCCTTTTCCATCTTTTGTTACATATCCATAACGTGTCATCGATCCTTCAGTCACTTCTGCAACATTGCCTACATAAATAGTGCTTCCGTCTCGCTGTGCTACTACAAGCTCTTTTATGGAGTTAATGTCACTGAGTTTTCCTAATACACGAACGATTAAGGCTTCATCACCTTCTTCTTGACGCCCAGTACCATAGTTGGCATTATTACGAGCGATAACTTCTTTGAGCTTATCTATAGAAATACCATAAGAAGCCAGTAGATTGAAGTTTGGTTTTACGATGAAGCTTTTAACTTCTCCACCGAGTGCATTAACATCCGCTACACCTTTAATAGAACGCAGTTGTGGGCGTATAACCCAGTCAAGTAAGGTACGTTTTTCCTCAAGTGAGAGTGAATCTGACTCGATTGTAAACATAAGTATCTCACCCAAGGGAGTTGTAATTGGTGCGATGCCACCACTTATTGTGGCAGGTAACTCTTCTTTAACAGAACTAAAACGCTGGTAAACTCTATCTCTAGCCCAGTACAGATCCGTGCCTTCTTGAAAATCTATAGTAATATCTGCTAAAGCATATTTTGAAATAGAACGGACTATTGTCTGATGTGGAATTCCTTGCATCTGTAGCTCAACGGGGATAGTAATTTGTTGTTCAACTTCCGAAGGTGTCATTCCTGGTGCTTTGATGATGATTTTTACCTGAGTTGAGGAGACATCAGGAAATGCATCAATAACAAGATTTTGATAAGATATTACACCATAAATAGCGATTGCAAGTGCGGATAATAGTACAAGAATTCTCTGAGAAATAGCAAAACGAAGTAAACTATCCATTATTCATCCTTCTCTTGTGCAATAGTTTTGAGGGTAAGCACAGAAGATATAGCAATAGAATCATTTGTACTTATTGGAGCTTCAATATAACTTATTTGATCACTTGAACCTAAAAGTTTTACCTGCACAGACTCATAACCATTAGCTACTTTTTTAAATACAATATAGTTATTATTAAAAGGAATAAGTGCACTGTTTGGAACTTTATAGGCTTTGTGTTTTCGATAAAAAGCAATATTTCTGCTCACTCCACCTTTGGCATTACAATTACCCTCTTGATGTAAGTCTATACCTCTGGTTTGTGAAAGTGTATTTATAGTAGGTGATGTTGCAAAAACTTCAAATTCTTCCCCATCAGCAAATAGCTTTTGACCTATCTTAAGAGATTCTGCTTCTCTCCAGTTTATATTAATTTCAAAATGGCATTCTGAAGTATCTAACAAAGTAGCCAACACTTTGCCTTGTGTGACAAAACTACCGTTTGTAACATTAAGTGAAGAGATACTACCTGTTGCAGGTGCAAAAATACTCAATATAGGATCAGGTTTATGCTTGACATTTACATAATTAAGCTGTTTTTTACTCATACCGTGAGCTAAAAGAACATCTTGTTGAAATGCAATAGAAGCTTTAAGTTTTTGGAGTTTATTTAAACTCTCTATAAGCTTTTTATTTGCAACTGCTCCTTTTTTTACAAGAGGTGTCAATCTTGTCACTTCTTTGTCAAAATACTCTTTTTCCAAAATAGTGTTAATATATTTTGACTGTAAATCCAGCAGTATTGGGCTATTAAGTGAAAAAAGTTTTTCTTCTTTTGTAACCTTAGCATAGGGTTTTATATTTATATCTGTAATAAATCCATCCACATTTGCACTTATTGTATATTTGTTGTGCAGAGGATATTCGTATGTTCCAAGATAGATGCCAAGAGGAACCTTTTGTGTGCTTTGCGGATTTACTGTTTTTACTTCTAAAGTCCCTGGTTGAATCGTTTGTGCACTCAAGAATGGGGATAAGAGGCAAGTTAGTATGAAGATATTTTTTATCATTTTTGTTCCTTTAGAGGGGAAATTCCCAGTTTTGTATAGAGTGTAGCTCTAGTAGCAAGGGCATCTTTTCTTATTTGTATTGTTTGTAAAACATAGCTAAAGAGTGTTTTTTGACTACTTATATATTCAAGATAATTTGCTTCACCAGATTGGAAACGTTCTTGGATTAACTCAACAGTTTTGTATGCTTTTAAAATGAGTTTGTCATTTATATAAGCTAGTTTTTTTGTATTGCTATGTTGTTGAAATTTGTATGCTTTAAGTGTTGTTTCAAGTTCTTTTTGTAAATAGTTTTTTTGTGTAAAAGCAGCAAGTTCTTGTTGTTTGGCAACTTCTAATGAATTTGTTTTTTTTGCTCCCCAAGTAAGAGGTATTTGCACATAAGCAACTGAACGGGTAATATCCATCTCGTCGTTATATCCCAAACCAACTGTGACTTGTTCGATAGGACTCTGACGATAATTTTTGAGAGCACTTTTCTTTTTTACATTAATTTCAAGTGCTTGAAAATAGGGAGAGTTAGTAAAAGATTCTTCTTCAAACAAAGCAATATCAGTTGGTAAATCAGAACACTGCGGTTCTTCTAAAGAGTTGCGTGTGAAGAGATTAAGTTTTTGTAGGCTTTGCTGATATTGACTCTCTAAGTCAATCAGTGATAAAGTGAGATTTTCTACATTTATTTGACTTCTGTATAAAGAGCTTAAATCAAACTCTCCACCTTTGAAACCAATCTTGATAAGTGCTGTCATTTTCGCATCTTTTTGTTTTTCATCTTTAAGAATAGAGATTTTTTCTTTTAAAAAACAACTGTTTATATAGTTTTGATAGATAAAATTTTCTATTTTTGCAGTTTGAAGTTTTTTCTCAATATCTAAAGAGTAATTGAGTGCATTTTTATAGGCTTGAGTATTTCCAAGTAAAAGAGATTTTTCCACACCGATTTGGTACTCTAAGACATTTCTATCTTCTATCTTTGATTTGGCATAGCCTAGTTGTCCATTGAAATAAAAACCATCAGAGAGGATTTCATTTTCTTGTGATAATGTTTGTGCTTGTAAAATATGTAGTCGACTCTTAAGTGCATCTGTATTTGTTATACCTAACAAATAAGTAGCTAAATCAGCTTGTTGTGCTTGTAGGATTGGTGTATAAAGCATCAATGTAAGCAATAGAGTAAATTTGAAACTATTTTTCATGCTCTTTTATCCTTTTTCATCACTGTTGCATCCATTGCATTTATCTCTAAATAATTATGTTTTGTGTACACCTTATAAAAAAGCACTCTACCCCTATGCTCTAGTTTGAGTTTCAAAACTTTTTCATTTGTCTCTTTTGTTGCGATTTCTTTTGCTTGAATTTCTTTTACTTTACATATACTCTGCATATATGATCTTTCTTGAATGATGAGTCCCATTTTAAAGCTGTTATGGTGTATTTTTTTATAGTCTTGTTGTGATATTTTCGCCACATTTGCACTTAAACTTAGCACAAGAGTAGCCATAAGAAGTATATACTTCATGGTTTATTCCTTTAAATTTTAATTGATTTTATGAGTTAAAATTTAAAGATATAGGTGGTTTAAGGAAGGTGTTTATGTGGTTATATAGATAGGATTGTGGGTTAATCTGTATCTTTGGAGAGTTATTTATTGTTGAAGAAAAAGGAGTATATACTGTTAAAAGCATTGGAGCATGAAAAAGGTAGTGAACATCATCAATATCTCCATCTGCAATGAGTTCACTTCTATAGTCAGCCCCGTTAATATAGTGACTTATATTATCTTGACCTTCACTAAAGATATTTATAGTAAAATCATGTAGCACTGAAAAGCTAATGCTAAACAAAAGTGCTAGTGTTATAAACCTATTTTTTTTCATGAGTGAATTATGCCAAAAAAACGCGATGCTAAGCTTAATATTTTTGACTAATAAAAAACCTTCTACTCCTTTAGAGCTATTTTTTATAAAAGAGCAAATAAGTCGATGGTAAGATGAGAAGTGTTAAAAGTGTAGAACTTATAATCCCTCCTGTTATTACCACTGATAATGGGTACTGAATCTCGCTTCCCACACCTGTTGCATAGAGCAGAGGAAGTATCCCAAAAAGTGTTGTAAATGCAGTCATAAGAACTGGTCTTAAACGCAGTAAAGTTGCATCTTTTAAAACTATCTTTAACTTCACATCTGGAAACTTCAAACGCAACTCGTCTATGAAACTCACAAGCACTATGCCATTTAAAATGGCGATGGCAAAAATGGCTAAAAATCCTACTATGGCAGAAACTGAAAGATAAATACCACTCGATACAAGAGCGATAATCCCACCTATAAAGCCAAAAGGAACATTGAGCATAATCAGCATCGCTTTTGAGAGAGAATTAAACGCAGTGTAAAGCAATAAAATCACAATAAAAATAGTTACAGGGATGATTATCATCAACTTTTGTGTCGCCTCTTTCATGTTTTTAAAGTCTCCTGCCCAACCGATATAGTAGCCATTTGGAATATTTACTTCACTTTTTATGATAGCATCAGCCTCTGCCACAAAAGAAGCGATGTCTCTATCTTCTACTTCCATTGAAAGCACCATATAACGGCTTAGGTTTTCTCGTTTTACAAAAGATGCTCCATGAGAGAGTGTGATTTTACAGATTTGGTCCAATGTGACTAAAGCGCCATTACTAGACCGCAGTGTCACTTTCTTCACAGTTTCTATATCTTTTTTTGCACCTTTGATTTTAGGTACGATTCCAAAACGGCGGACTCCTTCTATCTTTTGAGTAACTGCTTCTTCTCCTATACCACTACGGATAACACTCATAACTTCTTCCACACTTATGCCATAACGAGCAAGAGCCAAGTAATCAGGTTCTATCTTTATCTCTGCTTGACCAAGTTGCATTTCCACTTCCATCTCATGAAGTCCTTCTACATCAGAAAGTTTTGACTGGATTTGTTTTGCTATAGAGTCAAGAACTTTTTGGTCATCTCCGTAGATTTTCACAGCAAGTTCTGCTTTTACACCCTCAAGGAGTTCTTCTATTCTCATTGCGATTGGTTGTGTTGGTACAAACTGGACATAATTAAAGTGCTTGGCTAAGTCTTTGTTCATATGTTTTGTTAAAGCATCCAAGTCAGAGATACCCTCTTTTAAAGTTAAAAGCACTTCCATGTAGTTTGCCTGCGCTGTTTCTCCTTTTTCACTTCGCCCTATCATAGAAAGCACCGAACTTACCTCAGCTGGATAAGTTTTCAAGATGTACTTTTCTATCTCTCCTGCTGTTTTTGTTGATTGTTTTAATCCTGTTCCAGGAATGAAGATAACACGATACATAATCGACTCTTCATTGAGTTCTGGCATAAACTCACGACCCTGTTGTGAGAGTACATACACTAAAACAACAAATACAAGCGATACAATAGCCAAGAGTGTTTTTGCATGCCCAAGAGCAAACATCAAAAGAGGAGTATATACTTTTTTTATCCCTTTCATCACACTATTTTCAGCTGATTTTGAAGGCTTTAAAAGCAAGTATGCAAGGACTGGAACTAACACTAAGGCGACTAACAGTGAACCTAACATTACAAACACGATGTTAAGCGCCATAGGAGTATAAAGTTTTCCTGCAAGTCCATCAAGGGAAAGTAGAGGGATAAACACAGCCGCAATAATAAGTACGGCGAAAGTAACGGGAGTTGCCACCTCTTTAGCTGCGTTTGCAATAACTGTGAGTCTATCTGCTTTGGGTTCGTCATGCAGTTTTCTAAAACTATTTTCTACTATAACTATAGTTCCATCAACTATCATCCCAACAGCTATGGCTAAACCACTTAAACTCATAAGATTTGCACTTAGTCCATAATAATCCATCAATAAAAATGCCATCAAAAGAGAAAGTGGCAAAGAGATAATCACAATAAATGCAGAACGAAGTTCAAACAAAAAGAAAAACAAAACTATAACAACAAGAATAACACCCCAAAATAGTGCCGAAGTCATCGTTCTAACTGCTTTATGTGTTATCTCTGTTCTGTCATAAATAGTCTCTACACTCACCCCTTTAGGAAGTGCTGCGTTTACTGTAGGGAGTTTCTCTTTTATGAGTTTTACAACTTCGGCTGCGTTTGTTGCAGTGCGTTGCAAAACCATACCCATAACAGCTTCTTTTGCATCTATGGAAACTGCACCAAAACGAGGAGCATTTCCAGCCGCAACGGTAGCGACGTCTCTGATAGTCACCGCTTGTCCCGCACCTGACTTTATCACTGTATTTCGTATGTCGTCAAGACTTTTGTAGAGTCCAGCTCCACGGATAAGATACTGTTCACGGTTAAATTCTAAGTACTGACCACCTGCTGCTTGATTACTTTTTTGTAAGGCATTTACCACATCTTCATAAGTAACATCAATGTTTTGGAGTTTTTTTGTGTCTACTAGCACATTGTACTGTTTCTCATCACCGCCCCAGCCGATAACCTCCTCAACCCCACTCACACTTTTAAGTAGGGGTGTAACGATATATTCTTGCATCTCTTTGATTTCTTGTAAAGAGTACTTCGTTGTGCTATCTTTTACTTCATACCAAAAGACTTGACCAAGTCCTGTAGTATTTGGACCAAGAACTGGTTTTCCCCAACCCTTTGGAATATCAACTCCTGTTAATCGTTCACTCACAAGTTGACGCAAAAAATAAATATCTTGTTTCTCTTCAAAGAAGATAGAAACATACGAAAGACCAAAAATCGAGTTTGACATAATCATCTTTACATCAGCCATCCCTGAGACTGCTGATTCTATAGGGTAAGTGATAAGCTTTTCAATATCTTCTGCGGAATTTCCAGGACTTTCTGTATAGATAACAACTTGTTTTGGAGTGATGTCTGGAAAAGCATCTATAGGGATTTCTATGTATGCCTTGTATCCAAATGCAGTAATCGCCAAAAAGAGTGTGATAACTAAAAATTTGTACTTCAGTGAAGTATCTATTATATAATTTAGCATATATGTAACCTAGTGACCGTGTCCGCCGAGTGATGACTTTAACATCATCGACTTAACATAGTAACTCTTAGCGCTTATATACTCTTCACCAAGTTCTAAACCTTTTATAGCGGAAAACTCATCATCTTGAGTAATCACCTCTACAACTTTAGCCTCAAAGGGAGCTTCATTCTCATCATGATGTTCATCTTCATCATCATGATGTTCTTTGCTCTCTTCATGATGCTCTTCCTTAGGAACAAACACAACCCACTCATTGTTCAAAAATGAAAGTGCTGTTGTTTTGACTCCTATGTACTCTTTGTTTATATCAAAATAGAGTCTTGAAGAGACATAGGAATTTATAAACAAACTTTCTACTTTTTCGTCTATGCTTGAGAGTACAACTACTCGTTGCGTTTTTGTATCTAGTTCTGGTAACACTTCTCTTACATGAGAGACTGTTTTTTTATCATTATAATTTATGACAAGTTTTTGCCCCACTTTTACACTACTTGCAAACTCCAAAGGCAAATACGACTCAACATAAAAAGCCTGTTCTTTAACGATGGAGATAAGAGCTTCATTTACTTTAACAGCTGTATGAAGCGGTAAGTAAAGCTTGGACACACGACCAGCACTATGTGCATAGAGTGTAAAGTTTGCAGTTGCTTTTGTCAATTCTTTTGTATTTATCTCAAGTGTTTGCAGTTGTGAGTTAAGTGCTACGATTTTTGAATTCATCACGCTTTTTTCTATGTTAATCTTGTTGAGCATCTGCATTGAGATCATTCCATTATCATAAAGTTTTTTACTAGCCTCATAATTTTTATTCATAGAGAGATACTGTTTTTGCAAAGATATAAAGTCCGCTGT
>ERZ890604.271-NODE-271-length-18982-cov-15.744598_pt1 | contig 18982 bp, 11 predicted proteins | sample MGYA00521097_ERZ890604 | MGnify/ENA primary metagenome ERZ890604 (study PRJEB32303, sample SAMEA104408625) | aquatic metagenome | biome: Brackish water; feature: Chemocline; material: water | place: Baltic Sea | collected 2014-10-26T21:54:00 | depth 120 m ... | reverse complement strand
TCGGTGTTAGCAGCCCATCCTGTTGTTGATTCTGCGATCTTTGTTTGCAATAACTTGAGACTCTTTGTGCCATCTCCATCTTCGTTGAAAACCGCTTGTCTCGCCTTAGTTCTTTCATCTACATCATCCATTGAAAATGTACCACTGAGGACTCTTGAAAACGGCTCCATTGCATCGAGAAACTCGTCAACCTTAGCCGCCTGAAATGAGTCGGTAGGGGTTAATCCTGCCATTTCACCGATGTATCGCATAATCGCTGTTGATTCACCAAGTGTTCCATTAGGAGTCTGTAAAATAGGCACTAATCCCCAAGGCAATTCTCCATCTTTTTTCATTTGAGCATATTGCGCTCCCATTATCTCATTATCGTTCCAATCCAAATTAGCAAGTGAGAGTGTTACACGAACACCCTCAGCTCTTCCAGGAATTGGAAAATAGTACAATTGGTATGGTGCAGCAGGGTTTGATGAGGGATTGTCACTCGACATACTCAATGGGCGGAGCGCCATCCTTTTCAAGCATTGTAATATTTCTCTGCCAATCAAATAAATGCACTAACCTTACTTCAATAATAACACCGGGAGTTCTAGGTTACTTCTGTTTTAGAATCTATACTGCGTGAAATAGGTAACAACCAAAACCAAAAGCCCACATCGGTAACCGATTGGCATGGGTGGTGAGGAAGTCGATGAGGCAAAACGCCCTCAAATTAAGACCTTATTACCAGACCCATATGGGCGAGGGTTCTCGAGAAATGAAGACCCTTTAGTAAGGACTAAAGCAATCTGGGAATCACAAGATTCAAACAGGTTATTGTATGGTAAAATCGCGGGAAAGCGAATAATCTTATTTGCTAAGACCTTGGTCGGATTTGGTTTTGCAGTCGCAGCACTGTTCAATGTTTTATTTCCTCTCAGTGCATCCACCAGCGTCGGATCTGTTGTTTTAATTTGGACCATCCCAATACTAATAGCGACCTTACCACAATTACTTGCAACCGAATATTCTTGGCGAGCAATGCAAACAAGAATCTCCCTACGAGAAATGGGTGGATTCGATGATGACAAAAAACATCCTATGAGGTCGCAACCGGGTATGGATCGTATCATAGAAGGAATCAAAGATAATCGCCGGCATAATATGCTGGGAGTGTTTTTTACAGTTATGGCATTCATATTATTGTGTTCTGCTGCGATAATAGAGCAAGGAAGTATAGCTTGGAACTTGTCATTATTGGTGGCGATGACCAGCGGTATAGCGTTGATATTCCATACACAATTCACTCAACATCTAATGAGCCAACAAGGCGATAAAATTCCATTTTTATCATTCCACGCCCCAACGCACCACCCTACACAAGTGAATACGATTCTTGGAAATTTGATCACCGCTCATTTAGACCCAGATAGTTTACTTGAATGGAAAAAGTGGAACAAATTATTGGCTGAATCAATAATCCCTGGCAATGACTTACGCCAATGTTTGGAAAGGCTTCTTTACATATTGCACCTGCAACAGCAAGAAGAAATACCAACCGAATTATCGATTACAGAACTGTGTGAGTTCTTGAAAAGAGATACAATTCCATATTTGCTCTTTGATGAAGATATAATCTTCAATTGGCGTAGTCTTCAGAGATTAATCTCTCACGCAAGAGCATGGCAACCAGGCGCTTTCCGATTATTAGATAGATTACAAGATGACCTCTTATCGGGTTCATCATCGGTATTACGTGCAAAATGGAGAATGGATGTATCACTTGATCCTGAATGTGACCAAGGTACTGGGAGCCTGTTCATTGTGCTGAATAATCAAACCTTCTCTCCACGGCATGTTCGCGTTGAAGTATTATGTCCAGGCGGAGAGCCAGAATTACGAACACATCGCTTTGAGTTAGCATCCTGCCCTCCTCCACGTGCAGCGATTTCATTAACCGATACAGTTGAAGATGATGGATTGGATTGGATTCCTCGTTATTTAGAAAAAGGAGTGGTGCTATGGATTGGCGTTGCATGGACTGACCGTTTCAAAGGTCCAGCCAATGTTCAAGTTATTCTGCGTGATGATGACGGGGTAGTTCTCGAGTCCATCGTAGTTTCAACTCATGTTGGGGTTGGAGAAAGTGGTTTGGTTAAAGAAAGAAAGAAAAATCTAGAACTGGCAAGAAAGTGGGGAGATTCAGCCTTGCCAGAAGTTTCTTTGGGTTAAATTATAATTGAAGAAAATAATCCGCAGTAGGCCTTAAAGGAATGACATTTAACCCGCACCCAAAGGTGTAAATTGTTATTGTATGGCAATTTTTAAACCCATTCAAAGACTGATATTTTGCAAAACCTCCAAGCGCGCTACTTATGGCGGGGCTTCACTTCGCCCGACTCAAGGGTTGTAGAGTCATGGAAGCATGGGATATCATCGTATTAGGAGACGGACCTGCAGCACTACGTGCAGCTGCAGAATCTGCAAAGACTGGAGCATCAACTTTGATGATGACAGCAGATGGCTTAGGAAAGAGTGGGAGAAGCGCTGCTGATGGCATTGCAGCACCACTTCAAGAAACTAATAATCGCGGGCATAGAGAAGACACAATTCACGCAGGAGCTTACTTGTGTGACCAAGATATTGTCAATTCAACAACATCCGCAGCAAATCGTCAAATGGATTTGTTAGAACGCTGGGGCGTAAACTTCCGCCGTGATTCTAAAGGCACACCATTGGTCAGTAAAGGAGCAGGACATGGCAAGCCACGAAATGCAAACTGTGGCGATGCTACTAGCAGAGAAGTCCAACAAGTTCTGGAAGAGCAATGCATGAGATTCGGAGTAACTCGCCGAGGCGACCAACTACCACTATCTCTAGTACATTCCAATCAGAAAATCAATGGATTGATCGCTGTTGATATGATAAACGGCAAATTACTATCGCTTTCAGCAAAAGCAATTATTATTGCAGACGGTGGCTTTGAAGGGGCATTCAGCAATGGTGTTGTTGGTTTAGGATTGGACTTGGCTTTACAGGCAGGTCTTCCACTACGCAATATGGAATTTATCACATCAACTCCATTAGCAATTAAAGATACAAATCTAGTAATTCCTATGGGTATTCTCGATGCAGGGGCGATTCTTCATGAAGCAAGCGGAAGCGAATTAGATGTTGGAGAAGGTGATTTAAATTCACTTTGCTCAGCGGTTGCAGCGGCTTCACAACCAGTTCTAGATGCTAGAGAACTCAACGACAATGTAGTATGGTGGGATGCTACAATGCGCATTGTCAAAAGCCGCACAGGTATTGATATGAGTAAACAAACAATCGCTATCGAATGCCGTGCTGATATGACTATCGGTGGAATTGCAGTCAATGAAAATGGACGTGCAGTAGTCGGCAGTTGGTCACGTTGGTTCACCGGTTTATATGCAGCAGGAGATGCGGCTTGTTCAGGATTACATGGCGCAGGAAGCATCGTTGGCAATCGACTACTAGATGCAATGTGTTTAGCGTCCGCTGCCGGTCAAGATGCTGGTAAATGGATCAAAACCACAGAATTCAGCGGCAGTTCAGCACTGCAAGAAGCATTCGAACAACACCAAACCTCTCTATCGCAAGAGAATGAACTAAAGCAAGACCAAGAAGTTCTTCGCTCAGGTGCTGTTTTCAGTAATATCAAGGCAGCAGCAAATGATGCATTAGGCACTTCCAGAAATTCATCTTCACTAGATGCTGGATTAGGAAAAATGGAATCGATTAAGAATCGCATCGATTTGTTGCAAATACATCTTGACCATACATCATTGATCGCCAATACCAATTTAGTAGAAAATGCTAGAGCTGCTGCATGTGTGCGTTTGGTAACAGCGGCAATGATATCAGCAAAAGCCCGCCAAGAAAGCAGGGGAGTTCACCAAAGAAGCGATTTCCCAGATTCCAATGATGAATTGTTACACCATATCACAGTAGACCAAGAGGGCAATGTAGGGCAACTGGCAATCCGCAAGACTTCTTCCGGAACCTGGTTATTACCACCTATGTGAATCATCAAATCATTGGCATTACCGGTGTGAACCTCAAAAGGCTGAACTTCTTCGCCTAAGTCAATGGGGGGCGCAACATTGTTTGAAAAAATCGTTGCCGGAGAAATCCCGTGCCATCGTGTTGCTGAAGGTGAAAACTGGCTTGCTTTCTTAGATATATTCCCGCGTTCACCTGGTCACACACTGGTTATTCCAAAGCAAGGAATACAATACCTAAGAAACCTTTCAACGAGCCAAAGAAATGAATTATTTGACGGAGTTTGTCAAGTAGAAACAATTCTCGGCACCCATTTTAACACCACTGATTTCACAATATGTATTCATGATGGCCCATTATCCGGCCAAGAAGTACCACATGTCCACATCCACGTAATACCAAGAATCACCGGCGATGGTGGCGGAACATTGCAGTCGATGTGGCCCAATGCACCTGCTATGGGTGGCCAAGCGAATCACTCAGCATTGGCACAATTGGCAACTCAGCTTGGAGGGGGGCAATAATGTCAAAAATAACCACTGACGGCGCAGTTGATTCTAACGGAGATTTATTGCCAGAACTTTCAAAGTCCTCCAAGAATATGAAAATGATTCGTTTGTTGAAAACTCCTACCCCCTCCTTTACTGGAAAAATTCCAGGCTCCCGCTTTTGGACATGGGTGGCTTTTACATTGGGGAGAAGGGTTAGGGCAATTCAATTCAGAACCTCTCAAATTTCTGGTTATGAAAATATTCCTAAAGATAACGGGGTCTTATTTTCGGCATGGCATACCAATGGCCTTGTCGACGCGCTAGGAATCATGTTGCCCAATCCAAAACATTTCGTCATAGGGGGTCGCCATGATTTGGTGACAAGGCCGGTGTTGGGCTGGTGGACTCGTAAATTAGCAATGCAACCGGTAATCCGCAAGGCTGAATTATTACGGGGGGGATGCACCGAAGAAGAAGCCATACACCTGAACGGCAAAACCCTTCTCGCACTATCAAAAGGAATATCACGCGGTTTTGGATGTGTGTTATTTCCAGAAGGAACTAGCCACAGTGAATCACATATGCTTCGTTTTAGAACAGGGCCAATGCGCACAGTTCTCGCCGCTGCAGCAATATCAATCGCGGAAGATAGACCATTACCCGTAATGGTTCCAGTGGGATTGCATTTCAGAGTGAGGCACCATTTTAGGACTGATCAGTGGATAGAATTTGGTAAGCCAATAGAGATTCAGAAATCCGATATCCCCCAGCAATTGGTCGATGCTGTCAAACAAGGAAGATGGATTGAACCGCCCGCAGAACAGGTCTTATCGCTACGCGATAAGTTACGTCCAAAGTTGATGGAACTAACTCCAAATACAAGTGATTGGGATGATTATGGTGGCATCAAATTATTGGCTCACATAGAGTCAAAACATATTGGTAAACCGATACGTAGTTGGAAGGAAGAAGTTATCGCTGCAAGAGCCATTAATCAATCGATTAAAGTCAGCCAAAACGATGAAGGTTTAACAGATGAAACAAAATACATTACTAACAAATTAACCAGCATCAAGCATAAGGCTGCAGTCAATGCGGGAAAAATACTCTCCGAGCACAATTTAGATGGACGGGATTTGAATTCCAAAGGCCTTGATTTGCGAAGGGCCAATATCCTAAAGATACCCCTTGCTTTAGTTAGACTCTGTATCTTTTTGGCAGTATTGCCGATATCAATAGTTGGGCTTGGATTCCAAGTGGTCGTGGGTAGATTACTGGGCGACTTAACTGATGAGGGAGTAGACGCACGGACCTCATATCAATTCCTTGCAGCATTATTTGGCTCAGCCTTTGGATGGCCAATAATAGCCTCTGCCATCTTGGTAGCAATGTATTCAAATTCTATTGAAATTAGTAATATTATCAACTTGGATATTTTCACTTGGATTGGAGCAACTCAACTAGATCTGGTAATTACAATGGCCATAATATGGATTTCAATTATACTTTCTTTTTTCCTTTCCGGGCACATTTGCGCGCGTACTTGGGATGATTGGACGGACTTCAAGAAGGCGATTACTAGATTGAGAATATCAACCGTCACCAGGCAGAATTTGCGAGGTTATTTACTAACAATTTCCAACAATCTTGGTGATGAGAGTAATGGCACGGTTCAAACATGAGCAGCGTTTGGCCCAACTATGCCAAGCGCCGACATTGTCCAACAAGTAGAGAATTGGTTAACTTCAGAACGGCTGATTGTCAAAAAACAAGATGACGAAAAGGCAGAAGCACATTTCCTCATCAAATACCCTCACGGACCACAAGGGCACATGTTCGCAGTGGTCATTCCTAAGGGGAGAGATTTAGTTGCATGTTCAAGTATGACTCGGGTTGATTTAGGTCAACAAGGAGAGATGAAAAAACACATGCGAGAAGACGACATTGAATGGGATGAATGGGTTCATGATAGTCGTCTTCAACTGATTAGGACTTCAGTAGATTGGGGAATGCATATGGGGCATGTAGGTGATAAAAAACCAGGCCCATTACAAGCATTCAATGTCAGTTTACCAATTTGGTTCGATGGTTTAACAAAAAACGAATTAATGCAAACATTACGAAAATTATGGTTGGCCAAACTCGGAATTATTCACGAAATAAAATACGCATATGGCCCAGGAAGTGGAACTCCCGGCCCAGTAGATGACTGGACAGACCGATTGAAAACCCAATCCGGCAAGGAAAATAACCCTGCGCAAAATGAAGGCCAAGAGATTGAATTCAATGATGAAATGTCATTTGGTTCGTGCTTCGACCCATCTGAATGGGCATAGGCAAATTGGCCGCCTATTTATTTATGAAAACGCATCACCGAGAGGCTAAAAACCATTAATCATTGGTGATGGGGCCAAAGCCTCATTTTTGACATAAGTGAGGCGCGGTTAAGTATGAAGAGTTAATACAAAATATGTAGTAAGTCCGAGGAATGTCCTATGCAGCAAAAAATAAAATCAATCAGCCTAGTATCAATTATGGTAATGTCGGTTCTTTCGACATTGCTAATAGCAAGCATCACTGTATCCGCAGGAACAGTGGTAATAACCGAAGCAATCCAAATCGTTGATGGCGGAACATCAACTGATTCACAGGTTGCAGTCTCGTCTGACAGTGAAGGCAATGTTCACGTTATTTGGGTAAGAAACAATTTACATTTGTACTATTCAATGCTATCTCCTAGAGGCGAGACGCTGATTGATGCGACTCAAATTTCTAGTCCAGGTTTGCATAAGATTTGGCACCCAGACATGGTTATTGATACCAATGACAAAGTGCACATCGTGTGGGCTGATAGGGCAGGACAACACAAGATCATGTATACTGCATTAGCTCCATGGAATGCGCCAATGGATGGCCAAGCAAGCGATGACGGAACAATCACCGCAATCGATGACATCGCCATTTCTATGCGCGCACAAAACCGTGACTGGCCTTCTATAGCACTAGATAGCCAAAACAACGTTCACATTGCTTGGGAAGACAACTATGATGAATTAGGTCGCTTCTACAACCAACCCCAAATTTACTATTCAATGATACAACCTGACATGGCATCAGGCAGCATCATCACGCTATTCGATGACACTTTACTTACTCCAATTATTGGACATAAAGGCCACCCTGACATCGTAGTCGATGCAAACGATTTCGTACAAATCGCTTGGGACGACACCCGCGGTGGTAAAGTGGAATTAGCCTTCATCGTCGATACTTCAGGTTCTATGTATTCTGAGTGGGCCGATGTATGTACTGTTATCTATGGCGGTTCATTCGCAAGTGGTGGCAGTTTCCAAGGATTGAAACCTATGCTAGAGACTGCTAACATGACTGTGTATGAGACAATTTACGGTCTCGGAAACACACTACCAGGTGCTGCAAGCTCAGGTAACTGTGCTGCACATAACAATGCAGCAAGCGGCATTAGAACCACTCCACTTGGACTTAGCCCAGGCGATGATTCCGGTGGACTGCGTAAGTTACCAGGCACAGTATACAATGGGAACACTTACTCTGGATACTCTGGAGAAGACTGGGGTCCAGGAAGTAACTGGGCATGCTTATCATGGAAAGACACATTGGGCAATGTCCCAGGTAATCCTCCAACAACCGATGATCACCGCTGGAACCCGAATGCAACAAAGATTGTCATTCCAGTTTCTGACGAAGGCCCTAAAGACGGCGACCCAGCACAACAAGCTGATGACATCACTTCTATTCAGGAAGCACACGACAGTTGCCTTAACGCTGGAGTAATTCCAGTAGGTTTGTATGGGCAATCATGGGGCGGGGCTGGTAACGTCGAATCCCATTTCAAAGACTTGGTACAATGCCCGAACGGTGTTGTTTCAACTGCAACTAGAAACTGCCCTGGTAATACCTTGGCAAGCACCGATGCAGGCGGTCAAGCATACGAGTTCCCATCAGGCTCTGGTGGAAACAATGCAATGGCTCTTCTTGTTGAAGCAATGGTTTACATCTCAACCAACAACTCTCGTGAAATATACATGACAGTTCTCGACCCATATGCAAAGATGAACAATGATCCATCTTGGACACCGGGTTCTACAGGTCACTCCATTAGTGGTGGCGGATATGTAGAAGATGTCGGACCTGCTTCTGAAGGACACCTAGTGGTTGTAAACGATACCCGTGTTACCATTGATGACGCCTATTCATTCCACCCTTCAATCGGAGTTGACATGCAAGGAAACACACATATCGCTTGGATGGATGGCCGTGATTACGGATTTGAAAAGGATGTTAACTACGAAATTTACTACACCAAGTTGCGCCTACAAGGTGCAGGTGCTTGGGACGGTGCTGAAGACGGACTCTCCACATACGCTATCAAGAAGATTAACGATACACCTATCTCCAATGTAGAAGGGAAGACCGGAATATCTGGTAACAATCCATATGGTGGAAACTCAATGTACCCAGTATTACTGACCGATGATCAAAGCAATATCCACATCGCTTGGAGCGATTGGGGCAATATATCTGCTACCGAGGAAGTAGTCTATGTTAGGTTAAACTCAACAGAGAACACAGGCGATGGATTAGGACCTACAGGCGGATTCGATGGAGCACTAGATGAGTGGGAAATTATCCCAGTTACAAAGTGGGACTCCAACAAACTCGGACCAAACTCTGGAAGACAACCGAGTCTTGGTATGCCCCCAGCATTCTCAAATGATTTGGGAAGTGGAGCACACATTGCTTGGTCAGATACCAATAAGTGTGGCGAGGATGGAAACCAAAACAGGTTCACTGTTTGCTATTCACACGTTTTAACCGGTCAAGTCGATGTTGAATTCGATGAAGATGAAACATTCTATCATGTTATTGAACCGAGCCAACAAACCATATACAATCTCACTATGAACAATTCTACACCAGGTCCGAAAGATTTGGTTGCAGATACCTATGGATTGAATCTTACCGGTGTGCCGCAAAACTGGACCGCTTCATTGCATTTCAGTGATAACCATACAGCAATTTTCGGTGAAACACCAATTTACTTAGAAGGTGGAGAAAATATCCGCTTCTATATGCGTGTACGCGCACCATCGGTGTATCAAGCCAATGAAGATCAGTTAGCACAAATTACAGTTATCGCAAAGTCCTACAAGGACCCAGCAATTCAAAATGAATTGGTTACACTGACTCTGATGGATGTTGTTCACGGAATTAACCTTGATACATCGCACAGCATGGCAGATATTGAGCAAGGGCAAACAGCGATATTCTCAATCACTATTACCAATACGGGTAACGTTCATGATGCATTTGTATTCTGGGACCCGGCAAGTCTTGAGGGGCAACAAGAATGGCAATTACCGTTCGGCTGGCAAATAAACTTCCCGACCCGCGTCGAATTAGACCCGGGTCAATCTGTGACCAAGAATTTGGAAATCAGTGTACCAACGTCTGAAGACCCAGGTGCATTCGTCATCTTTGTTAAGGGTTGGAGCGAAGGCGAACCGATCAAGTCTATCGCCAAAGGAACTTACGATGTTCTCGAACTAGGAGTATATGTTTCAATTCGTTCCACAGGTAATATCGTCTTTGAGATATTTGATACCAATGAATACATCTTACCAGGTGATTGTGCAACATATCCTATTGATGTAACAAAGAACTTCGATTCAGGCGACCTTGTCTTCGTGACACCGGGCGCTCCTGATGTCAAACCAGAAGGGATGGATTTGGACACATGGCGCAAGGATAATTGGGTAGTCAACATGGACTTCTCAGATGCTCCAGGTGGTAACTTAGTCGAAATGAGCGAACCTCGTGCATGGAATATTCCAGCAAATGCTGAATTTGTCACATATGAAGTAAGAGCTGATATTTGTGCCCCGACCAACGCAAGTGCAGGCCTAGGTCCAGCAGTAACTATCAAGGCCTATCTCGATGGATACCCAAGAATTTCTGATTCAATAATTCTTTCAACCAATGTAATCCATGTTTATGACTTGGATGCAGGAGTTGATCCAGAAGTAGGAACCAACCTTGTTGTAAACCCTGGTGACAATCTAATTCTGCCGATTACTGTTGAAAATGAAGGAAACGGACCTGATAGATTTGACTTCAGACTTACACGTGTAACCGATGCCTATGGTGTTGATGTTCTATGGGATATTACTGTACCTCGCCAATATTTACAAGAATTGAGCAGAGGAACATACCAGAATTTCGATGTAATGATGAATGTCCCTGACCAAGTTCAGGCAGGAACTTACACCGTTATATTGCAAGCATTCTCAGAAGAAGCGTACCCTGATTCATCTGGGCGCGATACACGACTACGTGATCAATTGGTTTTCAATGTTGAAGTAAGTGAATTCCATGACATGCAGATTAGCATAGACGAAACAGTGGAGAACGCTGTTAAGACCTCTGCACCGGGAAGAGTTGTAAGATACATAGTCAACATTACCAACAATGGTAACGTACCTGATGTACCTTCTTTGAATAACCACACAGCAACTCGTGATGGAGATGCTCTACTTTGGGGAGAACTACCTGGAATGGGTGCTCTCGACGGCTGGTCAGTTGAATGGAAGATGCTCAAGCAAATTGGGGTAGATGTTACTTCAGAGGAATCATGTTTGGAAGAAATTTCAACCGCTTCAGCATTCCCAGAAGATCAATGCGTATATCTAACTGATATCAATGAATTCAGATTGCCAGAGATGGACCCTTATACAACATACACCGTAGTCGCTATCGTAAAGATTGCAACAACAGCAACTCTAGACACACGGTACATTGGTCTGAAGGTTTATTCTCGCTTTGGCGATATGACTGAAGACGGCGACCATGATGATTCACCAGCCTGGGAAGGAGAGGACTTGGATAGTAACGAGCTTATTCTTACTCTAAGACTACGCGCCCCTAACTTAGTCATCAAAGAAGTCATTGTAGCAGATTATAGTGGCGATGTTGACACAACTATCCTGATTCAAATAACTTTACAAAACACAGGAAATGTGCATGCAACTGATATTGAAATCGTTCTTTGTGAATACGATGAATCAAGTATGGCTATCCAAAGAGAGATCGAAAAGAACGGCTGTGCTGAAGAGAACATCGTAATGCGCCAACTCGTTGGAGCCTTACTATCACCTGATGCTTCTGAAGAAGCGAAAGAGATTGAACTGTTCTTACTCTATCCAGTTACTGCAGGCTCCCACGGAGTCTACATAGTAGTTGATCCAATGAATGAAATCGTTGAGAGTAATGAAGGTGACAATGTAAAGAGAGTCGGAAAGGAAATTTCATCCTCCAACCCATTCATGGATGTTGCAGGCGATGTTGTCGGTAAGACCGCTCTACCACTCATGGTCATTCTGCTAACCTTCGCCCTTCTTGGAGTCGTTTACCTAGTTGGTAAGGGACGTAGAGATGATGTCAATCGAAGAATCGCTGAACAATCTTCACTGATAACAGTTCTAAACGAAGAAAAGTGATTTGATTCTGCTTAGACAGGCCTATCGGTTTGACTTTGGTGGTAACCACCATCTCAGTTCACTATTATTGTGAGTTGCGATGATGTGCCCTGCCCTGTCAGATATTTGTCTTTCAAGGCGTTGCTGGACCTCTTCGAGTAAAGCATTCATTTGCGTCTGCCCAAGTTGCAATTCCTTGGATAGCTTAGTGAGGTCCAATCTTTGTTGTGGAGCTTCAATGATAGTGTGCACCATCGCCCTTTGCTCGTATTTGTCAAAGTCACTGTCCACTGCGGCCGAAATACGATTACGAATGTGTTGATGTAGAGCGATGACAGCGTCTCTTTGTTGGTCTAATTGTTCAAGAATTTCATTGAGGTGAGATAGGTGCCCCACACCTTCGCCGACTGCGATTTTCTTCCTCCCACTAACCATTTCGACAACTGCCAAACTTGCCACAGGCAATCGGTTAGACAATCGCATCGGTCCTCCGCGAGGTAGTTTACGATGTTCACAATTGAATAGATCAGGACCTAAATCAATCCGTAATGACAAAGCCTTCTGAACACTGAAAATTGTTTTCGGTGGCCCACCCCTTTCACTAGGAACCTTTTCACTTTTCACAAAACTGCCTTTCTCTAATTCCTTCAAATGTTTCATTATTGCTTGTTGACTGACGCCGATAATTTCAGCCAGTTGCATTGGGTAGTGCGGTTCTCTAACCAACCGCTCTAATATTTGCCTTCTAACGCGGTTTTGCAGTAGGTATAACGCGAGGTCAATATCGTCCATAACTGCTCAACTCATGGTTATGTAGATGGCCGACCCCTTTCAATGCGTCGCAAAATTACATTTCATCCCATTGTTTCCAAGTGTTTCCATCCTCTTTGGATGCACTATCGTTTTTGATTGGTACTACTGGTGTTTTTTTGCTCGGATTAATCGATGTGATAGGTGGGGTGACTTTGACAGAATCGGAACCACCTTCGTCCCAAGAAGAAATCAAAACATCATTTTCTTTCTGCTGAATCTTTTGTTGCTTTTCAGAGGGCGTCGGTTGTAATTTTGCAGTCACAAAAGGATCCTGAACTAATTCCCCAGCCCCTTCAACATCGCCACGCATCAAGGCATAAACCTGATCGGTAGTCATCATTATCCCGCTTTGAACATCTCCACTTCCATCAACAAACGAACCATCTTGTTGACCGATACCAGAATCTGCGAATGGGCCAGAAACAGATTGGCTATTTCCCAAGGAGGGTGGTGAATCAGCAAAGGGTCCAGTAACTTCGTTAGCGACGACCTGTTGTAATTCTTCTCCATTGTTTATTCGTTGAATCATTGCTGGATTTAGATTTGTTACGGGGGTTAGTGTACCATCGGCTTGAACTATCATCATTTTTGACTTTCCTTTTGATTTAGTTGCTGCCATCAGGATTACAGATAACGGTAATAGTAAAATTCCCAGAACGCACATCAAACCACCAGTCAGCAAGCCTTTTGATTCAAACATTCCATATTGCATATCATCAACAGAAATCAACCAACCAACCTGTTCCTGACAATCAGTAGATGCACTACATTCGATATCTAAGGCGTACTCTGCAGATCCATTAATTTGCCACGATGCTACTGTTTTGAAATCCGTGCTATCACTTGCCATCGCTTGAAAGTCCATTAAACAATTTTTATTTTCAAGCGCTCCACCGACTCTCGCAGAACCATCCAACTTTGTCATTGTAATTTCAAAATCACTATTTCCGTTGATTGAAATAGCGCGGTAGCAACCACTGCTAATGTTGACAACATGAGTATCAGCACCTTGAAATTCGACCTCATTGTTCGAGCGAGGGTCAAAAATTGAATCTAATTCCTCTGAATTCATAGCAAGTAATAGAGAACCAAGTAGTGTAATAGCCAAGGCAACGACCAGTAATCGCTGTGGCCAACGACTGCTTGCTTGCTGCTGCATATTATCCCCTCTAACCTCTTCCCAATTCAAGGCTTGTGTGTATAATTAAGCTAATCCAAGATCTTTCAATTTCTCTGGAAGGTAGGTATCAGTAACGAAATCAAGACCATATTTGGCCAAGGATTGCTGCTCAGCCTTCACTCCGAGTTCCAGCATCATATTGATTTGATCTTGCCACCAAGTATCAGCAAATCGTGGATCGGTTAATTCAGCATTTAGAGCCTCAATATCTTTATTTGATAATTCATCACTAGGCAATTCATATGCTACTATGTCATCTGATGTTATTCCAAGATAACTAGCACTTGGAGTTGCCAAGTATTCAGAGATATGTGCAGTTTTAATCGCACCATAAGCAATTGATGCAAAGATTCTGAATGACCAAGGATCACCATCGAGGAAGACGATTATAGGCACATCCCACTCTTCACTCATGCGCTTCATGATTCTTCGAGTAGAGCGAGCGGGTTGCCCCTTTAGGTGCAATAGTCCACAACGATAGTTCTCATCAAAACCATTCTCAACAAGACGGTCAAACATACCACCAGTCTCAATAGCCATAATGAAATCAATATCATGTTCTAACAATTCTATCTTTTCTTCTTCAACATTGTATGGAAGACCATACCCTGAATCGCCGACATCATCTCTTGCATTAATTACCATCCATTCACCGCGACGGTTTCTTTCACGCAGTGTTAGATTTCCAATCATTCTGGCCCCATCTTCTTCAGGCCTCAACTTGAAGTCTTCACGCAGACATTTTGTCACGATTTCCAAATCTTCTGCAAGATTGTTAGAATCGTTTTGGGTACCAAATTTACCCATGCCCCAACTTTCAGAAATATAGTACATTTCTCTCAGAGTTGAGGATTTCCCAGCATCTATCATCTGTTCAATAAATTCAACTACGTGCAGTGTTCTAAGCAATTGCTTAGCAGAGCCCAAACTTGTAGCATCTCTAATTGAGCGTTTTTTACCATATTTGTAAACACCCAATTTAGGATCAAATCCAATATTATTCTTTGTTCTAACCGGGAGGGTCATAGAAGGAGGGTCGCCCTTGACCATTTTATCGTACATTTCTGCAACAACTCCGTGCATTGCAACCTTTGTTTCTTCTGGCGAGTGTCTTTTTACCATCAATTACCACCTCCGAATAGAGTTTGTTGGCCTTCGGGGGCCTCAACAGTTGGTTGCTCAAATGAATTGGATACTACCTCTGTAGGTTCGATATCAAAAGATTCATCATCATCAGATTCAAAATCCAATAAACTTTCATTATCGCGTGTTTCTATTATGTCCATGCCAGCTTCCTTCAAAGCCTTCTCTTGCCGTCTAATTTCATCCAAGAATTTCTCATCCATCTTAGAAGCACCAATCACTTCCTGTGAACCGCGATAGAAGACATCAGTTTCAGTCCAATCTCCCTTTTCTAATCCACCCAAAGAGTAACTGATTGTAATCCTTTTCCCAGGCTCTAATGTTGCCAGTTTCCATGCCCAAACACCTGTTGCTTCCTTTCTACCACCCATCTCGTTATTGTCAAGGGTTGCACCGAATTTCTCAGGCCATGTACACAATATTGTATAGGAACGTGCCCTACTAGTATAATTGAATAATACAACAGAAACATCAGTCATCTTGGTTTCTTTATTCCAAGTGGTTTGAGTTTCACTGATTACAGCAGACATGATTTTGGTAATCGAACCGGCTAAATCGGGAATAGGGCGGTCAAGGATTTGAGCAGATTTCTCAGCGATTGCAGGTAAAATATCATTGATTAACTCAAACTTTTCTTGAGTTTTCGCCATCTTTTTCCTCTTCATTAGATGCTTTTTCAATCCTCTACCCATTTCCATAATGGCTTTTCTTGCTTCTTCCATGACTTCGGCATTATCAGCAAGCGCTTCCTTTGCTTCCGAAGTGAATTGAACATTGGTGCTTGCAAGATGGACAAGTATTGCAGCAGGACCCTTTGGCAAACCCTTTCCTCCAGCTTGTTCAAGGCCATATTGCCTCCAATTGACCGCTTCAATTGCTTTGGTTAGCAAGCATCCACCCTGTTGGTACATCAAAGGAACTCTATTGGCGAATCGCAATACCTCGACGTGCTTATCTGCAGCCATTGAGCCGCCAAAAATCAATCCGACTTCAACCTGGTAAGGATTACCATTGGCCACCGTGGGAATCCTCGTCATAGTGGTAATAAATCTCGAGTCAATTGTTTTTGAAAGGCCCTTTTTAATGAGCATCTCTTCAATTGGTGACAAACAATTTGTTGGCGGATTTAGTAGTTTAACTGCTTTCCCAGCAATAGTTTTCTCACCTTGCATCGCATCTAAGAGTGATCTAATTTGTTCTGGTTTGAGCCCTTTTGGTTTTGTATTTTCACCAATTTCTGATGCTTCACACAGTTCTTTAGCAGAACGGGATGAAACTCCAGAAAAACTCCCCCTCAAGAAAACAGTCATCCGTGAATCTTCAGATTCATTACACATCCGTTGTAATTGTCCTAAATGAATTCCTTGTGGATGAGGTTTGATACTCTCAACGACCTTAGGCAGCCTTTCAGTAACTCTCGGCCAGTGATGAACTTCACCTTCTGGGTCGATGAATGTAATATCTGCATGAGGATTGACGATGCTGGTCATTCTAAGGTATTGCCAAACAGATTGGCGACCTTTCTGATATTTTGCCTCCATTCTGCAAGTGATCTCTAATCCATGCTCTACCAGTTGACCATTTTCATCTTCCCATATTTCCCTAGCAGCATTAGATTTTGTAGCCTTGTTTTTTCTAGTATCCAATCCAATATCAACTACTGATGCTGTTGCTTCAGTGGCAATTTTTGAGCGTACATGTGTTGGCCTTCCTGTAGTCAGTTGACTATACATTACAACCCCTGTGATTCCGATTCCTTGTTGTCCTCTAGATTGCCGAATAGCATGAAACCTTGATCCGAACAAAAGTTGACCAAATACCTTTTCAACACTTTGTTGTGGAATACCAGGTCCATTATCGGTAGTTTTCATTTCAATAATATCTTTATCAGCATTGATTTTATTGATTTGAATTCTCAAAGTTGGTAACATTCTCGCTTCTTCACAAGCGTCAAGAGAGTTGTCAACGGATTCCTTTACTGCAGTGATAAGTGAGCGGGCGAGGGAATCAAAACCAAGAAAATGCTTATTCTTTTCAAAAAATTCAGAAATGGCTACTTGTTTTTGGTTGTCTGCTAGTTTCTGTGCAATGCCCATTGGAAGGTCCTCCGCCTCTTGGTCCTCCTCAGTCCTAATGACTTCGGGCCAGCAGACAAATAGCCTGCCCCTACGACGGTTCTTAACGAATGGGGGTCAATCTCTTGATTCATTGTCTTTTGATAACGTTGAAATCGCAAGGGAACTCCTTTACATTACAGGTAGTCGGAGGGATAGAGATTAACTGAGCCCTTTGCTAACCCTCTGCTCAGGTGGAGAATCATAGGGTAGGCAGTGTACTGGGGGACTGAACACCCATTGTATTCTATCATAATGTCTTGAGGGGTTTGACAGAACCCTTGTGATTTCGTGAGAATGATATGTCGGTTAGTTGTACCAATCCATTAGAAACAGTGCGAAGAACGCGATGCAAAGAAAGTTCAAAGAACATCAATTTCTGGAATCTCAGGGGAAAATGCAACAATACTCGTAATCCAACCAATCAGCGCACAGAAAACGATTGCTCCAAACGTTGAATGAATACTCCATCCAAATGGAATCACATGAATATTAACACCTTCAATCCAGTATCGAGTCTCTGAAAGACGAACTGCGTATGATAAAGAAAACAACAGAAGAACAACGACTTGACTTGCGGCAATAAGAGAGATGTAAACAGAAGGCCCAAATTTTTGATAAGCCAACACCCCGATTTCCGCTAATAGAGCGAGGGAAACACCCATCCAAAGTAGTCTAGAATCAAATTCGGAATAGACCCACACTCCCACTGCATGGAACATAAACAAAAGAAACATTGAACCCCGTGCGGGTTCCCATCGTTTCAAAAACAATGCAACCACAACTGATGTGAGAGCAGCTTGTAAAAAGAGCGATTGTAATCCAATTTCAAGAGCAGCGTTGTAGTTCTCATACTCACAGAAATCGATTGTTCCTGAATAACAATAACTTTTCAGAGGAGCAATCCATAGGTTAGCATAACGAATCATCAGAAGCGTAACGGTCCATGCTGCTCCAAGCCCGAACACGATTAAGGCCTGTGATCGGAATCCATCGCGACCTGACTTTGCATTTGCCCAAGCTGACCAGACTGGGGCGCTGACCGACATCATCAATCCAATGAACAACCCGATGTGTGTTGGAGAAAGGAGGATGTCAGTATTTTCTTCAACGCCCAATGTTTCATGCCAGATAAGGTCGCCAAACCCAGAAACGGCAAAAACAATGATGCCATAAACACCAGGTTTGTGCTGATTATCGACCCTTTTTAGAGTCTTGAACGGTTCTCGAACAAGTTGTCGTACGCCTCCTTCAGGCATGATCGCATAGATCATGTACGCCCCATATGCAGCAGAACCTGAATACCAAACAGCATGCCATGGTGTGAAGAAGGTGTCATCAACCGAACCAGCGATGTGAGCAAACGCGTCGATAAGAAGACCAATAAGACACCACATACCAAGAATAAGAATGATAGGATCATAGAATTTCTCACCAATTTTAGGCAATCCATTCAGTTTCCGATGAAGACCATAACCTGCTGCTGCTGCAAGAATAAGGGAGCCAAAAAAGATTACAGGAAAACTTGTAATGAGGTGTGAACCTTCATGATTACCAGCCATAGTAATGGTATTAGCCGCTTTGCTATAATATTAGCGAGCATACAGAAAGGTTTTCCCATTTTGTTGAGATTCAACTTTCCCGAAATAAAATTCAGTCTGAGATTTCAGTACAATCAGAAACAACCCTGTGTACACCCTCTAATGAGAAACTCACGCGTCGGTA
>ERZ890604.269-NODE-269-length-19055-cov-6.981211_pt1 | contig 19055 bp, 14 predicted proteins | sample MGYA00521097_ERZ890604 | MGnify/ENA primary metagenome ERZ890604 (study PRJEB32303, sample SAMEA104408625) | aquatic metagenome | biome: Brackish water; feature: Chemocline; material: water | place: Baltic Sea | collected 2014-10-26T21:54:00 | depth 120 m ... | reverse complement strand
TATAAAGTCAGTAATTTTGCAGATGTCAAGATGGGGTTTACTTGGTGCTTACATATTTTAAATAGTTACTATGTGAAACATGTTAAAATTAATTTAAAAAAAATATCTTAATTTAAACCAATCTAAATATAACCTATTATATAAGTGAAGTAGATTATTATAAAGGTTTAGATATGAAAAATATATTTCATAAATCGGTTGCAAGTTCTTTATCATTAGCATTACTACTTGGAAGTGCTGGATGTGGGGGTGGAAGTGATAGTGCTGGCGGGAGTGTTGCTAATGCTTTTCATGGTATAGGATTTGATGGTATTTTAGTTGGTTCAACTGTTTGTATTGATGCAAATCAAAATGGTTTGTGTGATGTAGGGGAACCTTTTGATACAACAGATGCTCAAGGAAAGTTCAATATAGCTTCTACAACAGTAACAGGACCTCTATTACTTGTTGGTGGTACAGATAATGGAACAGGTCAAGCATTTACAGGTACCCTTAGTGCTCCTGCTGGCTCTACAGTTGTTACACCAATAACATCAGCAGTGCAAGCTTTAGTTAGAGGTGGGAAAACTTCAGCAGAGGCAACTGCAAATGTAAAAGCTGCTCTTGGTTTACCAACAGCTATAGATATAAATAATTTTGACCCATTTGCAGCATCAATAGATACAAATACAACAAACTCAGGGTATGCAAAAACAGTTTTAGCAAAACAAACGCAACTCCAAGTGCTTGTACACTCTGCAGCTGTTACGGTTGCTGGTGCAGATACAGGTACAGATGTAAACCAAACAATGGGAACAGTGTTTGACAAGATAGCGGCAAACTTTAGTGGGGCTACTGGTGCCGTTGTTTTAGATGCAGCAAAAATGACTGCAGCAACGAAAGCAGTTGCTGATAGTGTTTATGCAAAAAATTCAACTGCAAAAGTTACAGTAAAAACTGTAGCAGCAACAGCAGCAACAACAGCTGTAACAGATGCAGATAGTGCCGAAGCAACTATTACAGCAGGTACACCGGCACAAGCTGTAGATAATCTCAATACAGCGATTACAAAAGTAAATACAACAACAGAAACAAGTTTAAAAAAAGCTGCAACAGCTGCAACAGCTGCACTAGAAGTAGCTAAGACAAATGATTCAAATTATCTGGCTAATTTAGAAAAAGCACAAGATGATAGTCAAAAAAAAGAAGAGGCTACTGCTCTAGCAAAAGTAGCGGCAGAAAAAGCAGATGCTGATTTAGCAGCAGCACAAAAAGCAGCAAATGATGCTGCAGAAGATAGAGCGAAATATGAAGCTTACTTAGCGGCAAAAGCGGCAGCAGAAAAAGCAGCATCAGAAAAAGCACTAGCAGATAAAGAAGAAGCTACAGCACAAGCAGCAGCAGCACTACTTGAGAAAAGTATTGATGCCAATGCAGCACAACGAGAGTCAGATGCCCAAGCGGCAAAAGCTCAAGCAGAGGCAGAAGAAGTAGCAGCTAAAGCAAGACAGGATGCAGCAGAAAAAGCGGAAGAAGCAGCGAAAAATGCATCAGATTTAACAAAGGCAAAAGAAGCTGCAGATGCAGAAGATGCAATCGCATTAAATGGAATTAGTCAAGCGGAAGTGAAAAAATATGCTCAAATTGCAAATTTTTTCCAAGTTCAAGCAATTCGTGATGCTAATGAAACACAGGCTATAGCAGATTTAAATGTTACAGGTACTTTAGTAGATGCAAATGTATCAACAGCAAACAGTGCCTTAGCTCTAGTGAAAAGTGCCACAAGCTCTGCTATTGCTCTTGCTGATGCAAACAGTACGGATGTAAATACAACTCTTGCATATAAAGATACAGCTAAAACACAAGCAGATATAGTTGCTCAAACTTTAAAATCTGCAAGACAGATTAAAGCAACAGCAGAAAATACAGCAGCAGCAGCAGCAGCATTAGTAGTTAAAAAAGAAAGAATTAACATAGTTTTTTCAGATATTAATCAAACTAAAACAGCGGCAACAAATCTGTTTGATGTAAATGGTTCCGCACTATTTAAGAGCATTAATGCTGATATGACAACAATACTTACAATAGGATCACAATACACTACAGCTGGATCTAAAGTTAGTGATGCAAATGCTACAGCAGCTTTAGCATTAAAAGCTTATAACGATGCAAATGCTTCTTTTGTATTGTTAAATACTGCATATACAGATGCACAACAAGCAGTTTTAGATGTTAATGAAACAGCAATAGCACAAGTAAAAGTAAAAATTGATGCAGAAAAAACAAAACTAGACGGTTTCTTTAAAACTACAAAAGAAAAAGCTGCAGAGATTCTTGGACTTAAAACAGAAGTTGAAGGTATTCGAGATATAGAGATAGAAAAAGAACAAAAACAGACAGAAGAAGCGATAAAAGCAAGTGCGGAAGCAGCACAAGTATCTGTAAATATTGCAATACAAGCAGCAAATGATGCCAATGCGACAGCTACTACAGCAGGAGTAAATGCTCAAAAAGTGAGTGAAATAGCTACTTTGAACCAAGCAGCAGCAAGTTTATTGACTACTGCACAAACAGCGGCACAAACAGCAGCTACAGTGGCAAATGAGGCAAGGGATACAGCCAAACTTGCAGGAGCAAAAATGACAGAAGTATTTGTTACAAATGTAGCAGATATTAATCAAAGTGTAGCAACAGAAGCAGAAAAACAAATAGCATCATTTGCAGAATCTGCAGTAGATGCTAAAAATAGAGTAACAACAGCAGCGGCAACAGTGGCACAAGCACTTGTTGATGCACAAGCTTTACCGACTGCATCTGGAGGTGATTCTAATACATCAACAGAAGGGAATACAACTACTCCAACATCAGATGGTGGAATTTCTGAAGGCATGTCTCTTAACTTTCTTGAGACATATAACAATGAACTTCATGTTAATAATTCTAAACTCTCTGGGGGAGTATTTTTAGATACAACTTATGATTTTAATGCCACTAGTGGTAATTTTGTAGAAAATACCACAGCACATTATGATAAGGTGCTAGATAGCAATGGAAGTTGGATTGATTATCCACAAGATTATACAATTACAAATGGTGTTCTTAGTCATGTAGAAGGTGAGAGCAAAATTTTAAAAATTATTGACCTTGTATCTCCTGCGGATGCAAATGATACTGCTTACATAGCAAAATTAAATGCTCTAATCCCTGGTGATTCAAATATTAGTTTTACTTCAGGTGCACAAGCATATCTTTTCTTAGATAAATTAAAAGAAAAATATGAACTTTGGGAAACACCAATAGATTGTGCAGATTGGAATAGCACAACAAATACTTGTAATGTACAATCAACAACATTTGCAACATTATTGGCTTATATGAGTTCTAACAATTCACCTGATGGTGAGAATAATGCAACTGGAGAATGGATAGGTGTTAACTTTCAAAAAGATACTAATGGACTAATAGATGATGCAAACAACACTATTAGTACAATAACAGCAGGCTTATCCGGAAACTTAGTAACAAATGTAGCAAGTACACAAACTGTTGTAGGAACATGGACTTCTGTACAATTACCTAATAATGCAGGAATTGCAGTAATAGCAAGAGCAGATGCAAATCATACAAGTGCATTTTCGCATCCAAATGAACAGATTCTTATAACTGTAGAGAGTGGAGAAGTTCGTAAAGGTGTTTATACACCTGTAAACAATACATTTAAACCTTCTATAAGTGAGTACAACTTTAATGATAAAGCTTTTGAAGATATTAAAACATATCTCAAAAATTATGTGATTAGCCACTCTAGTTCAGGCAACTCATCAACAACTAAATCTCTAACACATACATCAGCAGGTGTCTTAAATGGCAATTTTATGTATGTTACAAACGAAAAAACGGGCACAATTTATAAGATTGATGAAAATGGTACATATAGTACATTTCTTACAGGATATAATGGTGCATCAGGACTTGTGAAAAATCTTTTAAATGATAAGTTTTATTTTTCTGATGATAACAATAAAGTATATTCTTTTGACGAAAATGCTACTGTTACAGAGATAAATATAAATCCAAGTTTATTAAGTAATCCAAATGCTTTAGAAATAAATAATAATAAGCTATATATTGCTAATGCCGGTTCTACGATAGTGAGAGTTAATTTAGCAGACTTAAATGATACTTTAGTAATGGTAGAAGGATTAAATATTCCACAAGCTGTTAGAGTGAGTGGAACAAACTTGTACTTTTCTGATAACAATGGGTCTTTATATAAAGTAGATAAAGATGCTACTACTACTGTCTCCGATGCATCAACACTTGTTGTAATGAATAATTTATTTTTAGGTGGTGATAATCAAGGTGGAATTGCTATAGATTCTAATCAAAATATTTACTTGTCAAATTATGCTGGTGGGAAAATTTTTAGAGTGAACGCTCCTGATTATAATACAAGTACCGATATTTTTAACATCGCAGGAACACAACCAAGAGGACTTTTTTATCGTTCAGAAGATGAGTCTATTTATGCAACAATCTTTAATGAAGCAACAATTATTAAGATTGATTTAGCAAGTAGTAGTGCACCCCTTTTATTTAGCACTTTAAATGGTACAGAAGGCCCTTTTGGAATAATTATTGACTATCTAAATGCAACAGATAACAACACAACAACTGGAGGAAGTGATTCTAATACAACAACTCCAATAGTTAATACACCTCCAGTAGCACAAAGTGATGTTACGGTAACTGTTCTTGTTAATGAAGTTTTACGAGGTAAAATAACAGCTACAGATGCAGATGCTAATGATACATTAACATTTAATGTAGAATCATTAGTAGGTAGTTTTGGATCAAATACAGAATTGAATTCTAGCACAGGTGAATTTACTGTTGATGTGAATGCAACTGGAGATGCTCATATTGTGGTTCGTGTGAGCGATGAAAATAATAGCAGTGACACAACTACTCTCTATCTTAAAGTTGTGAATGCAAATATTAATAATAATGACTATGGATACAGTAAAAGTGATGAAGTTGTTTCTGTGAGCAATTTTCAAACTTTAACTACATTAAGCATCCCAGGAGATACAAAACTACATAGTTTTTGGGGTGTGAACAAAGACAACAATGGCACTCAAACATTAGGTCATGATACTATGGAATTTAATACAACAAGTCATGAAGTTCTGTTTTCTAATAGTGCTGGACAACTACCAGTTTGGTATGATGGAGATCTATCAGGTGAAACAAATGCTTCAGAAGGTGGCACTTCATTTGATGTTTCTAATATAGTAGCTACTATAAAAATAGTTGAAACTATAACTGATATATCTACTTTATCATCCAAAACAGGTATAACAATGCCTACTGGTTCAGTGGCTTATAAAAGTATAAATCATTTTGCAAAAGATGAATATGATTTTTGGGAAGAAGCAAAAGATTATAATACAGACAAAAATGGGACAGTTTATAATTCTCTAAGTACATTTGTCTTAGTTGATAATTTTGCTGTCTACTCAAAAGTAAACAATGCAAGAGTATTGGCATTTGATAAAAATACAAGCTTTACTGCTAGTAGTGGAAACTTAGTTGAGTTAGATATATCAGCTTTAAGAAATGGTGGAACTGCATTTGTTGTAAATAGTAATGCAGGAACATGGAATATAAGAACAGATGCTAGTATAAATAGTGGAAATTCAGATATAGTTGTGATAACTCCAGTAGATACAAATAGCTTTTACAGATCAATATTTGTTTTAGATGATTTTGGTGTGCAGGGAAATAGTACAAATACAGTATGGAAAGGTGAATTAAAACTTGCTGATAGAGTAGAAGTTGAATTCTTATTTAATGATACAGCTGCACAAGCAATTGTAGATGATTATAATGCAAGTCAGCAGTCTGTACTTGTTGACCCTTATATCGTAGGGGCAACTTTATGTGAAGATGTTAATAAAAATGCGATTTGTGATTCAGGAGAACAAAATTCTTCAATCACAACAAGTAATGGACAGTTTACATTTTCTCAAGCTCTTACTCCTGGTTCACATATAATTATTGCAACACAAGGAACACATGAGGGGAAAGTTTATGATGTAAATTTATCTGCAATAGTTGATGCAAATGGAACAGTAAATGTTGTATCTCCTATGACAACATTAGTTTCAAGAGGTATAACAAACACTCAACTAGCAGAGATTTTAAACAAAGCTGCAGCTGATAATAATTTGACTGCTTGGAATATAAATGCACAAGATATAGGAGATAATCCTCTAGCATCTGGAATTACAGGAAAAACACTTGGACAGTTTAGTGATGCAGATTTAGTGAAACTTCAAGGTTCTTTAATAGCATATGGAATGTTGAGAATAATGGATGGCTCATCTGTATTGAAATCGTTATCAGATAATGCCTTATTCCAAAGTGGTATGAATACAGATGGTGAAGGAGCATTAAATCAGATAGCACAGACAGTTGTTTTTGGTGTCACTCAATCCTTAAATCATAATAACTTATTGCAAATAAAAACTCAACTAGATTCAGCAAGAACACAAATAGCAACCGGAATTAATAATGTTGTTAATAATCAGGTACAAGCAGATACACTAGCTTTAGCTGGGCTGCCTGAACCAACAGCAGACTTGTTAATTAAAGTTGCTGTGAGTATGCTTGATAGATTAACAACGATAGGTTTTGAAACTTGTAATAATACGCATGGAGATTTTGGAGCAGCACTTCAGGCGGTGAACTCAAACTTTCAAGCTGTAAGCAATCAACTTTCTCCATTAGGACAACAATATTACGGTTTAGTTTATCGTGATAATATAGATGGACTAATTAATGCAACAGGGGGAGCGATACCTTTAAGTGTATTCCCTACAGATATTCAAACAGGACATAATTTTGCTTCAACAGTTAAAACTGTAAGGTTTAATAGTTCTAATGTATTGGTTGGAGAGTAATTTAGTATAAATCTTAATATAGGGGAAATTCTTTCCTCTATATAAACTTCAAAGAGTGTCTTTCATCGCTTAAGTTCTAAAAATAAAATAGGTGAAGAAGGGATTAGCCCCATTTTATAAAACTAATATCAAGCTTACTAAAAATTACTCTCGAATGATTATTTTTTGTAGTTGTATTACTCCCAATATAGCATGCTTTGAGAAGTGTTAGAATAATTAAGCTAAAAAGAACAATGTGAGCAACTGTTTATTGCAAAAATGGAATATATTATGTAAAAAATATGAAGATTGACTTTAAATATGGCTACTTTTTAAGATAAAATAGATTATTTTACTATAATACATAAATTAGAAAAAGGTTGATTATGAAAATGAAAAGAAGTGCATTTACTCTTATAGAATTGATGATTGTTATTGTCATATTAGGTTTGTTAGCAGCTATGGTTATGCCGAGCTTAACAGGAAAAGGGGAAGAGGCTAAACGCAGCCTTGTTTGTGTTCAGATGAAAAGTGTCTACAATGGTGCTTTAGATATGTTTAAAGTAAACAATAGTGTTTACCCCTCAACTGCTGAAGGTTTAGAAGCTTTAGTAAGTAATCCAGATTCGGAACTTTATAGCAATTATGCTTCAAGTGGCTACTTTAAAGACTCTAAACTTCCAAAAGATTCATGGGGAAATCCTTTTATCTATCTTAATAATGCTGGACATGTAGAACTTATCTCTTTAGGTGCAGATAAAAAAGAAGGTGGTGAAAACGAAGCGGCAGATATTAAGATGAGTGAATGTAAATAAATTTTGAGAAGAGTCGCGTTTACTCTTTTAGAGCTAATAATCGTTGTTGTTATCATGGGAGTTGTATATACTTTAGCTATAAATAATTTCACAAGATTAAGTGATGAGAGTTCAAGAGTGGACTTGAAAAGTCTTAAAGAGTATTTATCTTCACTAAAGTTTAAAGAGAATGCAAAACTTTTGTGTCTAGATCAGTGTTCTGATTGTAGTGTATACTTAGATGGTATTGCTGTAAAAAAGATAGATGATTTTTTTGATGCAAGTGTAACTACATATCGCTATGAGTTTAACTATGGTTACACAGAAAAAGAAACAGATGTTTATTTTAATGAAAATGATGTTGAAAAAGATGTCTGCTTTTCATATAAAATAAGTAAAGATGGAGTAGGGAATCAAGTGTTAATAGAATACAAAAAACAGTTTTATGATTATTCGTCATATTTAAACGATATTGCTGTTTACTCTTCGCTCTCTGAAGCTGAAGAAGCACATCGTAAACTTGAACAAGAAGTTCTACAGTGATTTTTAAATATAAAGGTATAAATGGCGAAGGAAAAAAAGTCAGTGCTAAAATGGAAGCATTGACTTTAGAAGAAGCAAAACTTAAACTTAAATCGCAAAATATTATCTATAAAACTATCCAAGAAGAGACACCTTCATTGTTTGATAACTTAGAATTTTCTCGTAAGTATAAAATATCTGCAAAAGAACTATCTTCTCTCTCTCGTGAACTTTCTATGTATATTCGCTCAGGGATAACCATCGTTTCAGCTTTAAAAATCATTCAATCACATTATGAAAAAAACAAAAAACTCAAACTTTTTTTAACGACTGTAAGTACTTATTTGGATGAGGGAAAAGATTTTTATACTGCTTTAGAGATGCAAAATGTAGTTGTACTACCTGCTTTTTTCAAGCACTCTATTAAAGTTAGTGAAAATGGTGGTTTGTTAGATGAGATTTTGATGGAGTTATCGCGTTTTTTAAAAGAGCAAGATAAGATAAACAAAGAGATAAAGGCCGCGTTTACTTATCCTACTTTTATGATTGTGGTTTCACTGTTGATGATTTCTTTTATGCTCTCTTTTGTAGTACCACAAATCACAGGAATTTTTGAAAACATGGATCAAGCACTTCCAAAGCCAACCATTATAGTTATAGCAATGGGTGATTTTTTTAATGATAACTTTACTACGATTTTAGCAACTATTTTTACAACAGTGGTTTTGTTTAAACTATTTATGCATAAAAGTTATGCCTTTAAGTATAGGATTCATAAAATTCTCTTGCGTTTACCTCTCTTTGGTGAGATAATAGAAAAAAGCGAACTTGCCCGCTTTTCATATATTGCTGCTCTTTTAACTCGCTCAGGTGTTCCTTTTGTGCAAACAATCAACTTAAGTTCTAATATATTGCATAATGTAGTCTTAAAAAAAATGTTTGTAGATGCTTCTAAAAAAGTAGTAGAGGGGAAATTACTCTCCAAAGCACTGCATGAGTCAAACATTTCTATTGACCATGCGTTTGTGCAGTCACTAGCTCTTGGTGAAGAAACATCTGAAGTTGAAAATGTTTTGACTAACCTATCAGAACTTTATTTTGAAGAAAATCGTGATAAAATAACTACTCTTTTAACACTACTTGAACCTGCCTTAATGCTATTTGTTGGAGCAAGTATAGGTTTTATTGTAGCAGCGATGTTATTGCCTATCTTCTCTATGAGTATTCATTAAAGTGAGTTTTATGAAACATAAGGGTATTGCTCTTTTGATTACTGTTTTTTTTGTGATGCTCATTAGTGTGGCTCTTGGTATCTCTTTAAAGTATGTTAAAAAAAGTACACAAAGCTTAAGTAAGGAAAACTTTTTGTTACAAGCCACTGTGATAACAGAAGATATTTTAACGATTTTAAAAACTTATCCTGAACTCAATCAAGTGACAGATGCTGATTCACTTTCGATTTTTTTATCTCAAGCTGCAGTTATCCCTTTACATGCAGATAATTTAGAAATAAATATCGAAATCAAGAGTGCGCGAGGAAAAATCAATCCGAATGTCTTTAGAACAAAAGAAAGACTTTCAGCACTCAATACATTTATGTTACAACATGCTGTTAATGAAGAGTATAGCTTAATGATGAAAGATAGTATTAGTGGAGTTAAAGCTGATAATATGTATAATACCGATATTTTCAGTGAAAATCCGTATCTTTTTAGAGCTTATATTGCTTCAGATGAACAATTACTAAATCTAAATCGGCTTTATAAGCAAAAGTATCATGAAAATAGTTTAGATAAACTTGCTATATTTGATCTGTTTTATACAAGTCCTGATACAAATAGTTCAATTGATGTAAATAGTTCAATTGATGTAAACTATGCCACTCCATTAGTTTGGGAACTTTTGCTTCATTGTGATGAAAGTAGAGCGGAGAGTTTGAGTTTAAATGGACAAGGACTTTATACAAAGATTGAAGATTTGGGTTTAAGTGATGAGGAAAATAGTTCATTATCAAATTTTTCGATTAGTTTTTATGAGCCAATAGTGGATGTAAAAGTAGATTTAAATGATAAACACAATAGTGCTATCATACGATTTGAATATGATATAAAATCAAAAAATGGGACTCATTTTGTTGTCAAAATTTAATGCTAAACGCAACAAAATATTTTTAGATAAGGATTCGCCTGCTTTTGATATAAATGAAGTTGTTGATATTGTTCTCTCTCCATCGCTTTACTGGAGTAAAAAAGTTACATTACCTGTCAAATATTTAAGAGAAGTAAAGGCCCTGTTGCCTTCTTTGTTTGAAGATACTTTGCCTTCTGGTCTTTATAGTTACAGTGCCTACAAAGAAGAAGATGCATTTTTTATTTTTGCATATGAAGATAAAGTATTGATTGATTTACTTGTAGAGAAAGGTATAGCTTTATCTCAAGTGGGACATGTACATTTTGCTCAAAAAGAATTTGTATTGATTAAAGAACCCATAAGCATTGATGAAACTCAGTGTCTGTTCTTTAAAGATGATATGTTGGTACTTTTACCTATGTCATGGTTTCCCCATAGTGTTGATTTAGAGTTAGAAAGGATTCAACTTTCGAAATTTTATATAAATCTAAAACAATTTTCACATGTTATAAGCGAAAGAAGTTTGTATACATTTATGACATTTTTTGTTCTTTTTTTATTTCTTATTGGAGGACAATACTTTATTGTAAGCAGTAAAATTAATACTATAGAAAGTAGGAAATCCGAAGTTTTTCAACAATACAATTTAAAGTCGACAATGTTTCAAAATAGGGCATTGTTAAGTGAATATGAAGCAAAATATCGTTTTCAAACACAATTACGAAACCATATTACTTCTATATTAGACTTACAGTTACATAACAAAGAAAAACTTGTTTTTATGGGATTGGATAAGAAAAAGTTTACGGTAAAGTTGCAAGGTATTACAGCACTGATACAGAAAAAAATTGAAGATGATTTACATGCAAAAAAAGTATCTTTTAAATCACAACTTAACAAAGATGAATTACAGCTGGAGTTTTCATTATGAATCGTATGAACCCGCTCTATATCGTTGCATTTTTTGTGATAATACTTTTGTTCGCTCTATTGCAACTGAGTAATGCAAAAAGAGAACTTGTATCGAGTAAACTTACTTATAAAGAAACTTTAGCTCTTTCAACAAAACTCGTGGCACTTCGTACAACATATAGCGATAAGGTAAAAGTAAAAAAGTCACTCAACAAAATTTTGAGTCAATCTTCACTAAGGCAAGCGAATATAAGCAAAAAAATCACATCATCGAGTGTAATGATAAGTTCAGAATCAATGCAATTAAATGCTTTAAACTCTTTGATGAGTAAGGTTTTAAATGGCTCATACCAAATCAGTAAACTCTCTATAAAACGACTAGATGATGAAAAAGCAAGTTTTAAAATGGTGATAAAATGGTAAAGATGCTAAAAATAATTTTGTTTATACTCTTCTTTCTTTTGGCACTTATCTACTTTGTGCCAAAGAGTAGTCTTTACTATTACGGCGAACAAAACCTAGAAAAAGAGCATATTGTTATAAATAATGAAACACTCAAAGAGAGCCTATTTCAGTTAGATGTACAAAATTTTGAACTCTATTATAATAATATTGAGAGTGTGAATGTGAAAAATATGAGTTTTACACTACTTGTTTTATCAAATAATATTTCCTTACAAGATATAAAACTTAATAGTATTGTTCAAGATTTTTTACCTCTTTCTATCGAAACAATTACAGTGCATCAAGATATATTTAACCCCTTAGTTATTAACCTAAATGCAAAAGGTGCTTTTGGTGTTATAAACGGAACATTTCATCTCTTAGAGAAACAACTAAAAATGACTTTAAATCCGTCAAAACAGATGCTTCAGTCATACAAAAAAAGTTTACTCTATTTTAAGAAAGAGAAACAAGGAACATATAGTTATGCAAAAACTTTCTAACTCCTCTTTTTTAAATCTGCTAAGTAAATTTTTATTGCTTTTAGTAGTTGCAAAAAGTATATCTTTAGTTTTTTTATGGATTTTGCCAGATGAGGGCGTTGAGATAAAGTCAGACAAAAATTTTCAACCAAGCTATCATCGGATAGATTTTTCCTTAATGCTCCAAAGAGTAAGCGAGCAAAAAAAAGTGCAAACAAAACAAAATGTTCAGGCAGTAAGTGTTACTTTAACCAACATGATTTTAAAAGGTTTATATGGAGAAAGGGAACAAGGTTTTGCTATTTTAGCACTTAAGAGTTCTCCTAGTAAAACAGAAATCATCTCAGTAGGTGAAGTCTATTCAGGCTATACTTTAAAGATGATTTTAAAAGATGCTGTCATATTTGTAAAAAATGCAAAAGAGTATACACTTACAATGCAAAAAGACAAAACAATAGCATCATCATATGTCACACCAATGTTAGCAGAGGAAACAGTGCGAGCAGTAAGCACTAGTGATATTCAGTATTATGCGAAAAATCCGGATGCTATTTGGAAAGAAATTTCGATAAACCAACTTCCCCAAGGAAAAGGTTTTGAGATAACTCGTGTACAAGCAGGCTCTAAAATGGCAGCATTGGGTTTACAAAAAGGTGACATTATGATTCGAGCTAATAACCGTGAATTAGTATCATATAAAGATGCTATTGATTTATATCAGCAGGTAGGAACATTGCAAGCAGTGCAAATTGTAATATTAAGAAATAATGAGGAAAAGGAATTTGTGTATGAAATTAATTAAAATTTTTCTACTAATATCCATGTTGGCATTGAGCCTATCAGCAAGAGAACAAGTAAATGTGAATTTTTCAGATTTGGCAATATCAGACTTTATTAAACTGATTTCTAAAATAACACATAAAAATATTCTTGTAAACAAGAAGATAAATGGAACAGTAGATTTTGTATCAACAACACCTATATATGATGATGAACTCATCGGGTTACTTGTGTCTGTTTTAGAATCTCAAGGTTTTACTCTTATTGAAGATGGAACTATTTATCAGATTGTACATTCTACTGAAGCTGCAAAATACAATGCTCAAGTAGTACGTAGTGGTAAAAGTTTACATGGTCCGCTCATGGTGACTCAAGCACTTGTTATTGAAAAAGAAAATGTTGATACTATTGCTCAAAAGATTCGTTATCTCATTTCAAAAACAGCAAAGCTGATGACTATGAAAGAGAGTAATACTCTTTTGATTACTGATTATCCAAAAAATATAGAAACAATTAAAACAGTTATAGATAAAATAAGTAGTAACAACAATGCCATTGTTAAAATCGTTTATGTAAAAAAAACAGAAGCAAAAGCATTGCAGCTGCGTTTAGTTGATATCGCAACATCAATTTTTAATCAACAAATAGCTTCTCAAGCTGTGAAAATTATTCTTGATGACAACATTAATGGCATTATAATTGTAGGCGAGGCACAAAATGTTGCAAGAATTGAAACCTTAATAGCTAAACTGGATGTAGAATCAAAAGTGGAGAAGGAAGTCAAGATTTTTGAGCTTAGAAACTCTGATGCTAAAGCTGTTTTAGCAAGTTTAAAAGAGATTGTTGATAAGCAAGTCTTCGCAAATCCAGCAATGAAACCAAATATATCAGCAAGTGAAGAGATTAACTCTATTATTGTTATTGGTGAATCGATTATTGTTAAAGGAATTAAAAAGATTATAGATGAACTTGATAAAGAGAAGTATCAGGTGTATGTGCAAGTAAGAATTGTAAATATTAATAAAACAAATAGCGAATCTATAGGTCTTCAGTATGGTTTTGCTGCTGGTAATGTGTCTCCATCAGGCTTATATGCGATGAGTGCAAATTTTGGTTCATCTGCTATTACTGGTATAGCGAACCAAAGTATAGTAGACTATTTAGGAACTATAGGAACAGCAACAAAATCAGCACTCTCTTTAGGAGCAACACTGAACTTTTTACAGACCAATGGAGCATCTAGAGATATTTCAAATCCATCTATACTGTGTGTCAATAACAAAGAATCATCTATTTATGTAGGGAAAACAATATCTATATCTTCAGGGCAAACAGCAGTTGCTGGAAGTACTACATCCTCGTTTAAGAGAGAAGATGTTGGACTTACTTTAAAAATAAAGCCTCGTGTATCATCTGGAGATAAAGTTACTTTAAATGTTGTAACAGAATTAGGAAATATTGTTGATTCTGGTTTGGATAGTAGTGGTGTAGCAATTAGGCAGCCAGTTACTTCTAAGCAAACAGTACAAACAGAGGTGATTTTAAGAAATGGCGAGAGTATAATTATAGGTGGACTATATCAAAAAAGTGAAAAAGATTCTGTATCTAAAATCCCTCTTTTAGGTGATATTCCCGTTGTAGGAAAGTATCTTTTTTCATCAAATACAAATAGCATAACAAAAGACAGCTTAGTTGTTTTAATAACTCCTTATATTATAGATAAAAGTGAACAACTTTCAAAGTTACAAAAACACTTGGGGGAACTTACTATTATGCAAAATGAATATGATAAAGTAGTTTTTAAAAATTTGGAAGAACAAAAAGAAAAATTGAACTCAAAAGAAAAACAACAAAAAAGTGCGGATCCTTTAAAAGGCATTATCTAATGTTGCATTTAGAATATGTGCATGATTTTACTTTAGAAGCCTATGAACCATCTGAATTAGTAACAGAGCTAAGCATTAAAAATTATCTTCTTTTTAGTAAAGAAGAGGGTATAGTTACAGCCTATGTGTGTGATAAATATTTAACACAGGCGATGGACTATTATGCAAAACTAGAACAAAAATATCCTTTAGTTATTTTGGATGAAGACTCTTATGACAAACTCTATAACCGTTATTTGGAACTTAGAACAGATAGAACTATGGAGAGTATGCAAGAAGATGATAATGGTGAGAGTGATGAAGAACTCTCCTTAACAGATTTTTTACGTACATCTTCTGATATTTTAACAAGTGAAGAATCAGCCCCTATTATCAAATTTGTCAATGCCCTTTTTTATCAAGCTGTGAAAAAAAAAGCTTCAGATATTCATATAGAAGTGCAAGAGAAACGCGGAGAGGTGCGTTTTCGTATAGATGGTATGCTTGTTAAAAATGCTGATTTAGATAAAAAAGTGGTGAATCTGATTGTAAGTCGTATTAAGGTTATTTCAAATTTAGATATTTCAGAAAAACGGATTCCTCAAGATGGTCGAACACAGATTAAAATCGCTGGAGAAACTTTAGATATTCGTGTTTCAGTGTTGCCAACATTTTACGGAGAACGTGTTGTTATGCGACTACTTATGCAAAGTTCTCAAATACCTGCAATCAATGAACTAGGTTTTCATGACTCTATGATAAGTGATGTTAAAAAACTCTTGCGTTCTTCACATGGAATTATCTTAGTAACAGGACCTACTGGAAGTGGAAAAACAACATCGTTGCACTCATTTTTAAGAGAGGTAGAATCTCCTGAAAAAAATCTTTTAACAGTTGAAGACCCTGTTGAGTATAAATCCGATAATATCGCACAAATTCAAGTCAATGAAAAAGCAGGGCTTACTTTCGCATCAGCACTGCGTTCTATACTAAGACAAGATCCAGATGTTATAATGATAGGTGAAATTCGAGATGAAGAGACAGCCGCAATTGCTGTTCGTGCAGCTTTGACTGGACACTTGGTCTTTTCAACACTTCATACCAACTCGGCTTCTGCAACAATCTCGCGTTTAGCAGACATGGGTATAGAACCGTTCTTGATTTCATCATCTTTGTTAGGTATTTTAGCTCAAAGATTAGTGCGTGTATTATGTGATGAATGTAAAGAAGAAGATGTCTTAGCAGAAGAGTTTGCAGAAGATTATGCATTGGATTATAAAACAAAAATTTATAAAGCTTGTGGATGTAAGAGTTGCCGTTATAGTGGATATAGTGGACGTCGTTCCATAGGAGAACTCTTGGTTATGAATGACAAGGTAAAAGATTTACTCAAAACTACAACTGATGAACATAGTATTAAATTAGCCTTGCAAAAAGATGGTTTAAAAACAATCTCTATGCAACTTGCTCACATGTTGTCCCAAGGTGAAACTTCTTTAGATGAAGCTATTAGAATAGGTTTATAAAAACTACTATGAAAAAGCATGCTTTTACTTTAATTGAAGTGATGGTTGCCGTGACTATTATCTCTGTAGTGATAGCCGCCTTACTTCAAATGTATGCCAATAACAGTTTTATATTTACATCATTAAAAAAAAGTGTAACTAGCAATCAGTATATGACTTTACTTGCTAACAATAGTGAGTATGGTTTAGAGAATAAACATTCTACCTTGTATGATTTAATACAAGACTTTGACCTTGAAAGTGATTTAAGAAGAAAATTAAAAGATATTCCCATTGATATATTATATAAGGAACAGTCTTACATCGACTTAAGTGAAGATGAAAATGCCTCTGATAGCCAAGTTGTTTTAGAAGTAGGAAAAATGACAATGCAAGGAAAAGATTTTGCCAATAATTTGTTGAGGCTGAAAATCCGATGAAACGCAGTAGAAGAGCTTTTACTCTTTTAGAATTAATGATTGCAATATCAATACTCTCATTGATGATGATTTTTTTGTATAAAAGCTATGCAACTTTAAATATCTCAAATCAAATTTTACAAAAAGAAACAATCTCACTTGATAAGATACAAAAGATTAAAAAAATTATATATCTTGATTTCTTAACAGCTCTTCCAAAGTCTGTAGCCATTACAAATCGGAGTAAAGGGGAAGATTTTGTTTATCTACAAACTGCACACTCTCTTCATCAAAGATTTAACCCTTATGTGACATATATATTGAAAAATGAAAGCCTCTATAGACTTGAATCTTTAAAGCAAATAAAAACATATGAATTGTCAGTAGATGATAAGTTTGATGTAGATAAAATAGAAGGAATAAAAACATTTCGAATTTATAAATTTTCTGATGCAAATAATGAAAAATTTCTTATTGACATTGATTTTAAAGGACGAAATGATATTTTACTAAAAATTAATGTGTTAAATGAGAGATAAATGGACAATAAAATAATATTTGAAAATTCAAAAAGATTAAATATTTTGTATGTTGAAGATGATGTACAAGTTCGAGAAGCAACATCTTCTCTTTTAGAAATTTATTTTAATTTTGTTGATCTTGCTGTTGATGGAGAGAGCGGTTTACAAGCATATACAGATTATTATCAAAAGACAGATAAGTATTATGATGTTGTGATGAGTGATATCAAAATGCCAAAATTAGATGGTATTGAGATGGCAAAAAAAATTAAAGCTATTCATTCAGAACAGGCTATTATTTTTGTAACAGCATATACTGATTTTGATTATCTAAACGCAGCCATAGAACTTGGTGTAGATGGATTTTTAAAAAAGCCACTTGAAGTAGAACAACTTAAAAATATTTTATATAAAACATCGCAAAAAGTAGTGGATAAAATAATTGCACAAGAACACTATGCACAGATAGAAGAAGTTAATATGCGACACATTGACTTGATTGATGCAAAAGAGTTTAACGTAGCCAAAGATATTTTAGATGATTTAGAGAGAAATAAAGAAAAGATTTCTCATATTTGGTGTGATAAATCTATTGTAATTGAACGCTTAGAAAATCATGAAATTGATGTTGAGTATTTTAGAAGTAATTTTGGAATTAAAGTAATTGAATATTTTTTAGGTGTGATTAGTTGCACACATGAGGCAGGAAATTGTCCCGTAGTATTTATAATGCTTGATTACTTTAAACATAAAAATTTACCACTTGATGATATATTTATGATTTGTGTTCATTTTAAAAATAGTATGACCTCCTATATTTTTAGCAGATATAGCTTTAACCAACAATTATTTGATGATGTGTCTTTAATATTAGATAAAAATTTTGAAGGTGTTGTTCGTAACTATTTGGATATAAAAGGGTGTACAAAAAAAGAAGATAAAAAGAAACAAAATATAAAAAGTTCTGCTTCTCCCAAGGCTATACTGAAAGAAGAGGCAGAACATATTACCTCGTATGTAGAGTATGTTTTAGAGCATGATGTATATGAGCTTCAAGATTTAGAAGAAGATATTGACACAATGTCTATCAAAGTTACAGATAAAAATAAAGTTACTGTTGATGATATAGTTGTATTAGGTTTAAATATCAAGAGATATGGAAGTATTTTGAGTAATTATCATCTTTTTGCAAAGTTAGGTGTGAAAATTTCTCTTTTAGGAAGTAGTTTTCAAGAAAATGCAGAAATTTTGTATGTAGATGATGAAAAACGCAACAGTGTAAGTACTCTTTTAGAAGCTTTCGTTAATGATTTGATTGTATGGAGAAGAGAAATATTTGAAAATAATATAGAAAATTCTCACTTTTTAGATGCCTCTTTTTTCTCTAATGTAGACACTATAATTATGTTTATGAACTATGATGAAACAGCAGAAGTTGAATCTGAAGAATCAGATATAGACTTTTTTGATTTTTAAATAATAGCTAACTATAGAATCTACACATAAATAAAAAGAAACCAAATAAACTTCTCTATTTTATAAACCTCTTAAGAAATATTAGCTAATATGCCTATAGTAAAAAAAGCTTTATATGATTATATAAGGGTTTCTTTTAATTAAAATAAATAGTAGTTATAAATCTAAAAAAGCCCTTTAATGGGCTAAAGGAGAATATATGCAATTAGGTTTCCTAGTTGATTTACACCTGTGTATGGGTTGTAAAGGTTGTGAGATCGCATGTAAAGTGGAAAATGAAGT
>ERZ890604.267-NODE-267-length-19127-cov-7.721214_pt1 | contig 19127 bp, 11 predicted proteins | sample MGYA00521097_ERZ890604 | MGnify/ENA primary metagenome ERZ890604 (study PRJEB32303, sample SAMEA104408625) | aquatic metagenome | biome: Brackish water; feature: Chemocline; material: water | place: Baltic Sea | collected 2014-10-26T21:54:00 | depth 120 m ... | reverse complement strand
CAAGACCTGTGCGACGTACTACGACGAACACATGCCCGAATCTTCGATCGAGATCTTGGGTCACTCAGTCGGCGGAGTCACCTATCGCCACTACGCGCATCGCGACCCACTGGCTTTCAAGGCGATCATGACTGTTCCTCAGCCAACGGCATTCATGAGTCTTGCCCGAGGAATCGACGGCGAGTGCCCCTGCTGTCGACGCCCATTCACAAATGCAGAATGAAACGACCGAGCAACCAGACACTCATCACCCATTCGGCGCAACTCGCTCCGGGTTCGTCGACCGATGCTGCGAAAACTGATCACAGTGTACGAGCGATTCATCTCTACTATCCCATCATTTAGATATCAGCGGTAAGGATTGAGTTGAGTCTGCGCGGCGGAAACGGGGAGTACGCCGAGTACGAAAGCCCGCTAAGTTTTCGCGAATGTCGAGGAATATCAGAACACGAAACGCGCGCCGACGGCGATTCTCAGGCACAGTGTGTCAGTGCTGCTAACTGGTTCTTTCGTCGTCCTGGCAGCTTTTCCAAAATTCGTGTCCACGATACTCCCAACGGATTGGTTTTCTGATGGTCGGAATGTCGACCGGTTGGTGCCTGGTTTCTCCAAAATCGAGTCTCGACCGGCGGCATCCGACTAATCTTTGGTACTCCGACCGGACTTTGTTCCGGCGAAATTTGTGCGTGCGACAGTACAGCGTGCTGCTGAAATTTGAGTATGGATTCTCCAGACCAAAAACGTGATCGAGTGCTGAAGGCGGCGCTGGCCTGTCGGGTCGAGTTGATGGCCTATGCACGGTCTCTGACTGGCAGCTATTCGTCGGCAGATGATGTTGTGCAGGAAGCGATGCTGGTTGTGACTCGCAAATACGACCAGTTCGAAGAAGGCACGTCGATGATCGCGTGGTGCCGGTCGATTGTCAGGATCGAAGTCCTGCGGTCGAGACAGCGGCAGCAGCGGGACGACAGTCTTGTGAGACGACTGCTTGACGACTCGATCGGTGCGGCGTTCGACGAGTATCAGACTGCTCCACAGAGCGACGATTCTGAATCGTGGCGAGAAGCTTTGGAGCGGTGTCTGCAGCGAGTTTCCGAAAACGGTCGACGCGTGCTTGATGCTCGATTTGTTGATGACCTTGGTTATCCACAAATCGGAGAGCGAGTCGGCATGTCGCTGGAAGCCGTTCGTAAGTCGTTGTTCCGTGTGAAGAAACAGGTGCGTGCCTGTGTGGAATCGAGCATGAGAGGTGACCAATGAGCACGAATGATGATTGGCAAGAACTCGTTGAACGCCATTTGCGTGGCGAGCTAACGGAGTCAGAGATGGAGCAGGTTGCGGAGCGGCTCGACAGCGATCCCGTCGCTCGACAGACATTCGTTGAGGAAGCTCTGTGGGACTCCCGCGTGGCTGAAGTGCTGCGGGATGGGAACACCCACGAGACATCTGAGCTGTTGACTGCGAAAACTTCCACCGATTTCGATCAGCAGAAATCGGCCAACACAACGCTCAGATTTTTGCTGGCCGGAGCCGTTGCGGTGATTGTTGTGCTGTGTCTGGGGCTCTACCAGCAGCAAGCTCAGGCCGAGCGTCGCATTGCCAGGATCGAGGCGAACGCTCCTGAAGTCAAACCGAAACCGTCGATTGCAAAGATCATTGGCCTGAGTGGATCGCTCATCTGGACCGGCGATCGCGGCGAGATTCAACGGGAGTTGGAAGTCGGAACGGAGCTGCCTGGAGGAACAATCGAAGGCGTCGCTCCCGATTCGTGGTTCGAGTTGCAGTTCAACGACGACTCGACAGTCATGATCTCCGGCACGTCGATCCTGACCTTTGCTGATGCGGGCCAAAAGGTCCTTCGACTTAAGGAAGGCAGTCTTTCGGCCAGCGTTGTGTCTCAGCCTGCTGGCAAGCCGATGCTGGTTCACACACACACAGCATTGCTGCAGGTGCTGGGAACTCAGTTCGACGTCAAAGCCGGCCTGACGTCGACAGCCTTGAACGTCAGCGAAGGCAAGGTTCGCGTGAAGCGGCTGAGCGACAACGGAGAAGTCGACGTCCCGGCAAAGCATCGACTGATTGCTGAAGCAGACAATGAACTGATCGCAGTCAACGTGCCGGATTCGGTGTCCTCATGGAAAAGTGAATTGCACCACAAACGGGGCAGCTATGGAAAATGGCAACCGGCCACGGATAACAAGCCGGCCTCTTTGAAAGCGATCCCGCTGATACCACCGCAGGCTCCACACGTCACGCTGTATCTGGCGGGACTGCCAGTCGATCGTTCGAACGATGCTCCGGTCGTTGTGCAGCCAGACTCCAGGTTCGTTGTTCGCGGACGACTTCGGTCAGAAGCTCGAGTTCACTTCGGGATTCGAGTATCGAATCCCAACGGCGAATTCGCCGGCATGTTCCGAGGGGACCTCCACGACCGGCAACCTCTAGCCAAACTCAAGGACGACGGCGACTTCGAGGAAGTGTACGACCTGAGGGACTTCACCGTTGACCCGGCAGTGATCGACCGCAAGGACGAGCTTTCCTCTAAGCCTGACGGGTTGATTCTCAACGGTGTCTGGGCCTTCACGCACACGGGGCGTCCGTCCGGGCTGGAAGTCACCGAAGTCGAGTTGATCCCTCCAGATGGAGCCTTGCTGAAATAGTCATCTCTGAAGACACACCGAGACCATTGCCGTTTTGTATCCGTGACATCCTGCCGCTTAAGTCCCGCCTCAATTTCAACACGGACATCCGCTTCATTCCCGCCTCCGGATCCACTCCAACCCTCGGAAATCACACATGAAGAATTCAAGACGCGGATTCACATTAATCGAGCTGCTGGTAGTGATCGCGATCATCGCGATTCTGGTCGCTTTGTTGCTGCCCGCCGTTCAGCAGGCTCGCGAAGCCGCTCGGCGGGCTCAATGCAAGAGCCATCTCAAACAGATTGGAGTCGCACTTCACAATTACAATGATGTGCATTCGGTATTGCCTCCATTCTTCATTCATCGAAACGGCAACCCTTCTCGAATTGCTGATCCAGACAAAGGCGCGAACTGGCTGGTCTTTCTGCTTCCGTACGTCGATCAGGAACCGCTCTACACCGAGTGGGATTTTGACATTCCGGCGAATCAGAATCCCGGACGAAAAACGGAGCTGGCTGCTTACAAATGCCCGAGTGACCCGAAGAGTTCGGGCAACTTCTGCAGCTATGCAGGCGGCGACTGGGCGCGAGGTAACTACGGCCTGAATGCATCACCCTGCAGCCATGGCGTTGGCGGCAACTCGGGCTCCGGTCTCGGCGGAATGAGCAGCGTGAATGAATCGGTCCGCATGCGCGACATTACTGACGGTACGTCGAACACGATCGCCGTGGATGAGTTGAGAGCGGGGCAGAATGATCGTGACCTGCGAGGAAGCTGGGCGATGCCGGGACTGGGTGCCGGCACGGCAGCGATGTTTAACGACGCCAGCACACCCAACAGCGCGGAGCCTAATTCAGACGACATGGAGAACTGCGCGGTTGCGGGGCTCGCAGGTAACCCCGTTCAAGGCATGGGGTGTTTTGACAGTACGTCCACCGGGCAAATGACAGCTCGAAGCATGCACGTCGGCGGAGTTCACGTGTTACTGGCAGACGGAGCCGTTCGCTTCATCAGTAACAGCATCGACTTCCAACGGAACACCTCAGGATGTGGCCAGGACCCGCGAGGCGTGTGGCAGGCGATTCATACTCGAAACGGTTACGAAGTAATCAGCGAGTTCTAGTCGCCCAACAATGCGTTAACTGCTCTTTCGCCTGCAAAATATCGAAACTCTGTCCTCGGATGAGATCATGCTCAGACCACTCTCAAAAACTTGTCTGCTGATTCTCGCAGCAGCGACGCTCGGCTGTGGATCCGGGGCACCGGACGTCGCCGCCGTGCAGGAACACATGGCTCCCGAACAGCTGGCGCTGAGTGATCCGATCGCCAACAGCATCGGCATGGTGCTGGTTCCCGTGCCCGCCGGTGAGTTTCAGATGGGGACGCTCGTCAACAATGCGTCCGCCGAAGAACGTTTCGACAAACTCATCCAGAACCCTGACGTCATCAAAAAGATCGAGAGTGGAAAAGTCACGGAAGCGGGCTTGATGAAACACGCTGAACGGCGGGCGAAGGAAGACAAGCAACGAAAAGGCGGACCCGACACACCGCAGCACCTCGTGAAAATTACAAAGCCGTTTTACCTGGGCGTTTGCGAAGTGACGCAGCAGCAGTACGAAGCCGTCATGACGGAGAAGCCGTGGGCTGTGCAGCCGCTTGTCGAGGAAGGTCCGGATTACGCGGCGACGTACATCACCTGGGAAAACGCGGTCGAGTTCTGTAAGAAACTCAGCGATCAGGAAAGTGAGTCTTATCGACTACCCACCGAGGCCGAGTGGGAATATGCCTGCCGGGCCGGAACGACCTCGACGTACAGTTTTGGCGACGATGGGAAACTGCTGGCCGAATACGCGTGGCACGACGCCAATGCTTATAAAAGCGATGAGCAGTACGCGCATGGCGTCGGTCAGAAGAAGCCCAATCCGTGGGCCATCTACGATATGCACGGCAACGCCTGCGAATGGTGCAGCGACTGGTTTGGAGGCTACGACCGTCCGGGGAAGGAAGCCACCGATCCGCTCGGTCCAGAGAAGGGACGTACGCGAGTCTGGCGCGGCGGATCGTTTGCCGAGAATGGAATTAACATGCGATCAGCCAGCCGCACGAGTTTCGGTCGTCGTGACTACCGTCCAGAGTTTGCTGCTGGATTCCGCGTTGTGCGTGTCATGGCGCCGTGAATGCAAATTCTCACTTTGAATCAAGTTTAGAAATAACAGGCTCAATGAAACGCTCGAATTCCGAACAACGTTACGTTCGCCGATGCACGGATCTCGTGCGACGGGCAACGGGTTTTTGTCTGATTCTATTGCTGGCATCCGCATCGGTCCTTGCCGCTAGTCAGCGTCCAAATGTCATCGTGTTGCTGGCTGACGATCTCGGATCGAAGGACATCGGCTGTGATGGCGGACCGGTGAAGACGCCAACGCTGGACAAGTTGGCGGCGAACGGCGTTCGCTTTACGGACTTTCATTCAGGGGCTCCAGTCTGCTCGCCCGCGCGAGCTACTTTGCTCACGGGCCGTCATCATTTACGGACTGGTGTCTACACGGTCATTCAGGACCACATTCACAACATGCACCTTCTCAAAAGCGAAGTGACGATTGCCGAACAGCTGAAAGACAACGGTTACGACACCGTTCATCTCGGCAAGTGGCATCTTGGAACACCGTTTCGCGGCATGAAGAAGCCGTGGATCGACGAACACGGATTCGACTACTGGTTCGCGACCGACTTGAACGCCGCACCAAGTCATCGCAACCCGAAGAACTTCTGGCGTAACCGGAAACGTGTTGGCGAGTTGAAAGGTTACGCCTGCCAACTCGTCGTGGACGAAGCGATCACCTGGCTGGATGAAAAGCGTGACGACGGCAAGCCGTTCTTCCTCAACATCTGGTTTCACGAACCGCACGCTCCGTTGGCCGCTCCGGATGACATCGTCAAACAGTACGGTGACCTCAACGATCCCGCCGCCATTTACTCCGCCACGATCGACAACACAGACCGAGCCATAGCCCGACTGGTGAAGAAGCTTGACCAGACCGGTTCGCTCGACAACACGATCATCATCTACACGTCGGACCACGGCAGCTATCGCCAGGAGCGGAACGGTAACCTGCAGGCTGGCAAAGGATCGCTGATGGAAGGTGGGACTCGCACGCCCGGCATCATTCACTGGCCGAATGGCATCAAGGGAGGACGAGTTGAAAGTACACCCGCCGGAGCCCTTGATCTTTTTCCGACGATTTGCGGGTTGGTCGGAGTCGAGAATCCGGACAACGTGCATCTCGACGGAACGGATCTGTCGCCGCTGTTGACCGGCGATCGTTCAGACTTCGAACGTCACCAGCCTCTCACCTGGCATTCTCCCATGAGCCAGCCCATCGTGGCGATCCGCGAAGGCAAATACTCATTGGTCGGCTGGCGAGACAAGGAATACCCCAAGGACCAGACGTCGATCCAAGCGATCCTGGACGACATGAAAGTCATCCTGAAAAAAAAGCATGGCCGCCAGCTTTCGCAGTCCGAACTTTTGCATAATGCGTGGAACAGCGAGATTAAAACTCCTGAGTGGAACGCCCTGCGAAGCCGATTCGTCATGCTGAATACCTTTCAGGAAGCATGGATTCCGCTGATCAAGGCCGGCTCGGGAGGCATCACACGATTTCAGCTTTACGACCTGTCGACCGATCCCGGCCAACAGAAAGACATCGCGAAGCGTTTTCCCGAAGTGACCAAACGTCTGACAGAACAACTGTTGGAGATTAACACCAGTGTCCTGGCAGACGCTGCAGTCTGGGAAACGAAACACCAACAGACGCGAGAGGACACTTCAAAGAAGCCTCCCGTGCCCAGCACTTCGGCGGAAGACAGGGATCTGGCCCAATTGTTGACTCGGATTGACCAGACGGATCTTCCAGAGAGCTACGATGTGCAACAGCATCAGCCGTACGTCGACAAACGGATGGCATCGCTCAAGCCGGAGCAACGACGACGCATCGGCCAGCTCTGGAAAGCGAAACGACGTCTGCAACCAAAGATGCAGAATGTCGGAATGTCATTCGTCCGGATTCTCGAGTACGTGGCCGGCGGTGAGAAGCTGCCGTCCGTGTCATCCTCGAAACCGGCTCCCCCATCTTCGGCGAAGAAGCCCACGTTTCCACGACTGCGAACGGCAAACAAGCCAATCTTTTCTGACATCGATCCGAAGGGGATCGCCTGGCACCAATGGCGAGGTCCGGAAGCGAACGGCGTTAGCCGCACGGCAAAGCCACCGGTTGAGTGGAGCGAAGATCGCAACATCAAATGGAAGGTCGCAATTCAGGGCAAAGGCAACGCGTCACCCATCGTCTGGGGCGACAAAGTCTTTCTTTTGACCGCCATCAACACCGGCCGCGTCGATCCGAAATTGCCTAAACCAGAAGACCAGCCGAAACGCGTCTTCGGTATCAAGCATCCGAATACGTTCTACAAGTTTGAGGTCGTGTGCCTTAATCGGAACACCGGCAAAGAAATCTGGCGGCAGACAGCAATCGAGCAGGTGCCGCATGAGGGCACACACAACGATGCCGACTTTGCATCGGCCTCACCGACAACTGACGGCCAGCGTCTCTATTGCTGGTTCGGTTCTGCGGGCATGTATTGCTACGACCTTGATGGGAAGAAGCTGTGGGAGCGACAACTGGGCCAAGCCTACGTCGGAGCCAGTCTGGGCGAATGCTGCTCACCTGTCGTCCATGATGGCCGCGTCGTGATTGTTCGTGACCAAGCTCGGCAGTCGACGATCGAAGTGCTCGAAGCGAAGACTGGCGACACGATATGGAAAAAGGAACGGAATGAGCCCAATGCGTGGGCGACACCTCGCGTCATCGAGCACAGCGGAAGGACACAGGTCATCACAGCCGCGTCCAACATGGTTCGCAGCTATGACCTCGACACCGGAAACGTTTTCTGGCAGTGCAGCGGATTGACTGGCAACGTGACTCCGTGTCCGGTGGTGGAAGGCGATGTCGTCTACTGCATGAGCGGATACGAAGGTTACTCGCTTCTTGCCTTGCCGCTGGATGCTAAGGGCGACATCTCCGGATCGGACAGCATTATCTGGTCAAAGGACAAGGGCACTCCGTACGTCCCGTCGCCCGTGCTGTATGACGGGCTTTTGTACTTCTCGCAGTCGAATCAGGGCATTCTGACTGCGGTCGATTCAGAGACTGGCGACACGGTCATTGAGCGTTCGCGTCTGCCGAGTATCTCGAACATTTATTCGTCGCCGGTTGGGGCGGACGGCCGTGTCTACTTCACGGGACGAAACGGGACGACGCTTGTCATCAAACATTCCGGCGAGCTGGAAGTTCTGGCCACGAACAAACTCGACGACGAGTTCAACACGTCACCGGCCATTGTCGGCACCCAACTCTTTCTGCGCGGCCGCAAGTCGCTGTACTGCATTGATGCCAGCGGAGATCGCAGGACGGCGAACACAAGTAAGCCTACGGTCGAAGAAAAGACTAAAATTCATCGACTCGCAACGACACGACGTTCAGTCTTTGACGCATTCTCCTATTTGAATCGCTTGCCGGACGAACCTTACGAGGATGAAACGCCGGACGATTTTGCCGGTCGCATCTTTGGGCGTCTTGCGAATCAGGAAGGCCGAGTCCTGCTGAAGGCTCCGCCCGGAATGAACGATCAGGCGTACGCGGGATTCAAAACGTTTCTCGGTTACGAAGGAACGATGAACGTCGGCAACTGCGCCGCCTGCCACGTGTTGCACGACTTCACGGACGGCAAACGTCACGTCGTCAGGAAGGGTGGGAAAGCGATACAGACACCTTCGCTGCGTAATCTCGGCGAACGTGGAATCGACCTGCAGAAAGTTCTTCAGAAAAAGCTCGAAGCGTCGCGTCTAAAAACGTGTGGTGAGGCGGACGAAATCAGCAACGAGTACGCCGGGATTCACCTCAGTAAAAACGACATTCCAAAGTTGATCGCATTTCTGAAGCTGCTTGATGACGTGCCTGACAATCGGTTTCGAGAACTGGTCATTAAAGCCACCGTGCTTGATACCTCAACAGCCACGGAGTGATGTCTAACGTGAAATATTAAGTCCACGATTCGAGCGATTTCGTGGTTCTGTACCGTCAAGACTTTCGGCCCGCACGAAGCAGGGAACACTAATCTGCACTAATTGACGCTAATGGATCGCAACGACTTTACCCGGGATTAGCGAAGATCAGCGTCGATTAGTGTTCCTTAGACGGCAGCCACGAAACTTTGACCGGCAGAAACCGGCCCTATAGGAGAACTGATTAAATGAGATATTGGATATTGTTTTCCACACTTGTTGCGGCGAGTTTACAGGGCACTGGGCCGGTTCATGCAGAAACGATTCGCGGCACAGTCTCGGATCAAGATGGAAGGCCCGTCGAAGGCGTCATGGTGTCGGCCATTGACGACGAGCACAGAAAATGGACGTCCGTATTTTCGCAGCACGACGGTTCGTTCGCGATTTCTGGCCTTCGCAGCGTTGAGCACAATGTCCGAACGCGCCTGATGGGACTCTCCGACGAATGGGTCAGCGACATTGCCGCTGGAACCAACGACATGGTGATCCAGACTCGTCCCGCAGTCGGTGTAGAACTGGAGGTGCAGCGTCCGGCGAACAGTGCGTTCAGCATGCTTGCCTTCGACAACCCTCGCGACAAACTGAATTTCAAGATGATGTGCTCTTACTGTCACCAGCTTGGGACGCTTGGGTTTCGCACTCCTGAAAAACCGGTCGACTGGGAAACGATGTTGCGGCGGATGGACGGGTTTGGCGGCCTGTATCCGCATACTCGGGAGACCATTATCCCGCGTCTCATGAACACTTACAAAGACGATGCTGTGGATAAGTGGCCCACGTTTGTGCCGCCGCCAGCACCCAAAGGACTGGCGACTGCCGCAACGATCACGATGTGGGAAATGGACAAGCCGCTGGAAGGTTCCTTCCACGATCTGGAAATCGGTCGAGACGGAAAGGTGTATGCGGTCAACATCAGCAGGCATCGCATGATTGCCCTGGATCCAGTCTCGGGCTCTCAGACCGCCATCGAGTTTCCGCAGCGAGTCCACGCGCCGCACTCCATCGAGACAGCAAACGATGGCAGCCTGTGGACGACGATGTGTGCCAGCGGCCAGATGGCTCGCTACGACATCGAGACGAAAAAGTTTGAAGTCTACAGTAGCGCCGAGGCACCAAAGAAACGCGGTAACTATCCGCACACTCTGCGGATCAATCCGAAAGACCCCGAGGGTTTGATCTGGTACACAGACGCTGGTTCAAACTCGTGTTTTTCCCTGCACCCGACAACGCATGTCGTTAAAGAATACAAACTGCTGTCCGCCGGCCAGGCATTGGGTGCTGGTCGAGGCGAATCGCGAGGCATCACGCCGTACGGAATCGACTACTCGCCTGTTGATGGCACGATCTGGTACTCGAAGCTGAACGGCAATCGCATCGGCCGCATTGACCCGACCGCTCCGGACGGCGACATCAAAGAATGGAACCCACCCTTCCGAGGCCCCCGCCGCCTGCATATTGCTCCCGACGGCATGATCTGGGTGCCGGGTTTCGGATCGGGCGTCTTCGCTAAGTTCGACCCTAACACAGAATACTGGACGGTCTACGAATTACCCGATGCCGAGAACCAGATTCCGTACGCGTTGAACGTCGACAAAGACGGCATCGTCTGGGTTTGCGGAACGGGCAACGACACCATCAACCGCTTTGACCCGGCGACCGAAACGCTTGTTGAATACCGCCTGCCCACCCGAGTCTCCTACACGCGCGAAATCGAATTCGACGACGACGGCAGCGTGTGGACAAGCACCTCAGGGCCAGCACGGCACATGGAACGAGGCGTCGGGGCTGTGATCCGAATCTCATTGCCAAAGGAATTACCAGAAGGCGGAGGCATCAAACTCACGCCGAAGCATTACGACGGCAATCACGACATTGGAAACCTCGCCACCGCTCCGAAGGTGGAACGTAAAATGGATTCTGAGCGAGCACAACTGTACGCCAGGATCGACGCTAATCCGCTGCCCGAAGCATACAAAAAGATGCCTCACCAAAAGTGGGTCGACTCACGCCTGGCCGCCTTCCCAAAACACAAACGCAGCCTCGCGGGTTCGTTGTGGAATGAATTCCGACAGACTCACCCGGACCGCAAAAACGACGGGCAGTTCTATGTGAAGATCATCGACTTCATCATCAAAAACGACATGTCGGTGAAACGACGCTTCGTGAAGAAGTGGCAGCATCACAATTTTGGCTCAGCGCCGGATCGCCTGAAAGGTCGGTCGCTCGAACGAGGCAAACTCGTTTTCGAACAGGCGACCTGTAGCCGATGCCATAAGGTCGGTGACGCAGCGAAAACTCTCGGCCCGGACCTGACGGGCATCACGAAGCGGTTTCGAGGTGCAAAACTTCTGCAGCAGATCGTCAAACCGTCCGCCGAGATTCACAAGCAATTCCAAACGCAGTTGATCCTGACTGATGACGGTCGAGTGCAAACGGGGCTTGTCATCGAAGAAACAGACGATGCGATTCGCTTGCTCCCCAATCTGCTGAAGCCCGACAAGTTTGAAACGATCAGGAAGTCGTCAATCGAAGCCCGTAAAACCGCAGATGTCTCGACCATGCCAACCGGCCTGTTAGATACTTACACGGTGGAAGAAATCTTCGACCTGCTGGCATACATTCAGTCCGCGAGCCCAGCGACTGGGAGCGCAGCGACGAAATGACAGAGCACTTCATGCATGCGGGCAGGGAAAAGCGAACTCAGATGAATCGCAGCGCGTTCGTTCGCCTGTTGTTCGTGTGCTCGGTCTCTCAGTTGCTTGTCGTTCCAACGTTCGCGAATGATCTGGATACACTGATCCAGTCTTCGTGTATTGACTGTCACGATTCGAATACGGAAGCGCGCCTCGACTTCACGAAGCTCGATCGGGATTTCGAAGACGCCAACACGTTTCGTGCGTGGGTCAAGATCGTGGACCGCATCCGGAAAGGCGAAATGCCACCGGCATCGGAACCTCGTCCCGACGCACAAACGCAAACTGCTGCGCTGACGTTCCTCAAGAAGAAACTCTTTGAGGTCAACCGCCGCCAGCAACAAGAGCACGGCCGAGTCCCCTCGCGAAGACTCAGTCGACTTGAATACGAACACACGCTGCACGATCTGCTTGGTATCGGCGGCGACATCGCCCGGTATCTTCCGCCAGCAAATAAATCGGGGGCGTTCGATGTCGTGGCGGCGAAGCAGGACATGTCCAGCGTGCATGTCAAAGGCTTCCTTAAGGCGGCCGACGTCGCACTCGACGAAGCAATTCAACTCGGCGTCAAACCGAAGTTGGTGCGCGAACTTGATTACGTGAATTCGCGTTTCATGCAAATGTGGTTTGAACGCTCCGTACGCCGAGGCGGTGGTACGGTCTTCCGAGCCGTAGACGATCTCATCATGTTTCGCGGTCAGAACTACAACCTGCGTTCTGACCACAACGGACTGCGGATTCCCGTCGCCGGCCGATACCGCATCACCGTCACCGGTTCGGCGTATCAGCCGAGATCCTCGGTAACGATGAGCCTCAGACGCCAAAACGACGTCCAGGGCGACAGCGAACTCTTTGCGGCCTGGGATGTCGATGAGAAACTCCGCACGGTTTCGACGATCAAATACCTCCGCCCTGACGACTACTTCTACGTAAGCACCGATGAACTCGAACCGGCGCCTGACGGAAAAGTGATTTACAACTCGCAGCCTGCGAGCGAATTCAAAGGTGAAGGCGTCCGGGTTCGCAAGGTGCTCGTCGAAGGTCCGCTGGAGTCCACCTGGCCTCCGCAACGTACCCGAGCCCTGTTTCCCGGCGTCAAATGGGAGCCTGTTGCAAACGGTCGTTATTACAAACCGGGCACGACAACGCCTCACTACGAACATATTCGCGACGCTGTCGCAGCGCTCGCCCCCAGAGCCTTCCGACGCCCGGTGACTGACAAAGAGATCGAAGACCTCACCAATCTCGCCGTTCCGAGTCTCAATGCCCGACGCGGCTTCCTCGCCAGCGCTCGGGTTCCGCTACGAGCGATCCTGATTTCGCCTGAGACGTTGTTCCTGACGAACGAAACGCGACCAAGAGAATCAACACTGACTGATAATGCACTCGCCAGCCGGTTGTCATACTTCCTCTGGCGCAGCCCACCCGATGAGGAACTGCTTCAACTTGCCAGTGACGGAATACTCTCCGACACAAAAACACTGGACGCTCAGGTCAGCCACATGCTGTCAGACGAACGCAGCGACCGGTTCATCAATGAGTTCCTCGATCAATGGCTCGACCTGGAACTGGTCGACGCCACCACGCCTGACAAGTATCTGTACCCGGAATACGATGACGTCCTCCGTCGAGCCATGCTGGCCGAAACGCGACTGCTCTTCCGACATCTCATCGACGAAGACCTCAGCATCGCCAATCTCATCGAATCTGACTTCACGTTCCTCAACCGGAAGCTTGCCGAGCACTACGGCATCGAAGGCGTCGACGGTGAGAAGATGCGGAAAGTCACTCTGGACGAGGACAGCATTCGCGGCGGTATCCTGGCTCACGCGTCCATCGCCAAAGTGACGGCCAACGGTACCGTCACGACACCCGTCAAACGCGGTAGTTTTGTTCTGACGAATCTGTTGGGCCTGCCTCCCAATCCGCCTCCGCCGGGGGCCGGTTCCATCGAGCCCGATACTCGCGGAGCCACGACGATTCGCGAGACGCTTGCAAAACATCAGACGGTCGAAGCGTGTGCCGTTTGTCACCGCCGGATTGATCCGCCGGGTTTCGCGTTGGAGTGTTTTGATCCAGTCGGCACCTTTCGCACTCGCTACCGCATCAGCAAAGGCGTCAAACGAACCGCCGACGCCGGGCTTCGATTCCTGCATAAAGACTACGATCCTGGCGGGCGAGTTGACTGCAGCGGCCAGACCGAGGACGGATTCACGTTCATTGACATTCGTGACTTCAAACGGCACCTGATGAAGTCGAAGGAGCAAGTGGCGCGAAATCTGGTGTCACTGTTGATCACGTTTGCCACTGGGGCTGAAATCCAGTTCGCTGACCGGCAGGAAGTGGAAGCAATTCTGCACCGTCACGAAGCCGCAAATTACCCGTTGCGCCGATTGATTCATGAGGTTGTCAGCAGCCGGATGTTTCAGTGCCGGTAGGAGGATCAATGCACATTCCCATTTCACGACGCACCGCACTGCGAGCATCCGGCGTAGCATTATCGTTGCCGCTGCTGGATGTGATGAATCCGGCGTTGGGGTTTGAACGTGCGGAACAGCCGAAACGCATGGTACTGATTTGCAATGCCCTCGGTTTGTATCCTCCGTCGCTGTTCCCGAAGACGCCCGGAAACGACTACGAAAACACGGAGTACCTCGAACTGCTCAAGGAACACCGAAGCGACTTCACGCTGTTTTCCGGCCTGTCACATCCGGACCAGAATGGCAAGGAGCCGCACGATACGGAAATGACCTTTCTGACGGCGGCGATCAATCCCGGGCTGGGAGGTTTCAAGAATACGATTTCGGTGGATCAGGTGGCCGCGATGCACTTCGGACACGCCACGAGGTTTCCATCGATCACGCTGGGGAGCAACACTCGGGAAAGTCAGTCGTTCAACAGCAATGGTGTGATGCTGCCAGCCGATAATCGCCCATCGCGGGTGTTTGCGAAGTTATTCTTAGCTGGAAGTCCGGAACAACAGCGGCGACAAAGACAGCGACTCGCGGAAGGTCGCAGTATTCTTGACGCCGTTGGCGATCAGACGAAGGCGCTCAACCGACGAGTTAGTGGAGGTGACCGAAAGCAACTGGATGAATACTTCGCTGCCATACGCACGGCTGAGAAGGAACTGGCTGCTTCCGATGCGTGGCTGGATCGTCCCAAGCCTGAGATGAACGTCGAAATCCCGAAGGACATTGCGGAATCATCGGAGCTGCTCGGCCGCATTCGAGAGCTGATGAATCTGATTCCGCTAATGTTGCAAACCGATTCAACGCGCGTGGTCAGCCTGATGATTCAGGCTGACCACGGCGTGCCAAACATCGCTGGTGTCCAGTCGGGGCATCACCCCCTGTCTCATCATGGTCAGGATCCCGCCAGGATTGCCCAACTAAAGATCATCGAGTCTGGAATTCTCTCAACATTCTCGGCCTTCCTGACGCAGCTTGGACAACGATCGGCACAGGGGGCTCGGCTGTTGGATCACACGGCCGTTCTGTTCGGCAGCAATCTGGGCAATGCGAACGCTCATGACCCGACGAATCTTCCAATCATTCTTGCCGGTGGCGGCTACAAACACGGCCGCTACATAGCACACGACAAGGATCACAATACGCCGTTGTGCAATCTCTTCGTCAGCATGCTGAACAGTATGGGCATTGAAATCGATGCGTTTTCGAGCAGCACCGGGCAATTCAGCTGGCCGGAATTGGACAAAGCCATCTGAAAGATCGAAGCTAGAGAACCACGAACCCTGCAGTTTTCGCCCGTTCGGGAGATTAATCCGGACACAGTGCCAGGACGATCATTCTCACTTCACACACATGGAATGAAGAAAATGCAAACTAGATTGACCGTCGCTGTTGTGATTCTCGTTGCGCTGTGCGCCAGCCGCGAAACCCAGGCGAATGATGACTGGACCGGTTGGCTGGGGCCGAATCGCAATGGCTGGGTCAGCAGTTTTCAGCCGCCAGCTAAGTGGCCGGCGACCCTGACGAAGGTCTGGGAAGTCAAAGTCGGAACTGGCTACGGCTCGCCCCTTGTTGCCGATGGCCGCGTCTATCAGCACGCCCGCCAGACGGACAACGAGGTCGTTTGGTGTTTTGATCTTAAGTCCGGCGAAGTCAAATGGCGGAAGAGTCTTGCCGTCCCGTTCAAGGTTGCCGGTGGCGGTGATTATCACGGCAAGGGTCCGAAGTCCTCACCAGTCATGGCGGATGGCCGAGTGTTTACAATGAGCATCACCGGGAAGCTGTCGGCCTGGAGTGCCGAGTCGGGCGAACTTCACTGGCAACGCGACTACGACTCTCGGTTTGGGAAGAGCCATCCCAACTGGGGTGCGTCCACCTCGCCGATCGTTGACGGAGATCGAGTCATCGTCCATTTTGGCACAGACGAGCAAGGCGTACTGGTCGCTCTGAATGCAGCCAGCGGCGAAGAAGTCTGGAGTCACGGTAAAGACGGCCCTTCGTACTCGTCGCCGCTGCTGGTTGAGATCCAGGGAGTCCCGCAGATCGTCGAGTGGAACCACCGAGCGCTGGTCGGCGTGGACAGCGGCTCGGGAAAGTTCCTGTGGGAGTATCCGTTCCCGCACATCGGTTCCGACCAGAACATGCCAACTCCGGCCTATCACAATGGACGGATTCTTCTGGGCGGTGAAAACCGAGGCGTTCACAGCATCCGACCAACTTTGCAGGCCGGAAACTGGAAAGTCGAACGTGAGTGGAGCCAGAAGAGCGTGGCTCTCGACATGAGTTCGGCGGTGATTAATGGGAAATTCCTGTTTGGCTTTTCCCATTACGACCGCGGGCGACTGTTCTGTCTCGACCCGAAGACCGGTGAGGTGCGTTGGGAAGGGACGCCCCGAACGGGTCGGAATGTGATGTTCCTGTCGATGCCCGGATTCGTTGCCGCCCTCATCGACAACGGTGACCTTCAAATCATCAAGGCGACTGCCGATCGCTTTGACAAGGTGGCATCCTATCGAGTGGCAGATGGCCGTACATGGGCACCCCCGGTGCTGCTGCCTGACGGCGTTCTGGTGAAAGATCACGAGACGTTGACGTTGTGGTCACTGACAGGCTCCAGACAGTAATGTGCTGCGGCTGCCAAATGGTTGTGAACCCGCGAGGGTCGCGACCAGTGATTCGTAGATCGGCGAGCTCACGAAGGCGAGACAGGTAACTATGATCGTGAGTCGACTTCCCAGCGTGCTGCTGGTCGTTCTGTGTACGACGGCTGCGACGTACGCTCAAAACGCTGACGATGCTGATTCGCGTGCCAGGCCGAATGTCCTGTTTCTGGCAGTCGACGATCTCAATGACTGGGTCGGATGTCTGGGCGGACATCCGCAGGCGAAGACGCCCAACATTGACCGGCTGGCGAAGAAAGGTGTGTTGTTCGAGCAGGCTTATTGCACGGCTCCTCTCTGCAATCCGTCGCGGACTTCGGTGATGACGGGTCTGAGACCTTCGAACACCGGAATCTACGGCAACCTGAACTGGTTTCGTGATCGCCCGAAACTGAAAGACTGGGTCACCATTCCGCAGTATTTTCGGCAGCATGGATACGTCGCGTGGACTGGCGGGAAAATTTATCATCAGGCGCATGGAAAGTGGTCCGATCCTGTTGCGTGGGACAACCAGTACACGAAATCGACGGGAACGCAGCGACCCCCGGAAAGTCAGCTCTACCGACACGGAATGCGGGACCGGTTCACCAATAAGATCCTCGCCAGGTTGGTCGACTGGTCTCCAATTCAGCAGACGACTGAGGAGACGCCCGACTGGAAGACGGCCGACGGGGCTGCTGGTTTCCTGAAGCGGGAACATGACAAGCCGTTCTTCCTGGCCTGCGGCATTTACCGGCCGCATCTGCAGTGGTACGCACCGCAGAAGTTCTTTGACATGCATCCCATCGACAAGGTGCAGTTGCCACCGTACCTCGAAGACGATCTGGATGATGTTCCGCCGCGAGGCCATGCGATGGCTGGCAAAGAGTTCGGCATCATCAAGCGAAGTGGGCAATGGAAGAACGCCGTCCAGGGATACCTCGCGGCGAGTTCGTTTGCTGACACATGCGTCGGCCACGTTCTCGACGCGCTGGAGCAAAGCCAATACCGCGATAACACGATTGTCGTGCTGTGGGGCGATCACGGTTACCACATCGGGGATAAGGACCACTTCGCGAAATCGGCTCTCTGGGAACAGGCGACGCGCACTCCGCTGATTATCTACGCTCCAGATAAGCTCGATTCCATCGATGCAGCGAACGGGACTCGTTGCACGAATCCCGTCAGCCTGATTGATCTCTACCCGACGCTGATCGAACTTTGCGGCCTGCCCAAACGAGGCGGCCTCGACGGTCGCAGCCTGATGCCGCTCGTCCGTGATCCTGAATCCGACTGGCCCTGGCCGGCGATCATCACGCACTCACCCCACTGGCACGGCACCAACCACGCCATCCGGAGCCGCGAGTTCCATTACATCCATTACCGAGACGGTCGTGAAGAGCTCTACCACGCCTACGGCGACCCGTACCAGTGGAAGAACCTGGCGGATGATCCGCAGCACGCCGAAGCAAAGGCGAAACTGAAACAGTGGTTGCCGACAACCAACGCCGAACACTTCCGCAGCGATCTCAGGACCGGGAACTGAGCTTCGCTGGTTCACATTCATGGTTTCTCTTCAGGAGACTGGATGCGGTTGAACCATGGCAGGCCGCAGTATTCTGGATGAGGTCATGTCGCAGACCAGATCGCTGGCCCGCTCTGCCAGCGCGTCCGATAAGCAACGGCTTGATGAGTACTTCGCGTCCGTCCGCAATGCCGAGAAAGACTCGCCGAGGCCCAGGCGTGGCTCGACAGGCCGAAGCCAACGGTTGACGACGATCAGCCGACAGATATCAATGACAAAGCGGATTTCATCGGCCGAACCCGCTTGCTGATGAATCTGATTCAGTTAATTCTCCAGACGGATTCATCACGTGTCATCAGCGTTGTGATTCAGGACCATCAGGTTGTCCCCAACGTCGAAGGCGTGTTTGCTGAGCACCACACCCTGTCGCATCATGGCCAGGACCCGTCCAGAATCACGCAGCTCATGAAGATCGAAACAGCACTCGTAAGTCGCTTCGGTGATCTGCTCGATCAATTGAAAGAAACGGGGGAGAATGGCCAGTCGCTGCTCGACAACACGACAGTGCTGTTCGGCAGCAATCTCGGCAACGCAAACGCCCACGACCCTCGAAACCTGCCAATCTTCCTGGCGGGCAGCAACTACCAACACGGACGCTACATCGCACACAACAAGGCTCAGAACACGCCGTTGTCCAACCTCTTCGTCAGCATGTTGAACAACATGGGCGTCGAAACGGACGCATTTGCGACCAGCAACGGCCAACTTGACTGACGGCTGTGGAAAATAGCCGTCCATCTCAATGCTGCGACGATAAATATGACCGAGGCATAGTCGGCTCCGATCAACACGTCCGTGTTACGGTCAAATTGATCTGGAAGGACTTGATGAATGGCCGCTACATGTAGTCAACGTGATTCTTTCGCGATTTGCTTCGTGCGTCCGGTCTAGCGCGACCGAGGCGGCGAAAATTTGACGGCCCAACTCGCTCCGGGCCGGGTGGCCCTGGCGGTTACCCACCAGGGCTCCCACAGAT
>ERZ890604.260-NODE-260-length-19540-cov-43.902335_pt1 | contig 19540 bp, 21 predicted proteins | sample MGYA00521097_ERZ890604 | MGnify/ENA primary metagenome ERZ890604 (study PRJEB32303, sample SAMEA104408625) | aquatic metagenome | biome: Brackish water; feature: Chemocline; material: water | place: Baltic Sea | collected 2014-10-26T21:54:00 | depth 120 m ... | reverse complement strand
AGCACAAATTGCAGAGCAAGAAGATACAGCGAAAGCACAGACTGAATCTCGTACTAGACAAGCTGATGAGTTTGGTTTACTAGACCAGTGGGGTTCTACTGAAGATGATGTAATGTTCTTCAACGAAGACGGGCAAGCAATAGACAACCCACTATCTTTAGGTAGAGTTGTATCAGTTGCTGCTAACTTCATCAACTCATTGCAGACTACGCTGAAGCCTACAGTTAAGGTGTACCGTAGCACCGCTGCATTCAAGCAACAGAACGTATCACTATTCAATAAGGCTAAAGCAACTGGTAAGTTTGATGAAGACACTAGCACCATGGCATTCCACATGGGTGATACAGTGGTTATATTCAGCGACCATATTAAAACTGAGAAGCAAGTTAAGACAGTCTTAGCCCACGAAATCCTAGGTCACCACGGGTTACGTACCGTTGTACCGAAGGCAAAACTAAAAGCATTACTGGATGAGTTCTACAACACAGATGCTAACATCCGAAACATTGTAGACCATGATGTTGATATCAATGGTGCAGACAAATACGTAGCGATTGAAGAAGCCATTGCTGATAAGGCGATGATACTTGACACGTCGTTACTTAATAGAATCTGGACAATGATTAAGAACGTGCTGAACAAAGCAGGACTTAAGTTCGGCGATGAGATGTCACGCTACTGGGTTGGTCAGATACGCCGCTTCGTACGCTATGGGCAGAACGACGGTACATTCAATGTTGCAGATATACAACAAGCCATGCAGGATATGAAAGAGCGTGGTAACACTATACGGTTCATGGAGAATAGTAACACTGCCCAGTTAGGTAGTAACTTCATTGCAATGAACGCTCAGAATAAGATTGATAGTTTGACTGGGGGTATGGGTGGACTTAAAGACTACATCCAGAGTCGTGGTGTACAAGATGCACTAGGTAAAGCAGGCGGCGTGAAGGCTGCAGTTGGTAATATGTTCGAGGCATTACAAACGCTTAACCATATGGCTACTCGCAGTGAAGGGCTTACAGACTTATATGGTTTCTTCGTAGCAGTAGCTAACGAATCTAAGAACTACCTTAACCATTACCAGTTGAAGACTAAGACACAGTACGCAGCGAACTGGTGGGGCAAACCTGTTGCGTTCAAAGAAGATAAATTAAAAGCAGGTGAGTTGCTTTCATATACCTCAGTGTACGTGAAGAACAATCTAACTGATAGTGACATAAACAAAATCTCTAACTTAGTAGTATTCGATGAGTCTGGTAATGTTACGGTTAACGAAGATGCACTTAGGAAAGCACAGGAACATGGTGACATGTCACTTGCTGATATTCGCAAGGGTATTAAGGTAGGACAAGATGGTTCTATCTGGGGTACGAAAGAAACAGCACCGTGGTTACATGACGAGTCATTCACTGAAGACCATGTTATCTGGAAGATGTTTAAAGAGAACCGTGCTACCATTGACCAGTCTGCAATTGATGTACTGACTGCGGATATTAAGAGTGCCTTCGCTGAGAAGACTGCATACATTGATGACCTACGTAAGATGCAAACTGTAACGGGTGAGCGACTAGATAGTTCAGACATAGCGTTTTACCAAATGGTTTCTCGTGAGTATGCACAGATTAGATATGAGAACAGTACCCTTGAAGATGATACGTTTACCCTAAACGCGGAGTCAAAGAAGAAAGCTGAGGAGTTCCTATATGCCATAACGCGTGGTGTATACAAGCAACAAGACAGCGGTAAGCTTGTTGCTTCAAAGTTAGCAGATATTAAAGAGTCTGTTGAGAAAGGAACTGGCGAACACGGAGACTTGTTTAAAGGCAGGCAAGATATACTCAAGCAGGTGCAGTCTATCCATAATAAAGAGATGACTCAGACCCAGGCTCAGAAGATTCAGCAGACAATCCAGGATTTGTTTGTTACTGATAACCAGGTTGAGAACGCGCAGATTGCTGCTAAGAGTACCATCATGGGTTCATATGTACAGCTGGTACGTGACGCTAAGTATCAAGTTAGAGTCCAAGCATTCCTACATAAAGACGGTAAGCGTGGTCAAGCTATATCCCTAGACGAAACGCTAGCAGGGCAGCTACCATACTACCAAGTTGAGACTGAGCAGCAGGCTAAGGATATTGTTTCGTTCTTAGATACTGAACTCGGCAAGACATCAAAAGGCAACACCAGAGTCATCGAAGTTACTGATGCTGATGGTATAAAGCGGAAGGTAGAGTTAGTTCCACTGCGTGGTGTTGCTGCTAAGCAGGCTCCATCGTCTAGTGGTGCGTCATACAGAGACATCGCAGGATTACTTCTAAGGTTAGGTATTGAACTAAACCCTGCAGAGCAAGAACGGATTGTAACTGCAACCTCACGCTTCGAGTCACAAGCACGTAAGCACTTGATGAGAACTGGTAACCCAGGGTGGGACAAGGATGTACTGAAACATATCTCATCATATCTAGAAACTAGAGCCCACGTTGCAGCTAAGAGTGAGTATCGCTATGCGATTGATAGGCTGATGTCTGATGTAGGTAAGTGGAAGGGTGATAAGCAGACACTAACCGACCTTGCTGATGCATTGACTGAGGCAAACAAAACAGATAACGTTGAGGCGCAGTTTATTGCTAAGCAACGCTTCGATACATACGCATATATGTACCGCCACTCTGCAGATATTACAGAGGCTGGTGTTGAGGTAGTTAGAGTAAGTGGTAAAGATATTACAATTAAACTTGAAGGTCGTGGACAAGTGTACCGCGATGAAGGACTCAAACTACTAGCGTGGTATGACCAGACCAGAAACATCGTGACCAGTACAGAAGATAAACTGTCTGGTAAGTTTGGCTCGGGGTTGAAGATGGCTACTGTAACCATGCAGCTTGGTATGAGTTTCGCTACGGCTGCTGTGAACTTAACTTCTATCCCCCTGCTCACCGTTCCAAACCTTGCGACATACAATGCAGAGCGTGGCTTCGGTGGCGGTTTCGGTTTTGCTAAAGCCCACAAAGCAGTAGGTAAAGCCTTGTTTGATATTAAGAACCCTAAGTTCGGTGAGACTGAGTTCTTATATGACATGGTTAAGGACTGGAAGAAAGTCAACGGTGATAATAAGTACAACGAGTATGGAGTAACTTTAGATGAAGCTGAGTTTATGCTCTTTGAAACAGAGCGTGGAACCATGGCTCCTGCTCAGATGAATGCGCTACTTGGTTCGTCACGTGGTGGTATCCAGAGTGGTTGGGCTATCAAGGGTGTTACAAGTTGGATGTACATGTTCTCACAAACAGAGCAACTCAACAGACGTACGTCTGGACTGGCTGCATATAGGCTAGAGCGTGATAGATTTATGGCTGCTAACCCTAAGGCTACTAAGAAAGAGATTGATGCTTATGCTAAAGCCAAGGCGGGTCAGTTTGTGTACGACAGTCAAGGTAACTATGACATGTACAACAGACCAGAGATTGCACGTGGTAACTTATTCCAGTACCCTATGATGTACAAGCAGTTCACACTATCAGCAATCAAGTTGTTTGCACAGATGGATGTTAAAGGTAGGACATACTCCATGGGTTTATTATTCCTAGTAGCAGGTATGAAAGGTATGCCTTTTGCTGACGACATCATGGACTTATTAGATACGCTAATCCAGTTCTTTGGTATTAAGATGCCAACGATTGAGAAGGCTGCACTGGAGATAGTTGAAGATATAGCACCAGGTTTTGGCCCGATGTTTATGAGAGGTATTGTAGATAGGTCATTCGGTGGAACTGTATCAACCAGACTTGGCTTCGGTGATTTGTTCCCACTGACTGGTACATTCAAAGCAGGCGCAGACCCATGGCGTGAAGCAGAGAACTTCCTAGGCCCAGTATGGTCAACAGCCACTGGCATTATAGGCACAGCAGGTCAGCTAAGTAAGTATGGGTTGGAGGCATTAGGACTAAGGTCTGGTCATACAGATATGCAGACTATATTAAGAGAGTCACCTATCACAGCAATGCGCGCGATTACAGATGGTTATACATTCCATGATACTGGCATGATTACTAATGCTCAAGGCAAGGTAGTGTCACGAGATGTGACATCATTGACAGCGCTCACAAGAATGTTAGGCTTCTACCCATCAGTTGCGACAGCAGAAAATGACATCGTTAGAATGTCTAAGCAGTCATCAGACTATGCCAAAGAGATACACTCTGAGTTCCGTAACGCATACATCAAGGCTAAGATTGTTGGTGATACAGAGACCATGCAACAGGTTAGCGCTGATGTGCAAAACTGGAATGAAACAGCGAGAGGAACTGAGTTCTACCTCAAAAACTTCCATAAGTCAGCGAACAGAGCATACCGCGAATGGAACAGGACAACCTCTGAAAGATACCTCAAGGCTGCACCTAAGAGTATTAGGCCAGAGACAACATGGTTAATGAATGTGTTTGGTAATAACTAATTAACCATCTGCAACTGCCCCTGCAGCAAATCCTCTGCGGCTACATCAGCATCATCTAGTATGCCTTGTAGTCGTGGATGATTGAGGTTGATACCTACAACATATGCTTGACCTAACTTGATAGGTGTGTTCTTACCTAAGAAACATTTCTTAGACTTAGGTGTAGCATCAATATGCTCACCTATAAGTTCACTGCAGAACGATTTGTAGTCATGCCCACTCATGGATAGCCACTTGCGGAAGTGAGTACGGTCTAACATTAATGTACCATTGCTGAACACATCAGTCATTGTCTTACGGAAGACATCGAACCTAACACGTACCTCTCCACGAGGTAAGCGTTGGAAATCAACTACTGGTTTCTGTCCTGCTGTATGCATAACTGTAACAGCAACATCAGCAAAGTCACTAAGGTATGCAGAGATGATGTCGAATGAGTCCATCTTACTTTCTTCTGCGACTATTCGTATAGCACCCACTTGCTCAAGCACCCACTCTGTACCCTTGGTATAGTCGTAGTCAATCAAGCCCCAGTCCTTAGCAAGTTTAGATGCTAGGTCTGACAGGATGATGGCTTGTTCCCAGAAGCGCTCTTGCCCACTGAACTCAGCGTTGTATCGCTTGTGGAATGTATCAGTTGCTTCAGCAATCATAGCTCTGATATCCTCAGGACCTATCTCCATCAACTTGTTTATGAATGTGTGGCCTGCATGGCCGTAGTTATTTGTTATGAAGCTATAGAGGTTTCTACCTGCTGAACTGCTCTTAGTAAATAGTTCGTGTGGTGGCACAGTAACCTCTAGTAGCCGCGCCATCTGTGCATCAGTGTCCAGCCCAGAGGCTATCAACTTAGATTGCAGTGACTTGTTTGTAGACACAACAACTGGTGTTGCCCATGTTTTTGTATCGCGCTCTACTGCTGAGCGACTTAGTCTTGCCTTGTCTTTACCTTGGCTTACCCAGTAACAGAAATCACCAACCTCTTTATCTTGCATCATGGTAACTTCATCAATGGTCATCGGTAAGTGAGCATACAAACCCATACGGTTGAACAGTGTGTTCTGTGTGAACTTCGCTGCAAAGTGCAGCTTGTCTGGGTCACCATAGATAGACTGTATCCAGTATTGTGCTAGTGTTTTACCTCCACCTGTCGGGCCATACAGTGATACCGTTAGTCCTTTCAAGCCAGTGAAGTTAAACAATGGTGCTGAGAAACCAACACCTAAAGCAAACATATGACTTGGCATATGGGCTTTCTCTAGCATGTTAGTCATCTTAACCCATGCTTCGGCGTCACCTTTCCTGCCGTACATATCTGCACTTAAGTTGCTTGATGCTGTTGATAATGTAACTTGTTCTTCTGAGACACTGCCATCTTCTGCTTTGCTTATGATTGTGTCACCTATAACAAAATGCGTATTGTTTTCTTTCCAACCCATGGTCGAATAGAGGTTGGTCATGGTACGTATCTGCCTTAGTTCTTCCATGTATGTTCGTAACATAAGTTGAAAATACTCCGTTTGTCGCTTATTGAATAGTACAATACCTTGGTCTGCTATTGCAGTAGGAAACTCTCTGCTTCCATCTGTTAGGTATGCCTGTCGTAGTTTAAGTTCAGTCCACCCAATGTGTGGTCGCTTCCAGTGGAAACGCACAACTTCATAATCAAGGTGGTCATCACGTCCATAACCTACAGGGTATATGTCAAACTTACATATGTCAATATCGGTATCATCAATAGTCATCTTGATACCTTGAGCAGTACGCTTAAACGGTTTCGGAATAGGTACTAAGTTTGCTACCTTATCTGGTGCTTCAGTGGTGATGGCTACCTCTTGGTACTGGATACCCAGTCGTGCTGGTGAGCCAACTTTGCCTGCATACTTACACCCTCTACAACCATTCGGTCTATCAGCCTTTAGTTTGTCACAAGTTGTTGGGCCAGTAGCATTGTCTTTCCACTGAATAACTTTGTCCCTCGTCACTGACTCAGAGTAGGAGTCATGTCCTTCGCTCCACTTGATTGCAGTTTCTTCTGGGTCTACACAGAACGCCGCGACTCCGATAAGGCTATACCATAATGGTTCGGGTACATCCTTCTGGTTCTTAATTGCCCAACTAATCTGCTGACACTTGCTTGCTACAACAGAACCGACAGCAGGCGGATACTCTTGAGTTGCTGCTAAGTTACTCAGCAACGAACTCTCACGTGGTTGTCGACTACTAGGGCCCGGCGTAAACTGTATGTAGTTTGTAAGTTTACTCAGAAGAGCTTCAGGTGTAACAGGCTCAGCATCCACCAACAACTTTACCTCGTTCCCATTCTTAGGGTTATGAGTTCCAACTGGTCGTAGTACCAATGCACTGTTGGTTGTTAGCCCTGCATCAATATGAAACTCTTTCTCTGCTGCGGCTAACTTCATAGCACCAGCCAGAGGCTTCCACTGCATAGGTGTTAGTTCTTCTGTAAGAACCCAGTAAACATGCAGTCCGTTACCAGAGAAAATTATCATAGGCTTCGGCAGTTCCATCTCGTTGACGAACTTGCCTAGTGCTGCTAGTCCAGCCTTCCAGTCTGGGTATGGTTTCGTTTCACCACAGTCGACATCAAGCGCCACAACTTTGGTTGCTCTAACGTTATCCTGCTTTCGGTTGCCCTTAGTTTTAAAGGCTGATATTGCGTAGTAGGTATTGTTTTTAGTTTGGTCTGACCTAATACAGACCTTTGACAGCTCGTCTACACTATCAAAGAATCCCTGCCTGTTACCGTCTTTGTTAATGACAGTAGTGACATAGAAGCCTTTGGTAGGTAGAACGCGCTGCAGAAATTCCAACGTGTTCATTTTGTCCTCCTCAATAAAAAGAGGGGAAGTTCCCCTCTCTAGTCTGCTTAATGATACTCCTCTAAATACTCAACGAGTTGCTTTTTTCTGTCCTTAGGGTCAAGCACAATGATGTCGGGTGATGGCCACCCTTTATCCTGCATGATTAACAACAGTTTGCGTAAGGTATCACGTAGTTTATTATCATTGTCTCTGCGGATGGTAGCACCCTTCTTCCAACTATGATATGTCATACGTGATACTCCCACCACTGACGCCATGTCAGTGATAGTTAAGAGCATATGCTTACGCAGCGACTCCACTTTAGAGAACTCAAGTGGCTTCACTTTAGTCATCAGCAACTTCTCCTACAAGAGCAGCAATCTCATCAGCGAGGCTAGTCGTAGCCTTGTCAGCAACTGGTGCTTCTGCGGGCTCTTCAACAACCTTTCTCACTTTAGGTTTTGCTTTAGGTGCTTCAGCAGGTGCTGCCTTACCAAACCCCTTAGTCACTGGTGCTTCTTCAGCCACTGGCTCTGGTGCTGGCTTCGCTGCAATCTTAGGTACAACTGGTGCATCAGCTTCTTTCTCACCTGTTATCTTCAACACTTGCTCAGTACCAAACAACTTATCTACTGCGGCTTGTGCTGCTTCATCAATGAAGCCACCAAAACCAAACGCTAACTTAGGGTACGACGCATCAGTATCGAAAGACAATGTAGTCTTAACAATCTCTGGTGGAATACCTCTTGTAGATAGTTCTTTCTGGTAAGCATTCAAACCTTTCAATGCACCTGGCGTTACTTGTAGTAAGTACACTGACCCTGCTGCATCATCTGCGGCAACAACTGCTAGTCGCTTCTGGTCTGCACATGCTTTAATCTGCTGACCTTGTGGTGTTAGCTTAGAACCCCAAGCATTTTGAGGACACGAAGCACACAAGTCGTTCTGTGGATTGGTGCTGTCAGCGTGTGGACCGACACCAGTCAATGAGAAACAGTCTGGTGCTGAAGGCTCTGCGTCTGGAGTCCATGCTTTAGCATACCAAGTCTTAGATAATCTAGGGTTAGCACCCACAATGATTACATCAATCTTGGTTGAGTCAAGAACAGTCTCATCACCACCATCTACAATACGGAAGCGACTACCTTTGATGGATATACGTGGGAAGCCATCGCCACCCGTTGCTAGTCCACCTGTTAACGATTGCGCCAATGCTGATGGCGCGCCTACTCTACCTGCAAGATGTGCAGGAACTTGGATATTACTGGGAACAATATTTGACATTGTACTCTCCTATTTGTTATTATTAAACATCAACTTTTGGTGCAGGCTTACGGACATTGACGTCAATCTTTGTGCCGTATGTAACTCCTGCGGGAACAGCCTTGTTCATGTCGATGTATCCACGAACTGCTGTTTTACTTACACGCTTTTCAAACAAGTCGTATGCTTCATGTTCTCGGATAAATCCTAGCATAGCGTCCCAGTCTTCAACTCGAGCATAGTCATTGGTAGTTAGAAATGCTGTACCATGATTGGTCTTGAAGGATGTTACTCCGTCCGCATCTGCTTTCTCCTTTAACCACGACTCAAGTTTCGTCATGTTCTCTTTGATACCTTTGACCTTCGCTTTCGTTTCAGCCTCAATGATATCTTTCTTACTACGAAACTTCATGTATGTTTCAATTACTTGGTCTACTGTTAGACTCATATGTCACCTCGTTTCTTGTTGTATTAAATCAAGAAGCAACCCTTGTAACTTTTGTTTGTTACGTAGCCTGTCATACATCTTAGCCTCCACTGCGATGGACTCAATGTGTACAACATTTGATACATGCTTCTTACCTATTCGTTCAATACGACCATTCGCTTGAACGTACTGCTCGTTACTTGTTATTGGCCCATACCATATGATGGTCGACGCTGATGTTAGTGTTAACCCATGAGCCATAGTTGCAGGATGTGCAATCAATACTCTAGGGTCTCTACTATTTTGGAAGTCATTAAATATCTGGTTGCGTTTCGTTGCACTCACTGCACCGTTAACAACTGCGACACTCCACTTCTTCTCCAGCTTTTCTTTCAACATATGTAATGCTCCAGTTAATGGAACGAACAATATAACTTTCTCACCTGCCTCTTCAATCACCTCCTCCACGGCTTTCACTCTAGGCGAACAGTCCAACTCAATGTTCTGTCCGTCATCTCCATAGACCACACCACATGCTATCTGTACAAGCTTCTGTAACTTAACAGCCTCGTTAACAGCAGTGATAGAGCCTTCCTCTTCCAATTCAATTACAAAATGCCTAAGCATTTCTTTATAACGTTTCTCTTGTTCCTTAGTTAGTGGGACTTTGCGTGTCTGTATTATAGTATCGGGTAAATCAAAGCACTCATCTCGAGTGTACCTAACCGATGGTTGTAATACATCTTTCACAATGTCCACTGACTCTGGTCTAGGCAACCACTTCCATTGTCCTATCTTCATCATCACTTGGTCACGGAACGCAGTGTATGTGCTGGAACAGAACGGGCTGTTGACTAACTTCGCTAACGCCCAAGCATCTGTTGGGTCATTAGGTGTTGGTGTACCTGTCATCAACCACAGCCTTGTATTCTTATTACTTTCCATCCACTTACGGAATATCTTAAAGCGGTTAGTAGATGGGTTGCGTAACACTGCAGCTTCATCAACAATTATAAGGTCGAACATACCCTTCGCTTCCTCTGCTATGATGTTAAATCCATCATGGTTAATGATGTAGAAGTCAGCCTTAGTATGTAGCAACTTCTTCCTACGTATTGCAGTACCGTGTAATGTCACAGCAGTGCGGTGTATAAACCCTGTGAATATACTGTCGCCCCACACCCTCTCCAAAGTTGACAGTGGTGATATGATTAGGCACTTCTCCACCTCACCTACACTCATCAAGTAGTCAGCAGCCCATAGTGCTGACTGTGTCTTACCAGTACCAATGTCATTAAGTACCAGTGCTTTCTTGTGCATAGTTAAGAACGCAGCAGTCAAGCGTTGGTGCTTGTATGGTGTGAACCCACCTACCCAATCGTAGTAATGTAGGATAGGTGATGGTACTTTGATACCGAGGTTACGTAGCACCTTCACCTCATCAATCTTATGTGGTGTTACTACTATGTTAGTACCCTTAACTGTCATTAACTTTGCAGACGGTATGCAGTCAAGCACACGGTTAGGGTTCGTTAGCTTGAGGGCAATAGCTTTGGCTTGCTCAATGACTACCACTGTACCACCTTGGCACTAATAATGTAGTCCTCAACTTCTCTAATAGTGTCGTCGTCATAGACTAGGAAGCATTTACCACCTGCCTTCTCGATGTCTTTCATACACTTAATCTGCAGGGCTGTTGGTTTCTTAGTCTTATCAGACTTCGCTTCAATACCTAGTAGTCTACCTTCAACTACTGCTAGTCTATCTGGTATACCTGCCCTTCCAAACGGGCCAGACTGTGGACTAAAGTACCATATCTTATGCTTCTTTAATACCTTGTCCAGTCGACTTTTAATCTTACCTTCTGGTGTTGTTGCCATTGTTCCTCCTCTTCGCTTGTATTATATACCTATCTTTACAGCTGTGTCAACTATAATTTTGCATAGTCACACATATGTTTCGCTGGACACCAAGGGCATAGCCCACTTGGTTTTGGCGGCCAGTTGTCATGCTCTGCTGACTCATATATTCTATTGATACGTGTCATCAAACGAGTCCACATCTCGTTAGACTGTTCACGCTTGTAAACTTCTGTGTCCATAGCCTTAGTCTTTAGCCATATCAATGACGACTTAACTGTGTTCACTTCGGGGTAGTGTTTGAATACTTGTAGTGCAAACATCTCCATCTGTGTGAAGTCTGGTCTACGCTTACCCGTCTTCCAGTCCAGTACATAGGCACTATCTTCATGGATAATCAGTACATCAAGTATCGACCTAAGCCATGCGTCTGGTGCAAACCAGTCTGTTGGTACTAGGTTCTCATCAAGTGTCAGCTTCTGCTCGGCTAGTAACTCACCTCCAATCGCTGCCTTCTCCATGGATAAACATAATGACTCATACGCCTTGGACTCATCAGTCAGTGGTGTCTTATCTCTAAGCCTTAACTCCAGTGCCTCATGAATACGCTCACCATACCTACTTGCTTCACCACCCTCGTCTTGTACTTCCTTGTTAATACGCTGATGCATGTATCTCTTTGGGCAGTTCTCATACATCTTTAATGCTGAGAATGAATGTGCTAACTTCATTTGTTACCCCCAAATATTTTGTCGCACTTACCTATGGTGACCATATGTATTACGCCTACGACATAACCTAAAGTAAATACCATTGCCACACCTAACCAACTTACTATTGCTTGTAACATTATCTCTCTCCCGCTCGTTTTTTATTTAGTTTCTTTAGTGCTTCTCTAAATCTAGCTTGTCTCTCCCAGTAGTCTTTAGGGAGTTCGTTAAGTTGACCCATTTACATTCTCCTACTTCGCTTCGCTGTAATTATCTCCAAGGTCTGCTTCACAAGCCACTGGTAAATCCTTTGCCCAACTTGGAGGTCTAGACATCTCGTCAATCATAAATGCCATTGCCTCCTGTGCTTCTTCTTCCTTAACTACTACGATAATCTCGTCATGTACTTGGAAAGATACATGGTATCGCTGACCTATTCGTACCATCTGCTCTGCAACTACGTTCCTTGCAAGTGCTTGGACTACATTCTCCACCACCTTGCCTCCGTAGATACGTGTCCAGTTGTTACCTGCAACACGCTCACCACTCGAGTGCTTTCTATACACACGAGAGTCAGCAAGATAAGAGAACCCACCCGAACCTGCCTTCAATGCAGGGTAGTGAATACGCAAACCATTCGGCATCAATATACCTTCATGGTCGTAGGACAGAATGTCGTTAATCTGTCCGCTACCACCTGCTAGCATGCCTGTAAGAACCGTGCCACACCTATTCCAAAGTGCAACAATCCTGTGGTTCTTCTGTCTGTATAAGTTTACTATTCGTTGTGCTTCAAACTCATCAACATCAACGGACAATCCACCCATACCTAGTGCTAAGGTATCTTTAAACTTAGCATGACCCATGCCATAACCAAGACCTAGTATACATGTTTTACCTACGAACCTTTTAACTTTATCAGTCTTTTTCACTTCGTATCCATACACATCAGAAGCAAACTCACTATACACATCTCGCCCTTCTCTAAAGGCGTCAAGTAAATCCTCTTGCCCTGCAACATACGCTGTCATGCGAGCTTCAATCTGTGATGAGTCACAAGCAACCATCTTATAACCTAGTGGTACAGCCAGCGACTCACGGATAGCACCGTTACGTGGTAGGTTTTGTAGGTTTAACTTGTCGCCACCAGAGAACCTACCAGTGTGAGCACCATAGTATTTAATCATGATGGGTAAGTAACCACGCTTGGCTGTTTCGATTAGCCGTTGTGTTCTGGTCTCCTCTATGGTAGACTTGATGCCAAGTCTTGCCTTAACGAGGCTACCAACTTGGGGGTTGTCATGCCCCAACAAGTTTAAGAAAGGTTTATCAGTCTTAGCGAATGCATATGCTACCTTGCCTGTACGTAGGCTAGTCTTAACAGGTACTTCTACCCCTAATGACTCAAGTAACTTAGCAAACATAGCATTACTCATCAGCACTTTCTTTATCTGTGCCTCGCTGAACTGACCCATACCTAGGCTATCTATCAAGTCCGTCTTAGCTTGTCTAACACTCACAATATGTTTCTCTAGTACATCAGTGTCAAGTACCACTGTTGGTTCGGTATACATACGTAGCGTCTGGTCAATGATAAGTAACTCATGTGGTGGGAAGCCCTGCTTTAGTTTGTTGAATAGCTTATAGGTTAGTTCAACATCTTGGATACAGTAGTCTGCAAAGTCTTGCATCTCTGACTCACTGAAATCCTCACGTCGTTTACCTACTGTGTTCTCTACCTCCGCACCTTTCTCACCTATACCATAGTGATTTGCTAAGGCTTTCAAGGAACTACCCTCCGTCATCTGGTGCTTAGGTTTAGCCATGCACATGGTATCGAACCAGAACTTAGGCTTGATACCATACAGCCACGATAGAATTGCACCATCAAAGTATGTGTTGTGGCATAAGATAGCCTTGTCTGTATAGTCAAGACTATTCAAAAACCCACCAACATCTTCACCACTGTACCAATCAGTGGGGTTGTCGTTTACTTTAATACCTACACCTATGACTTCGAAGTCTGCACTGCGTACATATGCTTCTGTTGTCATCTTGGATAGTGAGAACTTCTTATCCCAGTAGGTTTCAAAGTCGAGGGTTACTATATCCATCACTTACCTAGCAGTGGTTTGAGTACACCATACAACTCTTTGGCTTCGTTCATATTCATGATGAGTGTGCCATGTGTCATCTCTATTTGTAGGTTCACAACCATAGCCTTTACACCAACAACTTTAGGTTTGGTTACCTTCGTTGCTGCAGGCTTTGTGTCAGCTAAGGCATTAGTGATTGCATCTTTCATTGCACCATTGATTGGTCTAGGTTTAGTCATACCCTCAGCAGACTTTATGTTGTACACATATTCTTTCCTAACGCCTAACGCTTTCGCTACTTGTATCGTAGACATATTAGGGTTTGCTTTTAGATATACTAATATCTTTTCTTTCTTTGAAGTTCCGTTCATATTACTCTCCTGTTAAAGTGAATACATCTACACCATGCCCACAGTCTGCGACATATTGATTTACTATACCCACTGCTTGTTCTGCAGTAGCACCCATTGCTAATGCACCATAGGCAACATCTTGCCCACTTCCAAAAGCACAAGCTCTACGCCCATGCTCAATAGGTATCGGCGTTTGTTCATACCGCATCAACCCATGTTCATCTATTACTATAAAGTGACACCAGTTGTTTCCCTTTTGTATCTCTGGAAAACTCGCTGGTCTAGCACCATCTTTATACCACTCTCGCATTGCAAGTATACAACCAAGTGAACCTGTACCTGTTAACAGTACATCTTTGTACACCCATGCCTTATTAACACAGTGGTGTATGTTCCCATTACTCGCTGACTTATCAGTAGCAAGAGTCATACCGTCCCACACTACAACACTCATTTCTCAAACACTCCGAACTGTCTACGCAGTTCAACACTATATGTATTACATATCTTATCGGTAGCAACTACAACCTCAGCGGGTGATGGCTTAGCCCAAGTCCATGAGTAGTCTGGTCTATGTGTTTTAGTAATACCTATGAGTAGTTCTTGTGGGTACTGTGCATCTCTAATACTTGTGAACAGTAGTTCTTTATGTTCACCATGCGACCAGTCTGGTCTGTCATAGTACCCTGTCTTACCTTCCGTTGCTACTATGTCAGCGATACCCTCAAACACATTCATCTTCGCTCTGACTTTGATACCCTTCTTAAACTCTCGCAATGCTCTTAGCCACTCTTTGCGTTTCTCTGGGATAGATATAAGTTTGTCATCTGCCCTACGATTAAGGCACTCACCAGTCTCTAAGTTGAAGGCAATCCCTTGGAAGTATTCGGGTGCATCTTTCTTTAACCACTTCCACCAGTCTATGTATTGATACGCACCTTTACCTGTATCTGTATACTCAGCACTACTGATTACTTCTTCTATGTGTGCAACACGATACCTACCCTTAGCAATTCTAATTATTGTAAAGGGTATTGCTCTATGCAGTGAGCCTGTTAGGGTACAAGAACTACGCCAAATTTCCTCAGTTGTGGCAGTGAATACCACTGTGTTGTTAGGCTTGAACCTACACAATTCACCTTGCCAACCTTTAACAATATAGTCAGTACCATCTTTAAATATCCTAGCCCAAGAACGTAACGGCTTACCTTTATCGGGAAATCTCGCTCGTTCAAAGTATGCCTTAACACTTCTATAGTCTGTTACTGTTGCATCTCTTAACCAATGATGGTTTAAATCTATGCTTGGATGTGTATTTATTGCCATGTTCTCTCCTATCGTGTTAGTTTGTTAAGTGCTACTACTGCTGTTAGGTTGCTAACATCAAGGTCGCCTAACTCCTTGGCATCACCTCGCTTACGGTTAACAATTTTTAAATGCCGTTCTCTATACTCCTCTGGTATCAAGTCCCATAGTGCAGGGAATACCTTGAGTGCAGGTGATAGCGTTGAATAGGTGTCCATAATTTGTTTGACTCCAGCAACGAACTTCGCCTGTTTAGCTACCACTGACCACTGCTTATCACGCCACTGCTTAAACTCTGCTTGTAGTGTTGCAAATTCTGGTACGCCATATACTAATGTGAGTCCCCTCCAATTCTTATAGAATGTGGCATGGTCTGTACCATAGGGCATACGCATGGGTACTACATAGGTGAACTGTAAGTCACTGCTTAAACCCCAGTAATCCTTAGACTCACCCTCTGGTACTTGTTTAAATCCACCAAAGTTTAGTACCTTACTTTCCTCCATGAACTTTGTGGGTAGTGCGTTCATTGTATCTCTAGTAGCCTTAGAGAATACTGTGTTGTATATGTACTCACCAGTCCAGTTTGCTGGGGTATCAGCCCTAGCATCAGTGAGTTCCTTGTTAAATATCTTCTTTGCATTACGCACTACATCTTCTCTTAGCTTCTCGCTAAATCTTACTGTTGCCATATTACTCTCCTATGTCGTTTGCTTTAATTGACTCTTCCACGAGCCTGTCACTGGTTAAATATTCATACTCTGCTTGTAACTTTTTATACAACTGTCTCATGTGTCCTCTAAGCTCATCAACAGCGTCGCTATACATCATATCTATCTCTGGTTGTAGTATCCCATCAAGTGCATTGATTACCTCTTGATGGAACTCGGTAGATGCTTCCATAAATCGTAGGTCGTAGTAGGTATCGTTGTACAGGTGTATGTCTGCACACATCTCATGGTAGTAGTGTCCCTCATGCACTACCTTGAACTCTATCTGCCCACCTGCCTTAAGAAACTTCGTAGCCTCTGGATAATCACTCATGTCTAACAGCTTGGATACATCATCAACATACCCTTCAAAACAAGCACCATCACCTTGACTCCAGAACCCACTGAACAGTATGTTCTCCACTACTGTGCCTTTCTTCTTCATGTCATCAATGAAGTCTGAGTGTACAAACTCGTACCACTGGTCGTAGACATTTATCTCTCGGTGTTCATCAAGTAGTTCTGGTGTTATCTTAATCATTCATCACCACAACTTCACCAAACGGTGCTTTTGTACTGTCACTATCAGTAGTTATCCATAGTGTAGGATACGCTGGTTCATCACCGAAATCATTACACCATAGGTCGGTGAGGAATACACAGGCTACTGGTTCTATGTTGTGTTCCTCGAGGTACTTAAACACAGGGCTGAACGCTGTACCGCCACCACCATGAGGTGTGATATGTATCTCATCATCTCTTGTAAACTTATCGTAGTGTGATACTGTACTGTCGAAGTATACAACATGGATAGCACTAGGGTTACTGTCCTCTTTAATAGTTGTCACCTCTGCAGAGAACTGGTTTATGTCATCATCAGTAATAGAGCCAGAACAATCCACTGCTACTACAAGTTCACCCATTGCCTCACCACTGCAACTTGGTAGGTACATACCTTGTGAAAGAAAGCGTCTGTTAGGTCTAGCCCAAGAGCGAGTGTCATCTTTACACTTCTCTACAAACCGTTGCAATACTTCACGCCAATCCACCTTGGGTTGCAGTACGCTACCAACAAAGCGTTCCACTCCTGCACTCATCTTACCCATCATCTTTGCAGCTTGGGCTGCTTGGGCTACTTTAACTTTCCACTCTGCGGCGTTCTGTTCCTGTTCAGCAGGTGAACCGTCAGCATCAAGGCACTCATCAAGTGGGTCGCCTTGCCCACCAACAGAACCTATCCCGTTATTACCTTCACCCTCATCTTCAGTAGGTAGTACCTTGTATATACCATCAGTAGTTCCACTACCCTGTGTCCATATGTTGTTGTCATACAGTCCACCCTCTGGCATCTTACCAATGCCTTCATCAACAAGTAGTTGGTTGATAACAAAATCACCTGCTTGGTTCCACTTGCGTATGTCCCTCTCGTTTCGTCTGAATGGGTGTTCTAACATAGGGTGCATACATTCATGGGCAACAAGGAACTTGAGTTCTTCATCACTTAAACTTTCACAGAAGTTGGGGTTAAACTTAACCCACTTACCGTTAGTTGCGGCAGTCGGTACGTCCTCTGATATAGTGAACGGCATGTTCAGTGCTATGTTCCCAATGAATGGGTGTTCTAACACTAGAGATGTCTTCGCTTTACTCAGTCGTTTTTCAATCTCCATCTTCCTTCTCCTCTTCACGGATTTTATTAATGGTGCTATCTATATTCATAAGTGAAACCCCTAACACGGACTTCGGCATATGGACAAGTAGCGTTTCAATGAGCATACCTGTTGGCAACTCATGCATCTGGTCATACCACACCAACAGTGCAGTAGGGAACTCAGCCTTTAGTTTTTTTAGTTCTATGTCTTTCATTAATCACCTCTTTATTAAAGTCAACCATGTATACCAGCATCCACCCATACACAAGTATCCCTACACCTAACAACACTTCAATTACATCTATTCCCATTATCACTATTACCCTCCACGAGTAGTTCATCACACATCTGCACCGCACTCTCTGATACAGCCCTTACAGTATCGTTGCCCTCAGACATACGAACTATCTGTTCGAGCAAGGACTTAATCCCTGCCACCTTGCACTTACATTCATCAAACGTATGGTATCCAACTTTATCTACCATGATATTCTCCCTCCTTAAATGGTATTGGTAAGTTCTTATCATTGACAGGCTCTCTACCTATATGGTAATCACCTCCCATTCTTGCACATGACTCTCTTGCTGACTCTTCACTACAGAAGTTGTGGAATGTTAGACCTGTTGTCGAATCAATAACATAGTATCTAAACTGTGGCACATCACTCATAACACCTCCACATCTATCTCTTTAATGATTGAGTACACAGCGTCATCTAGTTCATCTTTGTACTTAGTGTTTAACAATGCAACAACCCCAAGCCATCTTTTCTGACTGTCTGCATTATCCTTACGCCTTGTTGCACCAAGGTAGTCTTCGTATTCCCAAGGTCTTGGGGTGTATGCTCTTATCCGTGGCAGTAGTGCCATCATAATCTCCTCGATATAGTATTAAATAGGGGGTTGCAGTACATACAGTAGCAACCGTACCGTTTATAACCTACACTACCTCATATGAATTATGGGGGTAGATAGTGTAGCAGTGATGTACTCACTGTAAGGGATTACCCCATAAATGCACTCATTTTATCCATGATATCCTTAGCCTCTTGTGCCTTTTCCTGCCTTACAACTGGGTTGTGCCTCAGTGCTTCAGGGTGTAGCAACAATGAACCTTCAACTTGTTGTCGTAAGTTCTCAAGGTTAGGGTCATCAGCAAAGTTAAGGCGTGGTAACAAAGCACACAACTCTCGTGTGTTCTCAACCATTGTGTCTCTAAAGACTGCCTTAGGGTCTGCTAACTTTTCACTCATATGTTTCACTCTATCATACAGTCTTTTCCAGATGTCTGCCATGGCAATTTCACCTGCTTCAGTAACCCTCCTCTCAACATCTTGCTGTATGCTACTGAGTTCAGCATCACCTACCTCAACCCTAAAGTCATCACTAGGTACAGGGAATACTGCCATATCCATGCGAAACTTCTCGTGTATACTGTCATCACATGGGTAGTCACTTTCGTTGTATAGTCCATTAGGTAGTAACCTTTTGGCGTCCTCCTTCAGTCTACTATAATTACTTATGAACTCTGCAACTAGGGCTTCCCATTCTACTTTCTCCTTGCGGAACTCCGTCATAAACTCTAGGTAGTTCGCACTAGGTAACATCTGAGTTCCCTCCATGCCCCATGGTAGTGTGTTGGTGTAATACTTCTGCCTAATCGCAGTCGCTTTCTTATGCACACTTTCAAGGTGTCCACTCATTGGCAGTAGGCTCTTGTTAAACCTCCCTGCACCCATTGAAGCACCATGCTGTGTCAATATATCTTTAGTAACCTTGCGGTCATACTTCCTCGCTGACCACTGACTGATGTTAAGCTGTACCAGTAACGCTTTATCCGTTAGTTTCATGCCACTCATCTCCTGTTGCTATAGTAGCCTTAGC
>ERZ890604.258-NODE-258-length-19679-cov-12.122707_pt1 | contig 19679 bp, 3 predicted proteins | sample MGYA00521097_ERZ890604 | MGnify/ENA primary metagenome ERZ890604 (study PRJEB32303, sample SAMEA104408625) | aquatic metagenome | biome: Brackish water; feature: Chemocline; material: water | place: Baltic Sea | collected 2014-10-26T21:54:00 | depth 120 m ... | reverse complement strand
ACACATTGAACTATTCAATTGGCAACTTCGATGTTGAATTGTTTATACCTATTGACGAAGATTACATTACTATTGCAAGAAACGCAATTAATAAGAATGCTTGGTCACGATCTAACAGATGGTTCCACATTGATGTTATCAATGCATCTGCGACTTATAATAACAATCCAACCATTACTACTACATATGCAACTGGTAAGAATAAAGCAAAACGCCCGATCATTGAGTTCTATCCAAATCTCAAACTATTTGATGCTGGCACAGAAGCAAAAAAACCTGTTGACTTTGTTGATACACGCACAACAAATGCATTTAGTCAAGTTGCTAACCAACAACAATATTATCCAGACATTGAATCATACACAACGTACAATGCTACAATAGCGGCGTCTACTGCGGCCACAAGCACGACGATTACGATTGCAACAACTAACATTACTAAGCCGTTCCAAGTCGGACAATATGTTACAGACTCTACAAATCTGTTGCCAAACAACACGCAAATCACTGACATAACTGTCAGTGGAACAAACACTGTTATAACTGTTGAGTTTGTTAGTTCAACTTTTGCAGGCACAACAGTTGCACAAATTGTTGGTAGTGACACAACTGTTAACAATTATCAATTGTTCTCTGGCGCAAGAATTATCTTTACAGCAGACACAAATGCAAATGTTAAAAATACAATTTATGTTGTCGGCTTTTCAAAAATAACCCAATCTTCTAATCTTACGATCACATTATCCGAGTCAGAAGATTCTCCCGTTTTAGTTGATAATCAAACTGTTGCACTTCGAGGCTATTACAATCAAGGCTCTACTTTCTGGTTCGATGGAACTGCATGGGAAGAAGGTCAACAAAAACTAACAGTTAATCAGGCACCATTATTTGATGTCTATGACAAAGACAGCGTGTCGTTCGGAGACGCTACAATTTATCAAGGAACATCATTCTTAGGTAATAAACTTTTTGCATATGGCCGCGGTGTGGGCGTAAACGATTCGGTTTTGGGTTTCCCTGTCAGATACTCTGATCTTGTGAACCAAGGCGATATTAGTTTTGATGTCTCATTAAATGTCGATACATTTACTTATGTAACAGGGACAAGTCCAGTTACGCAACTAATTAATACAGGTTATGTGTACAATTATAATACACGTATCACAAAAACACGTGAATTAGGTTGGCAAACAGCGGTTGCCCCCTCAGTTCAATATCAAATATTTGAACTAGAATATTCAGCAGGGACCACAGCCGAATTCACGTGTGACGTTCAAGTGTTAGCAGACGATCTGGATGTCATAAACAAGTGGCCGTCTGTGCAAGTATACGTAAATAATGTCTACCAACTGCCTACTGAGTACACAGTTACTTCAACGGCTAAAACAACTACGATTACATTAGAAACTGCACCTATTATTGATACGCCTATACAGATTTTACTATTAAGTAAACAAGTTAGTACAACTGCTTATTATAGCATACCTGTAAATTTAAGCAACAACCCGTTCAATGAGACATTAGGTACAGCGGCCCTAGGTGATATTAGAAGACAGTACCAAGATATTTTTATTAACAATGCTAACACAGCCGGCGTTATGTTTGGTGCTAACAACTACAGAGACTTAGGCAACATGGTGCCATACGGAACAGCGATTATTCAAAATTCCGCATCACTCGTTATGCCAGGTACCTTCTTGCGTAAATCAGAACACAATGTTTTTGATGCGTTACAGTATAACTCTGAACAGTACATCAAATACAAACAACTTATAGTACAGACAGTTAATAACACTGAGTTTGCACAACGGTTTAATCCATCGGTTATATTAGATACTGCATTGGAAGCGATTACTCAATCTAAATCAGACTCGGATTCATTCTTCTGGTCTGATATGTTGCCGTCACAGTCTCCGTATAAGTCAACTACTTACACATTCGCAAATGCTCTAACAGAAGCGATTTATCCGTTAAGTACAATTTATGATTTTTCAAAAGCAAATTATAGCGGAGTCTTAGTTTACTTAACTAGAACAACAGTAGGTAAAACAACAACGACTCAATTAATCACCGGCGTTGATTACACAGTCTCAATTACTGCTCCATCGTTAACTGTAACAATCGGATTGATTGCTGGAGACATAGTAACGATTAAAGAATACAATCAAACATATGGTTCGTATATTCCGAATACTCCTACTAAGTTAGGACTTTATCCAGCGTTTTTGCCTGGTGTTGTATTAGATCCTAATTACTCAGTCCCTACTTACATGTTGAAAGGACACGATGGTTCTTACACGTCACTGTACACACTAGACTATACACCGGCAACAGGACTTACAGACTTTAGAGATCAAGCACTATTAGAATTTGAAACTCGAATCTATAACAACCTCAAATTAAGTACAATCGTTCCTATACAAGCATACGAAGTTCTACCTGGATTCTTTAGAGAATCTAGTTATAGCACCGCAGATTGGTTAAAGATTTACACCCCACGCTTTTTAAATTGGGCTGGCCAGAACAGAATTAACTACAAAGATCAACAATATTCAAGTAGTAATGAGTTTAGTTGGAACTATTTTCAATCTGCAAACAGAATAACAAACACTCCAATAGAGCAAGGTTACTGGAGAGGTGTTTACGAATATTTCTATGGTACTTCACAGCCAAACATTGCTCCATGGGAGATGCTAGGTTTCCCCGAGGTGCCAAGTTGGTGGACAGCACAATACGGTGCGGCTCCATACACAAGTAATAACACTGTTATGTGGAATGACATAGAAGCAGGCATTATTTGGAACGGCAGTGTAGCACTAAGTGTTACCATAGACCAATTAAAACGCCCAGGCTTAAGTAAAATATTACCAGTCGATGATCAAGGAAACTTGGTGTCACCATTCGTTTCGATTGTAGGAAATTATACGCAAACTACTTTCCAAAGAGATTGGAAAGCAGGAGATGACGCACCAGCAGAATTCTCATACAGAAGAAGTTCTTCGTGGCCATTCGATTTAATGCGATTGTTTGCATTAACTAAGCCTGCAGATTTCTTTAACTTAGCAGTAGACGTAGACAATTACAAGTATAACATAGAATTCAAACAATACCTAGTGAACGACAGAAGTCATTTGGTTATTTCTGATGTCGATGTTTATGGTTCTGGTACTGCAAAAACAAGTTATCTTAACTGGATTGTTGATTTTGAAAAGCAACAAGGAATTGATGCTACTAAAACAATCACTTCATTGCTTGACAACCTGGATGTAAGGCTAGTCTATAGATTAGCGGGTTACAGTGATAAAACATTACTCAAGTTTTTTGTAGAGAAAGGAACACCAAACAGTGTTAATGCGTCATTGCTTATCCCAGATGAAAGTTATCAAGTATTATTACATGATAACCAACCAATTGATCAAATTGTTTATTCTGCTGTTGTTATACAACAAGTAGCCAATGGTTGGAAAGTATTCGGAAACTCACAAAGTCAAGCATACTTTACAATTGATAGACCCTTGTTGAATGGAAACAATTCTGTCATTACGTATGACACTTTAACAGTTAGAGTTGCTAAAGATTACACAACTACTGCCATAGAAGAACAGTTAGTTCCATACGGTACACAATTCTACACACCTCAAGAAGTAGCACAATTCTTAGCAAGTTACGGAGCGTGGACAGAACGCAAAGGCATGAAGTTTGATCTAATTGAATTTGCTAACGCAGTTAACTGGGAATTGATGATTAGAGAATATGTTTACTGGGTTCAACTGTCTTGGGAAAACGGATCACTGATCACAGTTAACCCTGCGGCGCAGTATCTAAAGATTGACAAAGAAAGTAACATTGTTCAACCATTGACGATTGCACAAAACAATTTTGTGTTGAATCAGAATTTCTATCCGATTGCTCTGAAAGACATGGCAATAAAAAGACTCGACACAGAGTTTACAATAACGACACAAAATACTGGAGATACGTTTGCCTACGGTCAATTTAATTTAAGTAATTTTGAACATGGCATTGTGTTCAATAATACAACAAACTTTAACGATGTCATCTATAACTTAGTTACTGGACTTAGACAAAATCGTGTTTTCTTACGCGGCTCCAAATCAGCAGAATGGAATGGCACTGTCTTTGCATCTGGATTTATATACAACCAAGACAATGTAAAAGAATGGGCTTCTGGTGTAAAATACACTAAGGGAATGATCGTTACCTTCAAAAACAAATACTGGATTGCAAGCCGAGTACTCGAACCTTCTGCAACGTTCAAAGAACTTGAGTGGGTTGAAACAGACTATGATCAAATACAAACAGGGTTGCTACCTAACTCATCTACAAGAGCGTATGAGCAAACATTGTATTATAATACGAACAAAGCAAACTTAGAAAATGATGCTGATCAATTATCATTCTCGTTGATTGGTTACAGACCTAGAGATTATCTCAACGTAATCGATCTTTCAGACATTACGCAAATCAATGTTTACAAGAACATGATTAAATCAAAAGGTACTGTTAACGCAGTGTCTGCATTTAAAGGTGCGTCATTGCCACAAGGCGGCATTGATTATGATGTCTATGAAAACTGGGGTATTTTATCAGGGCAGTTCGGCGGCACTCTTAATAATAATTTTGTAGATTTTAAATTAAATGAATCACTATTGACAGGTAATCCTGGCATTGTGTCTTTAACAAACGGCGTGTCAACAACGGGTTCACAACAAGAAGTTCCAATCTACAGTCTGTATAACTATGCTAGACCAATTAGTTCTCCGGCTGTGTTACCGACACTGACTACAACATCAACACAAAACTTATATCCGACAGCCGGGTATGTAAACTTTAATGACGTAAAAATGTCATCATTTTATTACAGTGGATTGCCTAATGCTGTCAGTCAAGCATTAATCAGAGTTCCAATCAGGGACTTCTATGTTAGAGATTATGTTTGGTTAGCGAACTTTAAAGAAAAGTGGGGAGTCTATGCTTGGAAACCTGTTGGCAGAGTAGTAGGACTTCGTGCTAACTCAGACAACACAACTACGGTTACGTTTAATAAACCACATGGGTTAACACGATTAGACCCGATTAATTTTATCAATGTATCTACTGAAGTCAATGGTTATTACTTAGTAACTAGAGTTGCAAGTCTGACTGACATTATAGTTAACTTGACTTTACCAGCAGTTAATGATATAGTATTATCAGGCAATGGCTTAGGACTTACATTTGTTAACCAACGAATAGCCACTCCTGCAAAAATTGCAGACTTAGATTTAAATGAAGCAGAATTTTCGAAGAACACCGTCTGGGTTGATGAAGCATCTAGTGGTGATTGGGGAGTATATAGAAAGTCTATCAACTATGCACAATTAAATACACTTTCAAAAGCAGACGGTGAAACATTCGGTAGTGCAGTAGCATATACACCTAGAATGGGTTACTTAGTCAGTGATCAAGTCGCTGGTGAAGTTTATCGTTACGGATACAACACAACTACATCTGCATTTGATTTAGATGCTGGAAGCACATTAACAGGTGCGGCATCGTTCGGCACAACAATTGCTTACTCAGGTAATCTTTTTGTAATCAGTGAGCCAACAACTACCACTGGCGCATTCGGATCATCAACACTTAGAATTTATACATTAAACGATACTGTGTTAACTGATGACATTATCTTGTTGCAATCATTTACTGGTCCAGAAGGTGCAGGCACAAGTCTAGCAATCAGTGATGACCAAGAGTGGATATATTCAGGTAGCCCACTGTCTAATCAAATCGAAGTTTACAGTAGACAACGCATACCTTTCACAGCAGGCTTCTTTACAATTGGTGAAACATATACAATTACAAGCGTAGGCACAACAGACTTTAAAGCACTAGGCGCAGTAGACAACAAAGTAGGCATTATCTTTAATGCTACTGGTGTTGGTACAGGTACTGGTACAGCAGATCAAATCTCTTATGTAGAATTGGCTGAAATTGAGGGCACAGTTGCTCCAATTAATGCAATAGCAGGCGACAATTTTGGCTTTAGTGTATCAACAGATAACAACGGTGATAAGATTATTGTCGGAGCTCCAAACACAGGCTCGGTCGCTGGCACAGATAACTCTGGTGCAACATACATTTTTAATAGAGTAGTACAGAATTTTGAATCACAATATAATTCACTCCCTAATCAGCCACATCAATTTGATTTAGCATGGACACAATTGTTTGTTAGCAGAACAGCAACGGGAGTAACAGGAAATGTTATTTCATATACAGGCGCAACTATAAGCGACAATGATGCAATCGTTTTCTCGCAGACAGGAACATTTGGTGATTCAGGAATCAATCCAGATCAAGTTTACTATGCAACAGCAACTGGAATAGGAGTCTTCTCACTTAAAGAAAGCAGATCAACTAATACTGTTGTAACATTAACAACCGAGCCTACACTTAGCAGTACTATCTATAATCAAGTAGACAGTTCAATAACAAAAGTATCAGTCAATGGTACATTTGTTGATGACAGCAATTATGCAGTCGGTGGCGGACAACAAGCCTTAAGATATTTCGGAACACTGAAAGCAGGCGACATTGTTACTGTAAGCAGTAAAGTAATTATATGGGAACAATCATTTGTAGCAGATAATGACACACGAGTCGGTGCTCAATTTGGTTATGCTAATGACACAACTGCAAGTGGTAGTGAAGTATTAATTGGTTCTCCTCAAGAAATTATAGTAGAAGGACCCACAACCTATAACGGTGTTGTTTATCGATTTACAAATCAAGGCGGAAAATACGGAGTCGTAACAGGCACAAATGCATGTAGCCTAACTGCAAACAGAACCTTATTGATTAACGGTTTCAGAGTTAACTTAACTTCTGGAAGCAATGCAACAGCAGTAGCACAATCAATTGCGTCAACTAGCATTACTAATATTACAGCAAGTGCAACTTCCGACAACAAGTTAATTATTTCTGTTATTAGTTCAGGCCTGAGTCTTGTCAATGAAAGAATAGTTCTGCAACAAACAGACTATGACACCTTGACAGAGTTGGGATTAGAAGCATACGTTAAAACACAAATTATTAAATGCCCGCACAATGCAAGTCGTAACGGTTTCGGCAACACAATTAAATTCAATGAATATGATTCTGTTGTTATCTCTGCACCATTGGGTGAAAGATTCTTAGGAACAACATTTGACTTTACTGATGATGAGAACTTAGACAACGACACTATCTTTGATAACAATGCAACAAGATTCGTAGATACTTATCCGAATGCTGGTGCAGTCTACATGTTTGATTTCTTACAAAACTACAACCCAAGTTTAATTGCGCCAGGCAAATTTATCTACGCACAGAACATTAACAGCAAAGTAGAACAATACGGCAATGAGCCTTTATATGGAACTGCTTTAGATTATAGCAACAACCGAGTTGTTGTGGGAACACCTAACTTCTTACCTGGCGACATCAACGGTCAAATTACCGTTTATAACAATGCGTCAGGCCTACGTAACTGGATGATTTATAGAGAATCAGGCGCAGTTGTAGATATTAGCAAAATACAGAACACACAAATTTATAGTGCTGAAACAAACAACACACTAATCAATTTAGATTATTTCGATCCTATGCAAAACAAGTTGCTGGGTGCGGTCAGAGAGAACTTAGATTACATCTCTAACATAGATCCAGCTAACTATAATGTAAATCTAGGTGGAGTCAACGGAGGTTTAATCTGGGGAGATCGAAACCTTGGACAACTTTGGTTTGATACAACAAACGTGCGTTGGGTAAACTATCATCAAAACAATGATGCACAGTACAACAGCAGATATTGGGGACAAACATTCCCAGGATCAGATGTAGCCGTTTACACATGGGTATCTAGTGGCACTCCTCCTGAAGCATATACAGGTTTGGGAACACCAAAAGACGTTACTGTTTATAGTGTTGAAAGTGTGTTAAACGCTTCCAACGTTGTGATACCTAAATATTATTTCTGGGTTCGTAACACAAACGTTGTCGTTACAGATAGAAATAAAACATTAGCAGACAGCACATTACAATTTTATATTGCTCGACCACAAAGTTCAGGCATCGCCTATATGGCGCCACTGTTGCAAAACGCTTTTGCTATCTACAACTCAGAAACATACATTAATTCAACTGATTCAGTATTTCATGTAGGGTTTGCAACAGGAAATAGTGATGCTGTCCCGCACCAGGAATTCAATTTAATCAGAGACGGTTTCTCAGATGATTTCTTACCGGGATTACCTAGATTAGGAGTGCAACTCCCCTCTAATGTCCCTAGAGGGCTGTATGATCGGTTACTAGACTCTATGTCTGGTGTTGATGAGAGTGGTCAAGTTGTTCCTGATCCGTTCTTACCTAAAGCAGTTCAGTCTGGTGTGTTAGCACGTCCAAGACAAAGTTTCTTCTTTAACAGATTCTTGGGAATACAAAATTATCTAACATACGCAAATACAATATTAGCAAGTGTTCCGATATCAGAGACAAGACAAAATGCAACATACTTGTTTCAGACTGGAACATATTATGATACAACAGATTATTGGGAATATGTCAACTGGTATTTGCCAACATTAAATCCAGTCGGGCAATACAATAACAATACTAAGTCAACAGTATCAGTAGCAATCTATGCTGACTTGGCCACCCTATCAATTGCTGTAGGTACTATAGCAACCGTTGAGACAAACGGTGATGGCAAGTGGGAACTCTATCGCTTTGATGGCGCAGGTGTCTGGACTCGTGTCGGTTTACAAAACGGTACGATTAAATTTAAAACATATTTGTGGGACTATGCCGCAGGCAAAACAGGCTTCGGAGACAACTTCTTTGACACTGCTTCATACGACGAATATCCAAGTGAAGAAACACGCTGGATCGTTCGTTCATTAAATGAGCAAATTTATATTGATGAACTTGTGTCACACAGAAACAAGTCATTGATTCTTTTATTTGAATACATTCAAAGTGAAACAGATGAATCACAAAACTTCTTGCCTTGGTTAAACAAGACATCTCTTGTCGATGTAAGTCATACGATCAGAGAATTAAAACCTATACAAAACTACCAGACAGACAATCAAACATTCTTGACTGGTTATCTAAATGAAGTTAAGCCTTATCACGTTGTGATTAAAGATTTCTTGTTTAAATATACTGGCACTGACCCATATAATGGTGGTGTAACTGACTTTGATTTGCCAGCCGAGTACAACACGAACGTCAATAGGTATATCAGTCCGCAATTAGTATATGCTGACATAGACAATGTAAATCAATATTTACCAACGAATGCTATTTGGACTACTCCACAATACAAAGAGTGGTTTAATAACTACGGGGTGTCTGTCACTGGTCAGACTGATTATAACATAACTGTTCTTAGCAGTTACATAACATTGGGATCAACAGTTTTGATTGTTGACAATGCATCTGGCTTCCCCATCAACGGTTCTATTGTAATCGACAAAGAAGAAATTGCTTACTCATATGTTGATCGTGCATTAAACATATTAGGTGGTTTACAAAGAGGAATAAACAACACTGTTGCAACATCACATATTCCTGGTGCATCTGTCTTTACTGATCTTCCTGCTGTATTAATTTTAAATGGCGGTAAAGGCTACGTGGAACCTCCACGTGTCACAGCATACATTGATACAACAATCTATCCAGAACCAAGAGTCGAAGCACAATTCGAAGTGGTGATGTCAATTGATTCTGTTAACAGTGTGAAAGTTATAAATCCCGGTGAAGGGTATGCTGTTTTACCAGAGATCAGAATCGACCCTGCTTTACAACTATTCTTTACAAACGCAGATATTAATTCTACGTTGCACACAATTTCATTGTTTGCCCCTAGTCTAGCAACAGGTGATTTGGTACAATATAAAGATTCAACAGATGGTGCAAGTGTTACTCGCTTAATTAACAACCAATGGTATTATGTCAATGTACTAGAAACAAATCCAACAGCACTTGTTGCGTTGTATCCTAGTTATGCTGATGCTGTCAATCAAATGCATAGAATTAAATTCACAGATGCAACAACAGATGGAAGTTTCGCATTAAATCTTGGTGCTAGAGCGTCGGCAATTTCTAGTGCATCTCCTGTTAGAGAAGTCGTTTCTACGTTAAGATATGATAGAACTACTTACACAAGTCAAATCTTAGATTGGGAAGCAAATGCTTTCTATGGTTCTTTCTTTGCAGGTAGTTACTTTAACAGTGAGAACGTTTCAAGTTCATCTATAGGATTACAAGCAACCCAGCCACCAATTGAATCAATCGCTGCCTCAGCACAGGGTGCGATTTTTGAAATAGCGAATGTTGTAAACGATCAGCAAATAGTGTACTCTGAATTTGCACGTGAAGTAATTACAACTAATGCTACTGGTGATGTACTTACACTTAATCCGTATGACAGTTCATCTACACTAAACACATCTGGTTCGACAATTGGTTTCTCGGTTGGTATGCCAATTAAATTTACTGGCGCAGTCATCGGTGGATTGACAGCAGACACTGTTTATTATGTCAATACTATTATTAATACAACTGATTTTACAATCAGTGCAGTAGCAAACAGTGGCACCATACTCCCCTTAAACGCTGGTAGTGGTTCTATGATCTGTTATGCAGGTAAAGTTTCTGATACAGCAGTGCTGACAATAAATTATCCTGGCATACTACAAACAACAGCCACGACTGTAACAACAAATAAACTTACAATTCCACAGAGTGTTATAGGCACAGGTGGAACTGATGGGTTCTATATAGGCATTCCGTTATTCTTTACAGGCACAACATTCGGTAATATTGTTGAAAACGATGTTTACTACGTAACAACTGTAGTTGATAGTCAGACTATCACAATTAGTCCAACAGCAACTCCTGTTACTACAACTGTGTCAGCAACTACGACTGGAACAAATGCAATTACAGTAGCAGATACAAGCAAACTTACAATTAATGATCCGATCATCTTTAATTCAATGGTCGATGGATCGGGTAATGCAATTACAAACTATGGTAATATCATATCAGGAACTGTTTACTATGTCAATGAAATTGTTTCAGGAACATCAATTAAAATTGCAACACAGGTTAACAATAACCCATTAGCATTAACAAGTGTGTCTACTGGTTCTGCACTATTGACAAATCAAAAAGATGTGTTACAATTAGCAACTGCAACTGGCTCAATGACAATGAACGTATCGTTGCCGGTGTCTCCTGGACAAATTAACGGACAGCAATTCTCTTTGTACAACACGTCTCCATATTACACTGACATTGCTTCAGGTACATTAACTGCTCAAATTACTAGAGCAATTAGTGCAACGATTGCGACTATTGATAGAATTGCACTAACAAAGAATGATAAAGGCACAAGTAACTTCTATGATAACATGCCAGTTGTTTTTGATACTACTCAAGGTGGAGTAACAGCGGGAACTCCTTACTATGTTACAGATTTTAGTAACAGTATTAGAACTGCTGGCGACTTCATCATAGGAACAACTTACACAATTACTACTGTAGGCACAACAGTCTTCACTGATATCGGAGCAACATCTAATAACATTGGCGAAGTCTTTACAGCGACTGGAGTTGGTACTGGTACTGGTACTGCAACAACGACATCTATCACTGTGTTCTGTACAGGAACTTTAACAGTTGACAATTCTGTAACATGTGTTTCTACAGAATCATTATATGTAAATATGCCGATTATATTCTCTGGTGTAGGACTAGGAAATATTGTTGTAGGAACAGAGTATTATGTTAAAGCCATACTAGACGCAACATCATTTACAATCGCAGATGTCGCATCTGGGCCAGAGTTTGATCTATTAACAGACAACGGATCAATGACAGGTACTGGAGCACAATATATCACTGTATCGCTATCGTCAGGCGGTGCAGATGTTGCGTTGTCTAATAGTTCAGCAACATTCAACTTTACACAGACTCCACAAGCAGTTGCTGAATTCGATATCGGATACAAACTAGGTGGGTACAGAGCAATCATCAGTACAGCAGGATCTGGCTACGCAGTTACTAATATCATCACAGTATCTGGAGCAGAAGTTGGTGGAACATCAACGCCAAATGATGTTACCTTGCAAGTAAACGATGTCGATGAAGATGGTGCGATCACAAGTTTAATTATATCAGGAAATCCAAACGATTTAGTATCTAATTATTATCTAAAGATCATATCAGATACACAGACAGAAGTCTACTCAGATGCATTGATGACTGTTCCGGTTTCTGGAATAGGATTTGACTTCGGTGGCTTTGTAACGACGAGTGTCACCGCAACAAATTCGGGCGGCGTTGCTACTGGTTACTTAACTGTATCAAATGCATCTACGTTCTCGTTGAACGATCCAGTAGTCTTTATGGGATTGAGTACAGCAGAAGCCACTGCTAGTAATTTAACTAGTGGCACAACTTATTATATCGTATTAATTAATGGTAATGGGGTATCGGTGTCTACTACCCCAGGCGGATCTGTAATAGCCGCCACTACAAGTGTTGCAACAGACTTCTCAATGTCTAAAGCAGGTAGTTATGCATTCTTACCAGAGCCTTTCTACTTTAATCAGTCAATTGTAAAATACCTAAACAGAGTTTACAGATGTGTTGTATCAAATGATGACAATGAATTTATTATTGGTAAATGGGAAGAACTGCGATCAGACAATCGTATACTTAATGCATTAGATAGAGTTGAAGGTTTTTACAAACCCACAGTCAACATGCCAGGCCTTGATCTTACTCAATTATTCGAGGGTGTGTCATACCCGAATGCTGTTTACTTAGGCAATGCGTTTGCTCCTGAAGACCAGTACACTGTTGACGTACAATTAAAAGATCAGTCTTTTTACCCAACAGGAATTTCAGGTACGTCTGTGCTTTGGAACGGAAACCATTATATTGCGTCTGCAAACTTAGGAACATACTCAGGCTTACTGACATCAATTGTAGGATCGACATGGGCAATTAAACAAATTGCAACATCAGTACTTAACTTAACTGATATTATTTTAGGCAATGGCATTTATGTCATGTCTTCTACTAACACCGCAACTCCGATCTTTAGAAGTAATGACGGTGTTGTGTGGACAACTAATTCAACAGTATTGACTGTTCCTGCTGTACAACTAAACAGTGTAGCATACAGAAATGGCTACTACGTTTCAGTCGGCAACGAAATCGTACAAAGTGATGATAGCCTTACGTGGTTATCACGCAAAACATACAACACAGTTTTTGATGTATCATTGAATGGTGTTGAATCAATCGACACTTCAAACTTCGGTGGATTCATCGCAGTAGGTAAGGGTAAGAAATATGATTACTCAACTGGGGTTACTGAGTTAATAGACACAAACATCATTGCTTATAGTTATGAAGCATCTGGTGAGTTCTGGTCAGACGGACCATCACTTACTCCTAACGGATTTAACGCAGTTGCAAGTAACGGAACAATCGCTATAGCAGTTGGTGAGAACAACGTTGTCTATCAAACCACAAACGGTGGCAGTTGGACAGGCATCAATGAAGTCGATGTAGTGTCTATTAACTCGGCAACAGATCAACTTAACGTCACTAACACAGCAGGATTTGCAGACGCAGATCCAATTAGAGTATCTAACTCGTTCGGTGGATTAACAGCAGGAGTAACGTACTACGTTGATGTTATTACTAGTACTCAAGTAGAACTCTTTACAGACCCTGCATTGACATCTCAGGTATCGTTACTAGATGCAATTATCCCTCTACAATGTAGAATGTCGTTGTATGATGCAACAGCACAAACACTAAACGATGTTGTCTATGTTAACAACATTTGGATGACAGTCGGTGATAGCGGTAGAATACAGACATCTACCGATGGCTTGACTTGGACAACACGTACATCAAATACTACTAGTAATCTGAACGGTGTTAATTACAATTCAGATGAAGATATCTTTATTGTAGTCGGCGACGATAATATAGTTTTACAATCATCTGACTCTGGTGTAACCTGGGCAACAACGAATGCATTTACTACAGCAGAACCTATCTACGATGTTCAAGGTGCAAACTTTGCATTCGGTTACGGACCTGAAGAACTAGTTCCAGGTTATATCAAAGATAACTTTGCAATGACAGTTGTAACACGTCCAGGAACATTATGGGATCCAACAGAGTACTCACATACTGGATATAATGTTGTGACTCGCACACTTGAACCAGCGACAGAATTCCAAGTTGCTTTTAGTTTTGATTTGTTTGTACAATATCCAATTGATCTTAGTTTACAGATCATTGACCCAACAACAAATTTGGGTACAGGACTTGCTACAAGCGAGTACACGATTGATTGGCCAACTAAAGTGATTACACTTAATACACCACTACAGTTTGCTCCAAAAGAACAATTGCGAGTTGATGTTTATGAAGTTGGTAACGGAAATCAATTAGTAAAAGCAAACACAGACACTGATCCTATCAGAGAAGTAGATGAAACTGGCTTCGATGACATTTATCTCAACTGTAATTTCAGCAACACTTACTTCCAAGGTTCTGGTTTAATTAGAACCGGTTCAAGTTCTGTTGAAATTGAAGCAACAGAAACAGAAGCATCTTCCGATAGAATTACATGTGTAAGTGTTGTAGACTTTGTTGCCAACAATCCAATATCATTCCAAGGAGTTGTCTTTGGTGGCGTTGCAGAAGATGTCACTTACTATGTAAAAGAAATTTCAACAGCAACAAATTCAATAACAATTTCAGCAACCTACAATTCAACATCAGGCTTGGCTGGCCCAGTGTTCAGTTTGACTGACGCAACCGGGTCGATGATTGTTAATATTCAAACTGGTACAGGTACAGTTTGGACTGATCCTATTGTTTATCACAACGGCAATAAACTTGTCTTGGGAAAAAACAACACTGTTAGTAGAACAAAAGCAAGTAACAATGCAATCACAACTGGTTCAACTGTAGGCTTAATTGCAAACAGTAGAATTTACTTTGCGGCAGATATGTTTGGAACTGACATTACACCTAATTCAGAATACTTTATTAAAACAATTATAGATGGAAATGAATTTACAATTTCCGAAACTCTAGGTGGAACAGTGTTAACACTTGCTGATGCATCAGGTAAATCATCTTATGTATCAAACGATTATGCAATTGCACAGCAACCAAACGGTCTTCAAGCAAAACTTGTGTTCGGTCCTCCTAGTTCATATGCAAATGATACTGACTACATTGTGTACTCATTGTTCGGAGAATCAAACGGTGATACTCAATACGGCTATACTGTTCCAGAAGTACAAGAGTTTGTGGGTAACGGGTCAAGTTCATCGTATGCATTAGATAACTTTGTAGGCGGCACTAACCCACATAATGCTATTGTTGAGATTGATGGACTAAGACAAACTATATCACAATACACAATCGATTCAGGTAGTGATACTATTCTGTTCAATGCTCCTCCCGCAAACGGAGCGAAGATATCAGTATTGACATACAATGATACTGGAAGACAATACTTAACAACACAGTACGGTATTGCTGGTATTACAGGCAGTTCTCCTACAACAATTACAGTTACTGCTACTGATCATTACGAAGGTACTTTTGATGAAGACACACCAAGTGTAGAGTCATACGATCAGAATACACCAAGTATCGTTACATACGATGAGTTATTAAACACCTTAACTTGTGCTGACACATCAGTCTTAACATTAGATGAGCCTATCGTGTTCTCTGCTTCAACATTCGGTGGGATTACTGCAGGCGTGACGTACTATATCTTACAAATTATTAATGCAACAACGTTTACACTCTCATTGACAGTTGGTGGAACTCCTATTACAGTTACAACAGGCACGGGTTCAATGGTAGGTAGTTCAAATGCTGTTACTGTTGCTGACATTACTGCAATTGTTACGTCTATGACAGTGCCGATCACTACAACAGCGACTAACACTACTAGTGGAACAAATGTAGTTACGTTTGCTTCAACATCAGGATTTGTAGTAGGGCAGACTGTGCTATTCGCAGGAACAAACTTCGGTAATCTAGTACAGGGCACTTACTACTTTGTTGATGCTATATTGACTAGCACAACTGCAACTCTAAAAGATTCATCTGGTGCACCAATTGTACTCACAACTGCTACTGGCAACATGCTTGTTAGAGAAGGCGGAAACTGGACAACACGTATTACGACAGGGATACCACATTCATTATCAGATGATGTATTGTGTACAATTGACGGAACACTTGGTTCAATTCAATTGAATGGTAATAGTTATTATGTTAAAGTCGTAGACGCAAATAGATTTGATATCTATACTCAAATCTTTGACCCAGCAGTCGATGCAATTAATAACCCTGTAACAGGCATTAGCACATACATAAGCGGCGGCTATGTTTGGAGACAAGGAACATTCTTCTTAGTTACGACAGAAGCAAGTGAAACTGTTACTTCAGATAATGAAATTATTGTAACGTCAACGAGTGAACTCGTTGTTAATACTCCGGTCATCTTTACTGCTCAAGGTTCACAAGCAGGTGATGCATTATTAGGTGGACTTGTTCAAGGCACAACATATTATGTCTTAGAGATTGTTAATGGAACATCATTTAAGATTAAATCGACTAGAGATTCACTGGCATCAGTCCCTCTTTCAAATGCTACAGGTATTATGAACGTAACACAATGGGAACAAACTAATGTTGAAAGACTTTGGATTACTGTTAACGGTTATCGTGTACCAATTGACAAATTAAAAGTTAATGCTGACAATGAAGTAAGTATACTAACAGTTATTCAACCAGGCGACGTAGTTATTATGACTAACATGATACCAGACTCGACTCCAGATGAAGAAATCTATTTGAACTTTGTTAACAGTGAGCAGGAAGCATCAGTGTATCGTGCAAACGTACAAGCAAGAACATGGTTGACAAGACCGATCAATGCATTAAGTACATCAATTTATGTATACGATGTTACTAGATTGACAGACAACGTAGTACAAACAAATACTGCACCTTCCCCAGTGAATAACGTATACTCAATTGGACTAGTATCGGATAAAAGAATTCTAACTGGTGTAACTGTTGTAAATACTACTACTGGAGTAACATTAGATCCAGAGACTGATTATTTTGTGACTGTTGTAGATTTAGCACCGATATTGAATATTAGAACAGGTGTTTACATAACAGCAGGTGATACATTGACAATTACTTCACTTGTTGGTAATAAAATCTACGTTAATGGTGAGCAAATTGGATTCACTACAGTAGACTTTGCAACGAATTCGATTTCAGGATTACAAAGAGGTACTGGTGGTACAGGTAAGCAAAACGATATCCCTGTTAACACTGAAGTTCTTGGATTATTGAGTACAAACATGTTACCAAATGTTTATTACGATCAAACTTGGAACTCTTATGTGTTTAATACTGTACTCGGAGACCCATTACAAATTAGCATTACAGCGCCAGCACAGTTTCTACATACGGACATTACGTAAATGATAAATAAAGAAATGAATGATAATAAATCAGAAAGCAATAAGAAAGACAGTGTTGCTGTCCAAAAACCACATGAAACGGGTGGAATTTACTTCTCATCCAGCGTTAAAATTTCTGATCCAAACACAACAGAAGTATTAGTGCAAGTACGGGGAGATAGTTAATGTCAGCAGATCAACAAATTCTAAAAATGGAAGGCTTCCTGACGATCAGAGACTACAAGACCGGCGAAGTAATACAAGAAGCAAAGAATGCTATCAACTATGAGAACATGTCCGAAGCAATCGCTGATACACTTTCTAGCAGAGGCTACGGTGAGATATATCAAATGGCTTTCGGTAACGGCGGTGCATCTGTTGATGATACAGGCGTTATTACATATCTACCACCTAATACGACAGGTCAGAATGCAGCCTTATACAACCAAACATACGCAAAGATCGTTGATGACACGAGTGTTTTCAACTTAGACCCAACAAGAAACAAAATGACAGTATTTCACACCACTGGGCGTGTATATACTGATATCTTAGTACAATGTCTTTTAGATTACGGTGAGCCTTCAGGGCAAGCCGCGTTTGATAATAGTACACAAACAGATTCTAACTACATATTTGATGAGTTAGGATTACTAGCAAACTACGGTACCGATAGCAACGGCAACATTATTACACGACTTTTGACTCATGTAATTTTCCACCCGGTGCAAAAATCATTGAACAGACAAATACAAATAGATTATACTGTTAGGATACAATCCCTAACGAACTTAGTAACAATTTAAGATAAATAATATTATATCGGAGTTAATTAGAAAATGGCATATACAATTGTAAAAAGCAACGGAGTAGTCTTAACGACCATTGCCGATGGTACTATTAATACCACAAGTACCTCAGTAGGGTTGCCAGGCAGAAACTATGCTGGTTACGGGCAAACTTTAGACACTAACTTCGTACACGTAATTGAGAATTTCGCAGATACAACACCCCCATCAAACCCACTAGCAGGCCAGATTTGGTACGATTCTTCAACTGCTACATTAAAAGTATGTCCAACAGACGGAGAATCAAACGCATTAGCATGGCTAGCCCTGACTTCAACTAGTTCAGGTGGAAACACTACATTTGGTGCTGTTAATATTACAGGCAACGCAACAGCAAACAACTTTACAGCCACGAACGAAGTAGGTGCAAACGCATTTACAGCAGGTTATCTAACTATTTCTGCTAATGCATCTATTGCAAACTTAACTGCAACAACAGCAAATATTACAGGTGCATTGACTACTACTGAAATTACTACAGGTTCAGCAGTTACTAATGGAACAATAACAGGTATTTGGACTGTCACTGGTAACACAGGAACAAATGCTTCTGCACTCGTATTCGATACAGGTGGTATTGCAATTAGTAACTCTGCTGGTGCAAACTTATACGGTATTAGAACAGACAAATACATGTACGCAAACGGAGATCCAATCTCATTCGCTGGTACATACAGTAACTCAAACGTAGCCGCTTATTTACCAACATATAACGGTAACATTTTAACAGTTCAAACACAAGCAACAGCATTAACTACTGGTGCTAATACAACGGCAGGAGCAATTACAGGTAACTGGACATTGACTGCTGGATCACGTCTAACAGCAACTTATGCGGATTTGGCGGAACGATTCTCAGCAGATGATGTATATACTCCTGGAACGGTTGTAGAATTAGGCGGTACCGCTGAAATTACTGCTGTTAAGTACGAATTGAGCGAAGATGTATTCGGAGTTATCTCTGATAACATGGCTTTCTTAATGAATAACGGTGCAGGCGATAATGAAACTCATCCAGCAGTTGCAATGACAGGCCGTGTACGAGTAAAAACTTTAGGAATGGTACGCAAAGGTCAAAGACTGGTGAGTGCTGGAGCAGGACATGCACGTGCCGCTAATGAAGGTGAAGCAACTGCATTCAACGTAATTGGTAGAGCATTAGAAGACAAAACGACAACTGACTTTGGCACAGTAGAAGCCATAGTCACAATCAAATAAATTTTACGGGAATTTAAGACAT
>ERZ890604.255-NODE-255-length-19833-cov-4.885934_pt1 | contig 19833 bp, 1 predicted proteins | sample MGYA00521097_ERZ890604 | MGnify/ENA primary metagenome ERZ890604 (study PRJEB32303, sample SAMEA104408625) | aquatic metagenome | biome: Brackish water; feature: Chemocline; material: water | place: Baltic Sea | collected 2014-10-26T21:54:00 | depth 120 m ... | reverse complement strand
TACCGCTTGAATTGATTGATGGAACTTCAGCGAAAAGTTCATCATTGTCAGTAGTCACAGTAAAAACTGCAGATTGACCGAAATCTGTTACCTCGTTATCTGGTCCTAAATTGATTGACGTGAAAAAATCAGAGATACTTTTTGCAGTTGCCATATCATTTTTATCAGCAGAACCGTCATCTTCATTCACAGTGATATCTGTGCTGATAACAAATGTAGGTTCGTCGTTCACCGGATTCACAGTGATGTTAAATGTCTGGATTGATGAATGATTAGATCCATTTCTTTCGGTGCCACCATTGTCATACAAAGTAACCGAAACTATTGCGGAACCATATTGGTCGTCTGCCGGTGTAAATGTCAGTGTACCATCAGAGCTGACAGCAGGTTGAACGGCAAACAATGAACTATTATCATTGGTTACAACAAAATTGAGAGTTTGTGTTAGTTCGTCTAACGGTCCTGCAGAAATTAATGTAGCCCACTCGGCAACAGTCGTTTCTCCTGAATCTTCATTTACAAGCTGATCAGCACCTTTTGTAAATGAAGGGCTGTCATTAACCGGTTGAATGGTAACAAATACAGTTGACGTATTTGATACTACAGATGGAACCACCACTTCCCAAGTTGCGCCAACAATGCTTCCTTCATTGTTACTTGATGTTAAATCTGATATGGTGGTACCGGATCCCTCATCCATTCGCCAGGCGGATATCAATCCAGTTTCAGCCACATCCATTCGTCCATACATCCCCGAAAGGATTTCGATCTGTGACCGGATAGTCCCCCAGATTCTTACCACATCAATCTGGCCATCAAACCACCTTGAGTTATCGAACGATAGAGCACCTATTTTTAAGGGAGCAGAATTGGCGATAGCGCCTGTAAATGTGGAAGTACTTCCATCATTTTCACCATTAATATAAAGATTGAGATTCCCACCGCTTGTCCAGGTCATAGCCACATGGCTCCATTCACCTGCAGTGATTGAATTGGTAGAAAATGCAAAGTACTCTGATCCACTCTGGTAAACAGAACCATACAATGTTCCGTCCGAAGCCACCTGAAAGTCGAAGCCACCAGCAGATTCGCTCGGATCAATGGTTTTACCTATCACACCCATAAGATTGATTGCATCCGGTTTGATCCATGCTTCAATAGTAAATGAGTTGAAATCTAAACTTGAGTTATCAGGAATAGTCACATAATTACTTGTTCCATCAAAATTCAGTGAATATCTTGCTCCAGATTCCACTTTATATCCGAAATTATCAGTACCATTGAAATTCAAGGTAGGAGTAAACGTAAATGTGCCAGTAGTTGCGTCAGTAAGATTCAGAATGCCGTGTGAACTTCCACTAACAATTGTATATGTTAGTGGATCACCATCACCGTCGTACCCGGAAAGTGTTCCATTCAGGACGATATCCTCGTTTGTGGATAAATCCATATTGCTGGTAATCGGTGGATCATCCAATGGTGTTACGATGAGATAAAAACTGGTATTCGCTGCTAAGGCTCCGTCATTCACACTGACAAGAATTGATGCTACACCTGAAAAATCTGTTGAATTAATCGTCAGTAATGTTGGGGTCACTGTGAGAGTCACACCATTGGTATCACTGATGGCAGAATAAAACAAGTTCGGGCTGTCAATATCGTTTGCCGAAATGGGTATTTGCAGAGATGAATCTTCAGTTATGGTTTGATTTGTAATTTGCTGAATAGTGGGTCTGTCATTGATATTATTTACGGTATAAGTGACCACATCTGTATCTGAAAATCCGTGAGCTGTCTGGTCTGTGATGGTAAATGTAATTGTTTCGCTGCCATACCAATCAGAATTTGGGATTCCGATTGTTGTTACATTCCCGTTACCAATTGTCACAGTCAATTCATTGTTCCCGGTATATGTAATGACAGTCACATCATTGTCCTGTTCAACAATGTAATTATCCAGGTCAAAGGATGAAAAACTGTTCCCTTCATTGATGGTTTGATCTGGGATATTTGAAATGATTGGAGTATGATCAGCATCAATGGTAAATACTGCCTGATCAGAATTGGAGTACTCATTGATGGTTCCCTGGTCTTGGGCAATAAAGTTTACGGTTTCCGTCCCCGACCAATTATTATTTATTATGTCAAACGATACTATGTTTTGTGTATCCAGATTAATAATAATATTACCAGCATGAAGATTAAGTGGTGAAGTCGGATTACCAATAACAGTATTTGCCTGGAAAGTGATGGTTTCAAAAACGGGTACAACATCACCCACATTGGTATCATAAAACTGAAACGTCATTGTTTCACCATCCACATTGGCATATACCTGGAGAAAGTAAAAGTAATTTCCATTTACAAGTACAGGAGCAGCAACTCCTCTCAACGCACCATTGGCAAAAATTCCCAGAAGATAATCCCCGCTTCCAGCCAACGCCCCACGGATATAAACACGAGATGTGACGTTCATACTCATCTCAAAACCAGCTGGGTTAATAGTCCAATCTGGTGGTAATGAAGAGCCACTGGTATTAACAAATTCATACGACCATGCGATGGGATCACCGTCAATCTCATTTAGATAATTATCTAAATCAAAAGTGGCAAATGATCCACCTGCACCAATTGTCTGATCCGATATATCCAATATCCCGGGGATATGGTCCTCCCCTCGTACTCTGAAATTCGCACTGGATGTACCTGTCAATCCAATTGGAGTATCATCATGTGCGATAAATGTAATGGTCTCCATCCCAATCCAACCACCTGTAGGTACCATGGAAGCAGTACTTCCGTTTATGGAAACTTGGATATTTACACCACCTGATGATGTCCAATATATCGGATCACCATCAATTTCTGTCAAATATTGTGATAGATCAATATTGTTGAAATTCGTGCCAACTTCAATTTCCTGCCCAGGTATTTGACTCACACTTGGATTATTATCAGGCAAAACTGTAAACGATGCGGTATCACTCCCGGAATGTAGATTAGGGGTTCCAACATCGGTGGTAGTGAAGATGATATTTTCGCTTCCCACCCAACCGATACCTACTTTTTGAATTTGAACAATACCTGATGAATTTAAACTGACGAGGAGATTACCAGCATTTAGTTCTATTGGAGATTGAGGGCTTCCCAAAACATTATTTGCAACAAAATTAAATGAATAGTCAACAGGAACAACATCTCCCACGAGAGTATCGTAAAATTTTAAAGAGATTTCCTGATTGCTAGTATTTGAAAATATTGTCAAGAAATACAGATAATCATTTCCAAATTGAATGGGAGTCGAATTACCTCTGAGTTCATCTCCATAAAAAGCACCCAGCTGATAATTTCCGTTGGCAGTTCGCATTCCTCGTGAATTCACAACTGCCGTTAATGTCATGCTCATTTCAAAATTATTTGCCTGAACATTCCAATTTGGATAATTGTCCCCTGCATTGGGTATGTCAAATGCATAGCTCCAGTTGACATCATCACCGTTTAATTCAGTCAGGTAAGTATTTAGGTCAAAATTAGAAAAATCGAGATTAGGACCAACAGTTTGATCAGGAATCCCACCCAGTTGTGGTGGATCATCAATATCTACCACTGTAAAGATCGCTGATCCAGACCCTGTCAATTGGTTTGATGTCACATCTGTGGCGGTGAATGTTATAGTTTCAGATCCAGTCCAAACAATTGTTCTTTGATTTGGGTGCGTAATTGTGACCACACTACCTTCAATACTGACCAGTAACTCGTTATTCCCTGTTGAGCTCCAAGTAACATCATCTCCATCCGGACTATCTAAATTGTTATTCAAATCAATAGTTTGGAAGGCGTTATTTGCCTCAATGATTTGATCTTGAATACCAGAAACGAGTGGATAATAATCGTCCAATACAGTGTAAGAAGCTGACCCGTTTCCTGAGTAAGAATGAAGGGTTCCAATGTCTGATACAATAAAATCAATGGTTTCTGTACCAAACCAGGCTTCTCTCAATATCTCAAAATCAACCAAATTGTCTGCTTCAATTGTAACAAGGATATTGCCCGCTTGAAGTGGGTATGGTGTATCCGGGTCACCCTCCACTCCGTTAATTGCAAATATCATTGTCTCTTTTACCGGGACGATATCACCAACGATTGGGTCATACACTCTAAAATCGATGGGTTGAGTGTTTTGATTTGAGTAAATGGTTAAAAAATAAATCCATGTGTCACCCACTTCCACTGGTGAGGATACACCTCTTATTTCATCTCCCGAGAATGCAGCGAGTAAATAATTACTATCAGCATTTTCTCGATGACGCACTGTTACACTTGCTGTTACTGTCATACTAAATTGGAAAGCATTTGGGTTAACAGACCATGTGGGAGCAGGATCTCCAACAGTAGGTGTTGTTACTTCATAGCCCCAATCAACATTATCTCCATCCATCTCAATAAGGTAGTTATCTAAATCGAATGAGGTGAATTTTCGAACTTTCCCAACCACCTGATCCCCAATAGTCATCACTTCTGGTGCATTATCGATGGGTTCAATCGTAAAGATCACATCCTGAAAACCCAATAGTTCTGCGTCAGTCAAATCAGTTACGATAAAACGAATTGTTTCACTTCCAGTCCATTGTGAATTGACTGGCGTGACGAACACCACATGATTTGAATTAATCGTTACTGATAGATTTACGTTGTTGAGGTACAGGTACGAAATCGGATCTCCGTCCAATTCAGTAAGATAATCGTCAAGATCAAATGGAGTAAAGGTTCCACCGATTTCAATATCTTGCGCAGGAATTCCAGATAATTGTGGATTATGATCATAATTCAAAATGGTATTCCATTCAAATGGAGTCAAAGGACTACCATAACTATTGTTCGCATTAAACACGATAGTTTCCATTGCATCAAGAATGATTTCCTGGTCAGCAACGTATGCTTTAAAGTCAATCGTTTCGCCATTAATATTGGCATATAAGGTGATAAAATACATCCAGGTAGAGCCCACCAATATTGGAAATGCAGTTCCTCGCGTCTGTCCCCCGGAGAATGCAGCGATTTTATTATATTGCGATCCCTGAAGTTCGTAATCAAGAAATAGGACTGCCGTCATACTTGCAGTAGATTGAAAACTTGTATAATTCACATTCCAATCGGGAACAATTATTATGTCTGAAGTGGTACTTACCGTTCCGCCATCTTCTTCAGACACCGTTAGTGAAACAGTATTTGTACCATAATCACCGTAGGTATGATATACATCCGGACCTGTCACCGTTGGAGTGCCATCACCAAAACTCCAGGTATAAATTGGTGTGTCAGTACCTGCATCGGTGGCATTAGCTGTATAGTGTACAGCTGTTCCCTGTGTTCCCATATCGGGAATACTCAGTGTTTCAATTACAGGATTAACGTTACTTATAGTTATTCCACTTTGATGAACAGTGGAGCCATCGTTTTCATCAGTTATCGTTAATATGATGGTATAATCGCCATTATCCGCGTATGTATGAGTGACTGCCTCACCGATTTGTGCGGTTGTGTTATCACCAAAATCCCATGAATATGTGAGCTGGTCAAATCCCGGATTTATTGCATATGCGCTGAATGATAAAATTTGTCCTTCATCACCTGCTCCTGGATTTTCAAACGAAAGAATGGTTGGATTTACATTTGAGATGGTAATACTGTTGTTGATACTATGGGATCCATTGTCGCCATCAGTTAAAGTAAGCGTAACGGTATAGGTACCGTTATTTGCAAAACTATGACGTCCACCGGTATTGACCCATTGTGTGTTTCCCTCAAATGTTAAAGTATGACCATTTCCTGTAAGATCAGATGAAGATGTTCCAATACCCTGATTCAATCGATTGAGAGTCAATAATCCTGGCTCATTCCCCACCAACGCGGAGTACATATTATCTCTGATTTGAGCCTGTGATCTTGCTGAATTCCAAAATCTAAAGTCCGTAATCTCACCGGTAAAATCATCTGTGTTATCAGACAATCGCCCAATGAATGAAGATGCATTGGATGAATTGATCAGTCCGGTACATGATTGCCAAGCGATTTTATTACCATCCACATAAACAATTAAGTTAGATCCGTCATAGGTCATTGCCACATGTGACCACATGTTATCAGGTATTCCATCGAAGGATAAAGAGACTGATCCCGCACTTCCATGAAATTGAGCTGTTGAATTAAATCCTAATTGTACGAATCCATCTACACCGGTAGTATTTCGAGAAAAAATTGTACCACCAGATCCCTTAACCCAAACTTCTATTGAAAACTGTGAGAGTGCATTGGAAACCGGTGATGAGAATTGAAGATAATCGTCTACTCCATCTAAACTGGCAACATAATTACCAGAAGTATAAACTTCATTTGGAGAATCATCACCATAGTTCCAGTCGTAAGTAAGGATGTCGCTTGTTCCGGCATCTGTGACGTTTGCACCAAATTCAATAACAGAAGATTCATTTGAAGGAGAGATATAATTTAACTGCGATATCACAGGACTGACGTTCGAGATTGTAATGGTACCGGTCTGAGATCCATTCCCACCCTGGCCATCTGTAATTAGAAGGGTAACCGTATAGGAGCCGGATCCTTCATCAATGTAAGCGTGAGTGACGGTGGAACCTACTGCAGAATTACCATCTCCGAATTGCCAAGTGTATGTGAGGACATCCTGTGTTCCAGGATCAGTTCCGGCACCTGTAAAAGTGAGCGATTGCCCTTCAGATCCGGGTGCCGGTATTGTAAATTGGGTCACCGTGGGCGATACATTAGAGATATAGACAATTCCTGTGGCAGAGCCTGTACCCGAATTATTTGTCACAGCTACAGATAAATTATAGGTTCCATTATTTACATAAGTATGGCTGACCGGCGATCCTGATCCGGAACCGGTATCCCCAAAATTCCATGTGATCACATCTCCTGGATTTACGGGTGTATAGGACACCGTGAATGTAGCTACGCCACCCTCATTAAAAAAGAAACTACCTAAAGATGAGACTTCAGGTATCCCTTGCGAGAATATCAGGGAGCAAAATAATGAGCTAACCAAAAATGATAACGTAATACGTTTCACTTCATCTCCTTAAAACATGTTTATATGACTAAAAAATAAAATAATATATTTTGAGTTCAAATTTTCCAACTGTAATAGATCAAGATCAATAAGTAAATATTCTGTCTTTAATATTTCCATCCCCCCTTGGTCAAGGAGGGATGGACTAGATACTTGAAATTACTTTTATGAGAAGTTTATAATATTATTTTAATAATACCATTTTCTTCATTTCGACGAAATCTCCTGCTCTCATCTGATAGAAGTAGATTCCTGTTGAGATAGCAATTCCATTTTCATTCGTACCGTCCCAGATCACTTTATGGTATCCTGCGGACTGTGCACTATTTATTAAAGACTTAACCACTCGGCCATTCAGATCGTAAACAGTAATTGCTACAACTTGATCAATGGGCAGATTATACCGAATTTCGGTGATTGGATTAAACGGATTCGGGAAATTCTGAGATAAACCGATCTCATCAGGAATATCAGGACCATAACCATCACCTCTCAGAACCATGGGCGATTCAACAGTACCCAAGTGGTCATTATCAATAAAGGACATCTGATCTGAAATTTCCATCGCTGTTTTTCGATTGGCATCCCATAACTCAAAACGCATTGTTTCACCTTCTTGGTAGTCACTATACATCATCATGAAAAAGATGTATTTATCCTCTCCATTTATGAAAGTAGGATCGGAGATACCGCGTATTTCATCACCAACATAAGCGACAAGCCTATCAAATTGATCAATACTTTCCGTTTCGGATTTTTCAATATCTAATATTGCAGTCATGTTATATGCATAGTTATACGTTGAAACCATCAGATCTGGTCGATTATCCACAACGGGTGGAAAATAATAGGATTTTGAGAAAGTTGGATCATTACCATCCTCTGTAGGAGGATAGGTGAGAACACTACCCTCAGTAACCCTGAGCAGATATCCCAACTGTGGTGTCATATGTGTGAGACTACCTAACCATCCTGCTCCCTCAACAAACTGCGCGAACCCGAACTGGCTCTTCACAAGATCACCTGTTGTCTTTGTCAATGACTCCAGACTAATATCGGTAGTTGTATTGAATTGTGGTGCATATCCAACCCAATTCCAACCGGGAACCACATTAATGTTCAACTCATCAGGGACAACACTCTCTCCTACAACTTCGAGTTGGTCGCTTTGAGCAATTCTAATCTGATACATGGATGAATTATTCAAGTTGATTAATGAACCAACCCAACCTGCACCTTCAATAAATTGACTGTAGCTGGTTTGACTTTTGATAATATCCAGATTAGGTGTTGATGACAAACTACTTAGTATTGAGTTCACAGAGAAATCATCGGGTATGAGGTTCATGGATAGCCATGTCCATCCTTGCGGTAAGTCATAGCGCTGAACAATTGCTCCTGTTGTAGTGAGTGTGACTGGTTCAATTGGTAATCCATGCTCATCATTATATCCGAATTGGAAGTGTTCTTCAACATGTCCGTACTCAGTGCATTCGGAGGAATCCCAAACTCTAAATGTGATATCTTCTCCTGAAAGTTGGTTACTATAAATAGTCAGGAACACCAGATTAAGATCAATGATCTGACCATTAATATTTACATTTTCGTAAGTAACGACTGGTGCCATACCACGAAGGTCACCATCTACATACGCAGAAACTCGATCATATGAATCAGTGGATAACTGATCGTTAATGTAAAGTACAGCGGTGACTGTCATAGTATATTGGAATTGTGCAGGATCAACTACCCAATCCGGTTCAGGACATAACATTCTAACATTTACATGCAGGTCTTCATTACCGCCAGGTGTTGAGGCAATTACCCTGTAGTCATGGAAGCCTGAATTCATGTTATTGCTGACTGTAAATGTGATGGTTGCGGATTCGTTGAAGTTCAATTCACCAGAAGTAATATCCGGAGTCAGCCAATTGGGTACATCAGTCAGTTCCCAAGTCTCAAACTGTCCACCAGAATTCCATATTGAAGCAATGAATGTAAGTGGTACATCAGGAATTTTTACTTCGTTCACATTGGCAACAATCCATCTAACCGGATTTTTATTAAAATAGAATTCCCACAATATGTCATTTACTATTGTATTACCGTACTGATCTCCGATGTCAATTAAACGAGCCGTGAGAGTACGATTTTCCATCCATTGATCAGGCATGGCTGGTTGAATAACAATCTGATTCTCCACGCATGTAAATGTATATGGTACCGTCAGTGCATTTTCAAGATCATCCAGATGGATGTGCAAAGGTGGATTAATGGCGTTACAGTTGATATTTTCACTTAATGTGACCGAAATGAGGTCATTTGGCTCCAGTACTCCGTCAGCTGGTTGTGGGTTACCTACAATTTGTGGAATATTTCTATCGATCACTCCAACAACCGGAGTAGTATATGTTTGATTCATTTCACATTGTGAGAGAGCGCGAAGTTCATACGCGCCGTCAGCGATACCACTCACATCCCAGTTGATTGTTGCATAATCTTCATTGGTATCAACAGAATCAACAGAAATGGACGTAGCAGGTATCCAATTGTTGGTGCCCACCAGACGGAACTGAATACCTAATTCTCTTAAATTGATGTCAGAAAGATCATAATTGTTCACATAGATAGGAAGCACATTATTATTGGTCTCATTGATCACCCAATTATCAGTCAAAGTCATCAAATTGATTGGTGAGCAGGGTGATACAAAGTGGGCAGTCACAGCCTGCACAACGCTTCTGCTGCCATCGTTGATTGCCTGAAAAACAAGCGATAAATTCTCATATTGATATGAAATTGGTCCTCGCTCAAGCGTCATCGTGGCATTAATATTTTCATATGGTGGAATGAGATATGATAGGCTACCCTCAAGATTTACACCGCCAATTTTAATTACCGCGCCAAATGGATTTGTAGCCTGATCAATGGACAATACATATTCCCTGGCTTCTCCATTTGGCGGTGTTTCACTGGCATTACCGATCAACAGATTGTAAACTGCAGGTTCATCCGGAGGTACATTTAAGAGTACGTTATTTGATTCAATAGAAAATACCGGCACATCTCTGGGGACAGTAGCCGCACTCAGAACCACATTCGAATGAACAGAACCATCGGGATAGGTAATATCCACTTTATGCTCTTGTTCATATGGATTACTGGTTACCGCGGAGATCAGTTTAAATACGGGAGTGCCATAAACAGGATCTTCTAATATGTCAATAGTAAATGCATCACCAATGTCATCATCAGACAGTGTAAAACTCATTGATGTTGTATTTGTGTTTTCGAATGTTTGTCCCATACCCATCGAGATTCCGAAATTCATATCAACCGTAACACCAACTCCAATTCCAGCAACTGTTGCTCCCATTTCTAGTCCTATTGAACTTTCTATCCCCATTGAGAATTCCTGAGTAACCGTCTCAGTCCTTGACCCGGAGTAAGCATACTCGTAGTCAGCACCAGCGGAAAAGGAAATATTTTCTTTGAATTGTGCAGCGTCTTTTAGATAGTTATTATAATTCACATGACCCATCCATTTATCTATATCACGGTTATAGTCATGTATATTAGGTTCATAATCACTGTCAAACTGACTGTTTTGATTCAAGTCAACATAATCTTCACCCAAATCCCATTGGCTATTTCCATTCGCATCAGTAAATGGTTCTCCCGGCTCTACCTCATCAATATTTGCCGCAAGAAATTCTAATTGTGGGATCATGTAAGATATGATGTACTCCTCAGTGAATATGTATGTGGTAGCGAATCCTTCAGGTGCAACAAATAATCCACGATCAGATTTGATCACACATCCACCGTTATGGATAATGGTAAAATCCACCACCTCCTGATTTGGAGCAGGTTGCATATGATCACCTTCTGAATATTCACCTCCAAAGTCGGTATCTACAGTGTCGGCAGAAAACAAATTAATGTTGTCGGTGATACCGTATAATACATTTAGAGCACCGCCCACAAATACATCTCCGGTATGCCCAATGATGTCATCGTTGCCAGAGGTAGAATAGGTTTCCGTGACTTCAGTACAAAGATTCAATTCTTCACTCGTACTTCCTTCAATAGTCATCCCGATTCCAGCGCTTATATTCATTTCAACGTCAGTGGCTACGGTCATGCCAAACCCAACTTCGAAATCCGGCCCCAATGAAACAGACGCACCCATATTTAACCCGAAGCTGGTCCCTAATGACATACTCATAGCTGAGCAAGAAGATGAACCTTCACTGTACACGGTTTGACTACCATCACCAGGAGGATCTCTCAATATAATAATTGGTACATCCGGTCCGGTAGTTGCAAAAGCGACATTCCTGGATTTATTACCATCCACATATGCCCAAATAATTTCAGAGTCTGTCCCTAATCCATCGGAAGATGCGACTAAATCTATTTTCTTCTGGTAGGGATGTCCACCACCACTTAAAATATTGGGATTTCCTGGTTGAACAATATATGTTCCAGTTCCTTCAAGAACTGTTATATCCTGTATGGTCGAAATATCACTGACATTATCCACAATTGAGATATTTGCTGAATCTACCGGACATGATGCTAATGCTTTCATTTCGGATGATGCTTCGGCATACTTAATGTATGTCTCTCCCTCATAAAACCCATATTTTTCAAATAATGCAATTGAGAGCGTATCAGGATAATACTGGAAGAAAACCGGGATTTCATAAGATTGTCCCAGATCATCTTCACCCATACAACCTCCAGGAAGATCTCCGATGGTCAAGTTTGGATCGGCTTTATATACATATCTTAATTCTTCGTCTCCTGGCATGAGATTTACCAAAACAGTATTGAAGTTGGTATATCCTTCATCTGGTGTTACAAAGGGGTAATCTTCCAGAGTTACGTCAACCAAATACTGAATAGGAGGAAGCAATACCTCTAGATGTCCGGTTTTATCAGTATAAAGTATTTCATCATAACAAGTAGTTGGGTCAGTACTTCGAATATGCACTGCCACGCTACCCAAAGAATTATGACATGCGCCACCATAGGCATCTATGGTGAGTTTATTTTTTGTGAAATCAAAAAATGTAATATTTGTCACCGGACCCGAGAAATTATGAGCCGAACAATCTGAAATTTCTGGATTTGCATCGAAGCAATATGGATAGTATGGCGGTCTGTAATCTCCTGAACCGGAAAATGGTGACAGGTAATGAATACCAATTGGTACGTCGAATGAGAACTGACCAAACTGATTTGTCTGAGTATTTCCTGCCTGGAATTCACCATCCACCTGAATAAATACATCGGCGGCGAAACATTCTGTGTTAATATAGTTTACTGTTCCAGCCACAGGGAAAGTTGAAGTATCGTTAAAATCAACCGCCTCTGCCAGATTATTCTCAGAATTCAGTGTTCTGAGCCTGAAAGGTGGATCAAATACATGATTGCCTAAATTAGGTGTGAGTGTAAGTTGTGTCCCCGCGGCTTCATACACAACCCCTGCGATTGTATAATTACCAAATTCGTCAGTATAGTCACCAGAATTAACAGGCGCATTTTGGTCATCCCATGCTAACCCTCTTTTGAATTTCCCATGATTGTTCAATGTTGTGCGGTCATATACGGTCAGGAAAACGTTTTCACTAAAACGCCAATATCCTTTAAGAGTGGGTTCCTGTGCAGGTATTATGGCAATATTATAGAATCTTTTAATTTGTATAGCAGACCTCGCGGCTCCCCAAAATCTGACTTCATCCAATATTCCTTCAAATGCATTGTTGTTTTCATCATTACCGATGTAAATCTTACTGGCAGTTACATTGATCCCCGAAACTGATACAGGGTCTCCAGATGGAACTCCATCTACATACATCTGGATGGTATTATTACTGAAGACCGCCGCAACATGATGCCAAGCACCATCCGCAACATCATCATTCTCATCAGTCCATGGTTCAGCATCATCCCAAACATAATTGTTATTTGTATCATATAGATATTCGCCGCTAAACCACTCGCCATCGCCATTACCATCAACAAATGGTTCTGGAAGATTGTCGTCGAATTGACTATTACCATTATAATCTGTAAATGGTTCGGGACCATCCCATTCACCATTAAAATTCAGATCTGTATAAACTTCTGCTGCATCCCATTGTCCATTATCGTTTGTATCGGTAAATTCTTCCCCTGGATCAAGAATGCCATTTTGATTTGCATCGGTTAGTGGTTCTGAATCTGTCCATGTACCATTTTCATCAGTATCGATAAATGGTTCAGCTTGATCCCAAATACCATTGAAATTCGCGTCCACATACACTTCAACATCGTTATCCCAAGTCTGATTAAAATTCCAATCCGTAAAGGCTTCGGGAGGATCCCATTGGCTATTTTCGTTTGTATCTATGAAATCTTCAGCAGGTACCCAATATCCCAGATTGTTTAGATATGGAAGAGTCTGAAGGTCTGTATAATTCTCACTTTCATCCCACATTCCATTTAGATTAGAATGCGCACCGGTGATTCCTTTGAAGTCAAGTTGAACCTGGTTGGATGAATTTGTGAAGAAATACATCCCTTTCCCTTGTTCTGAATTGATAATAGAAAAAATAGCGTTACGCGAATTGGAGGATGAGCTTTTAATCCATGCTTCAAATGTAAAATCATCACTTCCCAGATCAAAATCGCCATTTTCATCGAACACCGGATCATACTGACTTACAAATTTGGTCAAGTCAACATAATCGTCAATTCCATCAAAATTCACAGATGAACCAAAGGACGGTGTGGATATTACTTTTACAAATTCAACAGGATTACCGCTATCAGTCTCAATCGTACCGGAAATTGAACCGGTTTGATCAATGAATCCTACATCGCATAGCCCATCTGATTCGGCATAATCATTTATGGCAGTGATACAGTATCGATAGTAAATCCCCACAACTGCGGAGGGCCATTCATTTGTGTATGAATCTGCAGCAGCCAAAGGAACAGTAGTGTAAACATTACCATTTCTATAAATCTTGTACCCGGTGTTTAAACTAGTGGCATCTTCCCATTCAATTCGAATGCTGGTCAGATCTTCACCATCTTGTGCATAAACCAAGAAGGATGCAGGTCGATCAACCGCAACCCACGAAATACTTGAATTTAAATATGCAGTTGGCGCGTCATTCCGATAGGATGTACTTGTAATACCACTGCCTTCATTAAACTTATAATAAGATTTTAATCCTGTCTCATTTGGGCTGACCAGGGTGAAATTCATATGATCAGCGATGTCTTGGGCAAGTTGTGTTTTATTCCAGAGCCTGACTTCATCAATTAACCCTGCAAAAGAGTTTACGGTAGGCGTTTCCACACATGTTGAATGAGCGCATGTGTTGGGACACTGAGTGTATTCAGTATAGCAACCATTCGGGCAAAGTTCATGTTCGGTGTTACACCCGGATTCACACATGAATCCTTCTGTATTATCATAATAATAACTTCTTCCTTCATCAGCATTACTGATATCAAAATGGAATTCAGAACAAACACCTGCTTCTGCCATTTGGTCATTCGCAAATGGGTGTGCATCCTGATTATTATAACCCCAGTACAGCGAACAATTATTTGCACAAGTATGATATCCACATAATTCGCTATCAAAAACCCAGTCTGTATCAGGGTCCTCATTACAGTCATGTGTGCCACATTCTTCAACACTTAGCGACCAACCACCATCGGGTTCGCTAGAACAGTTATACGTTCCACAAGTGGCTGCATCAGCATAGTAATTGCATGGCTGGCTATATTTCCACGTGGTATTTTTTCCGATTATTGTACTATGAAGACTGGGCTTTACCCAAGTTGCAGAAAGTTCAGGATATTGGGGATTTTGAGTTTCTGGATAATCATCATAATGATCGCTGCCAATCCATGGAGAGTTATAATGAGATTCGATGTTTAATTGAGAAACCATTTCACCATTTACAAATAAATTTAATTTCCCGTCACCAAAGGATCCTGCAATATGGTGCCACTCCCAGCCATAATCTCTGACGGTAGGATCAACGACACTATACAATTTATATTTTCTCACATACTCATTGCTATAGCAAGTATCTGTACAGATATCGTGATTGCATGAGTTTGGACATTGTGAAAACTCAGTATAGCACTCCAGGGGACCTGATTCATAGCAGGTGTCCCAACATGTGCCCAAACCGCAAGGATGTGGATTACACTGATATGGAGCACCATCAGAAGTTCCGCAATAGTCAGCGTCTGCAGCCCAACCTGTGTCTGGATATTCTCCGCAATTATGTGTTCCACATACACTGGCGTCAGGATAATAATTACAATCCAATTCACGACAATCATATGGACTCACATACATGGAATCCCATTCCATGTACATAAAGAATTTAAGTTGTCCACCTTCGATGGTTAGTCCCCATGAATCTTTTTTAGACGCAATCAACCCGTTTGTAGCTCCCGGTTCTAATTTCACCCATGCTTCAGCAGTGAACTCTGGCTCATGGACAACTTGGCTCGAAGGCCAGGTATCCAGAGTTGCCACGCCGTTCTGGTTGGCTGAAAAAGACAGAGAATAATTGGTCAGGTCTGCTGCACTTAACATTGCAATCATGACCAACCAAATACAAATTGATACTGATCTGCTGACTTTAGAATTCATGGTATTAATCCTATTTTTATCAAATTTATTTACGTTATTGTCACAAGGCTGATGTGTGACTAAAGCTGTTTCTTTGGTATTCATTTTTTTACTCAAAATTTTATTTTATTTTAATATGACCATCTTTTTCATATCTGAAAATGATCCCGCTGTCATTTTATAGAAGTAAACGCCGGAGGATACCTGCATTCCGTCTTCATTTGTGCTATCCCAAATTACCTTCTTATATCCGGAGGTAGAGAATTCATCAACCAGAGTTTTAATTTTCCGTCCTTCAAGGTTATAAACGATGAGCTGAACATGGACATCATCTGGGATGTTATATCGGATTTCTGTCGTCGGATTAAACGGATTCGGGAAATTCGGATACAGTGCAAAATCATCAGGTATTAAAGGAACATATCCTGCAATATCTAACTTAAGTGGTTCATCAGTTGTCCCGACGATTTGATTTACTGTAAAAGATGCAGAGTAATAAACATCATTGTATTCATCATTGATGGCATCATGGTGCTGGAATGTGATGCCTTCACCGGATTCATATTTACCATAAACTGTGAGGAAAATCTCAAATTCATCGCGATAAGGAACCCAAACTGGTGCTTCATATCCCCGAATCTCTTCACCTACTTTTGCTATGATCATGTCGGAATCGGTTATCTTCTGATATTCGCCTTTGTTCAACGAAATTACAAAATTCATGGTATAAGGATTTCCTTTCGCAATCGGCAATAAGTCTGGAAGGTCATCTGCAAGTTCTGGCGAATAATATAATCTTGAAAATGTAGGAATATTTCCATCGTCCTGAGCAGGGAAAAATAATGAATCTGCATTTGTTGCTCTCAACATGTATCCCAGTTTTGGATTCATGAAAGGTAAACTTCCTAACCATCCAACACCTTCAACATACTGGGCGAAACCATACTGACTTTTGACAATATCTCCGGTGACTGAGTTTAATGAACTCAGTGCATTGTTCGTATTGGTGATAAACTGAGGAAGATATCCTAACCAGTTCCATCCACTTGTAACTGATACGAAATTGGTATCTGTATTTACAGCTTCACCCACGATCTCAAAAACCTGAACATTCTGAACCCGTGTTTGATACATGGACTCAAAATTTATGGCACTCAACGCACCTATCCAACCCATCCCTTCAACATATTGACTAAATTGAATTTGATTCTTTATCAAATCATTGGTATTAGCAGACAAATTCTGAAGCACATTGTTAACAGACATGTCTTCAGAACTGATATTCATGGATATCCATGACCAGCCGGGATCAAGATCATAGCGATAAACAATAGCGCCACTGGCTGAGAAAGTCACAGGTTCTGTGGGTAATCCTAATGGAGCATTTGCAGTAAAGTTATAATTTTCTTCCACATATGCATACTCAGTACAAACCGAAGAGTCCCAAACTCTAAAGCTAATCTCTTCTCCAGTAGATTGATTGCTGTATACAGTAAGAAATACTTCGCTTAAATCAACGATATTTCCACCAATATTCACATCTTCATAAGTAATAACGGGGGCAACACCGCGTAATTCATCATCTACCCATGCAGATACCATATCAAAATTGTCGGATGATAATTCACTTTCAATATATAAAACGCCTGTAATAGACATGTTGTATTGATAATTCGAAGCGATCACTTCCCAATCTGGGGGATTTGTACAAAGGACCCGTAATTGAATTCTCAAATCTTCATTTCCACCAAGAGTTTCAGCATAAACTTTAATGTCAGTTATTCCTGTGTTGACATTATCACTTACATCAAATGTAACCGTGACGGATTCCAGAGCTTCCAGAGCACCAGACATCACATCCGCGGTCAGCCAACCGGGTAAATTCGTCAGTTCCCATGGCTCATAATCCGGACCGGTGTTTGTTAGAGTGGCCTGAAAAGTGAGATGAGTATCCGGATATTTCACTGGATTCAATCTGGCAACATCCCATCTAACCGGGTTTCTATTCACATATACATCCCAGTTTACGGTGTCAGCGATCGTATTACCATACATATCCTCAATTGCCAATAGCTGTGCACTAATAGTTCGGTTTTCCATCCATTGATCTGGCATTGTTGGCATAATGAATATGGAATTGTCCATGCAGACAAAATCTCTTGGAATTGTTAATGCATTCTCCAAATCTTCGAAAATGATGTGATCAGGCGGATTAATATGACTACAATTGATGTTTTCAGTGAAGTCCACGAAAATCTCATCATTGGGTTCTAATACACCATCCTGTGGACTTGGTGAACCGATAACTCCCGGCCTGACACGATCAACTACACCAATTACAGGAACAGTTGTCGATTGATTTGCCTCACATTGAGCAACAGCACGTAGATCATAGGTTTCATCTCCGATACCGCTAACGTCCCATGTAAGTTGCACATAGTCAAAATCACTCGAAATAGAATCAACTGGTGTATTTCCTGTCGGAACCCAAGTATTGGTTCCATGTTGCTTATATTCAAGTCTTAATTCACGCAAGTATTGGTCACTAAGGTCATAGTCTGATAGGGTCACATTCAATGAATCGTCATTGTTAATATTTATTACCCAATTATCGCCAACATCCACGATGCTGATAGGAGAACAAGGTGGAATAAAGTGAGCTGTCAGTTCTTGTGTGACTTTCTGGGTTGGATCACAGGCAGATCTAAAAATCAATTTTATGTTATCGTACTCATACACAGTCGGACCTCTCTCAATGGTAACTGTTGCATTGATATTGGTAAACGGTGCTATGACATAAGATAAAGTTCCTTCAAGTACAACGCCACCAATTCTGATCGATGCTCCATAAGGATTTGTGCTTTGATCAACAGATAACAGGTGTTCTCTCTGTTCACCATTCGGTGGAGTTTCACTCGCATTACCCAAGGTCACAGTATAGACTGCAGGATCATCCGGTGGTATGTTTAATAGAATATTGCTTGACTCCACATTAAATACCGGAACATCTCGGGGTACCGTTCCGATACTTAACACTACATCTGACATAACAGAACCATCTGGCGAGGTAATATCCACTTTATGTTCCTGTTCGTACGGACAGCTGGTGACAGCACTAATTAGTTTAAATACCGGAGTTGAATAGACAGGGTCCACCATGATGTCAATTGTAAAACCATCTCCAATGTCATCGTCAGATAGAGTAAATCCTGTGGTTGTAGAATTTTCATTTGTGAAGGTCTGTCCTGTACCAAAACTCAAACCAAAGGTCATTTCCATCGTTGCACCAACACCGATTCCATTCACATCAGCCCCCACTTCTATAGCGAGAGAATTTTCAATTCCCATGGAAAATTCCTGAGTAGAAGTTGATGACCTGGACCCACTGAAGGAATATTCATAATCTGCTCCGGCTGAAAAAGAGATATTCTCTTTGAACGTGGCAGAGTTTTTTAGCCAGTTGTTCCTATTGATATGTTCCATCCATCTGTCCACATCTGCATTAAAATCATTCACGGTTTGTGTGAAATCGGCATCATACTGACTATTTTGATTCAAATCAATAAATTCTTCACCTACATCATATTGATCATTGTTGTTTGTATCGGTATAGGGTTCTCCCGGTTCAACATTACCAACATTTGAGGCAAGAAATTGGAGTTGAGGTAACATATAATTTAGTATGTACATCTCAGTGTAAATATAAGTAGTTGCAAATCCTTCAGGAGCAATAAACAATCCTGCATCTTTTTTAATAACACAATCACCCACATAATCCACTCCATAGTGGATAATATTGTTATTCGGTGCAGGTTGCATATGGTTTCCTGCATCCCAGCTTCCATCAGAATTATTTAATGAATCGGCAGAAAACAGCCAAATGTTATCTGTAATACCATAAAGGATATTGATTGCTCCGCCGACAAATACATCACCACCGTGACCAATAATATCGTCGTTCCCAGAAGTGGAGAAAGTTTCACTGGTTTCAGTACAGACATTCAGTTCGGTTCCCGTACTTCCTTCAAAGGTGACACCCAGAGAAGTAGAAATATCTGCATGGATTTCAGTA
>ERZ890604.251-NODE-251-length-20115-cov-4.550449_pt1 | contig 20115 bp, 17 predicted proteins | sample MGYA00521097_ERZ890604 | MGnify/ENA primary metagenome ERZ890604 (study PRJEB32303, sample SAMEA104408625) | aquatic metagenome | biome: Brackish water; feature: Chemocline; material: water | place: Baltic Sea | collected 2014-10-26T21:54:00 | depth 120 m ... | reverse complement strand
TTATCCCAAAAGAAAAGTACTCACAGCTTAGAGAGTTATATGATATTAGATATTCTGGAGAAAAGTCCATTCTATTCTTGGAAAATAATTGATTAGAACTCGAACTGGTATCGAATATCTTACTGGTTAGGCTCTTCACATTGTATAGTAAAAAGTTCTGCTAACGAATGTTGTAAGTAACTCGTACTTATTATATGAAGTTGGTGCAAAATTAAAAAATGACTAGGAGGTGTGTGATTATAAAATACATGACATTAATTACTCTGATTTCGATGGTTTTCAGCAGTGCCCCGGATTCACTCAAACTATCCGTAATTACCACTCCTGCGGAGACTGATGTGATAATCAATTATAATTCTGTTGGAAAATCTCCCCTGTTTTCAGAGATGATATATTTCCAAAATCTTTTTTTAATCGAATTAAAAAAGGATGGTTATATTCCACTCCGCTTTCCCCTTGATGAACCATATGGATCCTACACACTGGACTGTAATATGGTTAGTATTGCTGAGTCCGAACGCATACAGAAAAGAATAGACAAATTACTATTTCAGCGGTACCGAGATCCCATGCTGATCAGTGCTATGGTGGCGTTGATTGGTGGAGGAGCTCTCAATAATGTAGTACGCAATGAATGGAAGAGTTACAGTTACCTCAGAAACAACGGATATCATCCATCCAAAGATAAAATTGAGAAATACGTAAAAAGATCGGAAGCATTAATATACTCGATGTCATTTTTTGTATCAGTTCCGGTACTGACAAATTACAGACACATTAGGTCAAAGGAAAAAAAAATGCCGGAGTATCAATTTCAACACGATTATTTAAAAAATCGAACCCGACATCAAAATGCACCCTATAATTTCATGGTTTGTTTTGTAGGAGGAAGTACATTACAGTTATTGTCTAATACGCTAAAATCCAGAGAAAGTACTGCAATTTGGCAGGAGGATTTTCCTGACCTAAAATTGTCTGACTCTTTTGAATTTACAGCCAATACGCTTTACATATACGGAGCGATGGAATTAATAAACTGGATTTTATTGAAAAAGCATAAGCCCACAATTAACAAATACGTTCAAATCAGATTGAATAACTAGAGTGATAGTTCTACTATAATTACCCGATATGAGAAAGTCAGTGATAATTCATAATTATAAAAAGATTATTCTGGTGTTTGTATTCATCAGTTTAAGTATTATGGGCGAGAATACAGACTCTATTCTTGCCCAGAGCCTCTATTCACATGTCCAGTTTTTATCAAATACTCCCGGTTACCGAAATCATTTAAATATCCATTCCTTAAACATTGCAGCCGGATACATTGATTCTGTGTTCTCTATGTTCAGTCATCGTGTTGAAATTCAATCGTTTACTGTAGATAGCTTATCGTACCAGAATATTATTTGTTCTTTTGGGCCGGAGGCTGGAGAGAGAATTATTGTCGGTGCTCACTATGACGTATGTTATTTTCAATCAGGAGCTGATGATAACGCAAGCGGGGTTGCCGGACTTTTAGAATTAGCCCGTCTTCTATCCGAAAATACGACAGAATTAGAACGCAGAATCGATTTGGTCGCCTATTCACTAGAAGAACCTCCCAATTTTAAACGCGAGAGCATGGGAAGTTACGTCCATGCAAAAAGTCTGTATGATTCTAAAGTGGATATCAAATTGATGATCAGCCTGGATATGATTGGGTACTTCGACGAAAATCCCAATACACAGCATTTTCCGATAGGATTAATGAAATTATTTTACCCTGATAAAGCAAATTTCATCGCTGTGATAAGTAATTATCAGAATTATTTTTCCGGGGTAAAAGTGAAGCGATTGTTGAGTAAAAATTCCTCGATAAAAGTATGTCAGTTTAGCGGTCCATCTATTTTGGAAGGGATTGATTTTTCTGATCATTTGAACTTTTGGAAATTTGGATACGATGCGGTTTTTATTTCGGACACGGCTTTTTACAGAAACCAAAATTATCACAAAAAGACTGATACCATAGAGACTCTAAATTTTGAATTACTGTCGGAATTAGTAAAAGGGATACATCTTACAATCAAACAATTGAAATGAAAATCAACCAAAACCCGAATCTAGAGAAGTTCTTTCCTATCTGTTTAATCCATAACTTTGGAGGTTAACATGTTTTTTCAACGAATCTTTACAATTATAGTTTTCATTTCAATTGTATGGACACAGTTCAACTGGCAGGATGGTGGTGTACCTGTTCAAACCTATTGGGGTAAAGAGTGGTTCGAAGCAGCTGTTTTGAGCGGAGAAGATTTGATAATTGCTTGGTCAGATTCTCAATTGGGCAGCCCCGACGTATATGCACAGAAATTTGACTCTGATGGAAATCCATATTGGGATGATGGTGGTATTCCAATTTTCATAGGTGAAGGCACTCAACGTGATGTAAAAATGATAACGGACAACAACGGAGGTGCATATATTTTCTGGGCAGAACCTAATTATGACGGCTGTGCAGAAATAATGGTACAACATATGAATTCTGATGGTGGATTATTGTGGGAACTTGACGGTATTTCTCTTGGGTTGTCGTACTCGGAATCATTTGCACTGGATACGGGATACAAAGTCATCAGTGACAATAATGGCGGAGTATTTTTTTATTATTATGATTGTGATTCTGGTAATTCAATTATTTATCTTAACGAAACAGGTATTTACACCACACCAGAAGAATTTCAATTTCCTTTTAGTAATTATATAGATATTAAGATTGCTAGCGATTACAATGGTGCTTTAATTTGTGTTTTTCGCTTGATGGAGGGTATTTATGCAATGAAATTCGATCATTCGGGCGAACCGTTATGGGGGACATCTGATGGAGTAGTAACAGTATTTGAAGGCCAAGGAAGCATATCAGATGATGGTGTTGTTACATTAGATAATTCGTCTATAGTAATCGCATACGCAGTACAGTATTCCGGGGATAATAATTATAATTTATACTTGCAAATCATTAATCAGTTTGGCGGTATAGAGATTGATGAAGGAGGGATTCCTTTCCTTGTCGATCAATATATTTCATCACCAATCAGGCTTATCGCAGATGGAAATAACGTGTATTCAATTTGGAAAGAATATTCTGGAGATATCAAAATACAACACATTTCAAGTGATGGCTGGTTACTCCTACAAGAAGATGGTTTAATCATACCTGGCATAAGTCATTATTCTGTTTTGAATGCAGTTTCTGATCTGAATGGAGCTTTATATATCTTGGTAAATTATGGGAACTTAGATAGTGTGATTTTGCAGAAATATGATCCGTCGGTAGGGTTCACATTTGGGGAGTTTGGTTTAGATTTACTACCATCAGTTTCAGACATATCAAACGGGAAATTATTATCCGGATCTCAGGAAAGTCTATGGGTGATGGTTAATCAACCTTCAGATTCACAAAATAATTTATTTGCACAAAAAATAGTAAACGATGCTCCATTTTTTGAAGAGGAGGGTATAACGCTTTACCAGTCCAATTCATTTCGTAGTGCAGATAATCTATCTTCGATTCAATTGGATAGCGACAGTTATTTGTTATATTGGGAAGATGTGTTAAACACAGAAATTGCCGGTCGAATTGTAAATAATGGATATGTATCAGACTTAATTTCCTTGACCACACATCCATCGCATCATCCAACGATAATTCAGGTAGAAGATCAATACTTCATGAGTTATATAAAAATTGATATGTGGGGTAATTATCAGTCTGCATTCATCATGTTTGATAATTCTCTCGTACCTATAACAGACCCGGAAGGATTTGTAATTAGTAATTCTAATAATTCGAATATTTCAATGCCGATATCAAATAGTTGTACCAATAATAACAGAGATGTATTTGTGACGTATTCGGTACAAGATTTGGTTGGTTCGTCCGGATTAAATATATTTATACAAAAAATAAACGATTTAGGTTTACCAGAATGGGTGGAAGGAGGTATACCATTGACGGATAACGATTACACTGACGAAATAGTTCAACATGTTTCGTCAAATCCGAATTCAGGTGCGGTTGTGTTTTGGTCCACCAATAGTTTTGGAAGTCAAAATTTATTCGTCACATCCATTGATGAGAATGGTGACATCATTCCCGAATGGGGAAATGAACCGGTAGCTTTGGATACTTCGGGTAATTTTCGTCGAGCATGGTTCCAAGACGGAACAGATGGTATCCTCGTTACGTGGACACAAGAAAATGAGCTAGAATGGAAAATATTAGCACGATTTATAAGGTATAATGGTGAGTTAGTGCCCGCCACCAACGAGATAGAGGTTTTTAATAGTAATAGTTCTATTAGGAGCAGTTTAGGATCGGTTCTTTTACAACAGGGAAACTCCCTTAATGCCGATATTTGCGGGCAGATATTTAATGGCATAAAATATGATCTTCAATGTCGCAAAGTCAATATTTTAAATGGCGAAATGTCAGAGATACAAATTATATCGAATAGTTCGAACGGAGATTATAATGATTTAGATGTTGAATTAGGCAGCAACCAGGAGCTAATGATTTCATGGGTTGAAAGTGACTCGCCAATGTGGGACAATCATGAGTTAAAATATCAGGAATTTACTGAATTCCCAGGTCCTTCAGTGTTTCGTTTTGGAGGTGTGACAGTGAGTAATAATTTTTTTGATTTTGATCATATCGGGATTCTTCCCAATTCCAGCGAAGATAATTCAGCATTGATCTACTGGTTAGACGGTCGGCATAGCATTAATTTAGAATATTATAGTGTATATGTTCAATCCAGGACGGTTTTAGACAATAGTTGCAGCGATGTAGTGGGAGACATAAACCGAGATAATATTCTTGATGTCCTTGATCTGATTATAATCCTAAATATGATCATAAATGAAGAATCTTTCGAATATTGCCCATTCATTATTTCTGATGCAAATGGAGATGATATTGTTGATATTCTTGATATTGTTCTCTTAGTGAGTTATATAATGGAAGAGTAATAATTGACTGTTAGAGTCTCAACTAATGCTGTGAAGCAGTTAAGTAATCCCCACATTTGTAAGCTCGTCGATCGCACGCGCTCCTGCTAAAAAAGTAAATCTAATGGTGATTCTGGAAATTATATCACCAAATACCCGTTAATCTATTTTAATAATGTTAGGTTGATATTTTCAACGAATCTTATTCATAATCTGCTCTGAATTCATACTCAAATCTTCCCAGTTAACGACCCTCGAACACGAGTTAATTATCCAGACCTTTTCGCTTTTAAGACGTGAGGATCATAGGGTAATTTTACCGTCTGATTTGGCGGAATAATTATCAAATTAATCAGGTTAATAAAATGATACTTTTTATACACAGCGTAAATGTACTGTTGCCATTGATATATGGTGTTGCTTTAGGAATGTATGCATGGCATTTTTTCCAAAACACTTCCAAAATTGGTGAATATGCCTCTCGGACATTATTGACTGCAATCGTTCTGCATTTAGTCTATTTGGTCAGTCAAGGGGTTCACTTCAGGATATTTCCTGTTGCAACCATATTTGCATCCATGTCCATGTTTGCCTTGAACATATCCGTTATTTATTTAATTATTGAAAGAATCTCCAAAGATAGAAAAACCGGTATTTTCTTTCTGATCATCATTTTCTGTTTTCAGTTATGTTCTTCTATGCTGATTACATTCGAATCCCCCACAAACAGCATTTTATCAAATCCCATGTTTGGGATTCATACAACGCTCACCCTATTTGGTGTATCCGCATTGGCCATTTCTGCGCTATACTCAATTATGTATTTGATGCTGGCAAAAGAGATCAAACGTCATCGTTTTGGACTAATTTACGACGGCCTTCCCGCATTGGAAACTTTGGAAAACATGTCCCGTTACGCAACAGGTGCGGGGATTATTTTTCTGGGTGCGGGGCTTTTTACCGGACATCTATGGAGCTATAAAGTACTTGGCTATTTTTTCAAATATGACGTGAAGATCATTGCGAGTGATGTTGCGTGGTTCTTTTACTTATTTGGATGGATTCTCGTAAAAATTCGTCATCTGCATGGTTTGAAGATGAGCCGTGTTGCCATCGGCGGATTTTTAGCATTTATCATTATTTTGTTCGTCGCCAATTTTGTCGATACCACCTTTCACAGTTTTATTTAATGTCCGACACAATTATAGCGGTTTCCTACAATTACCAGAATACACCTGTTGAGCTGAGAGACAAGGTGGCTTTATCCGATGATGAGGCAAAACAATTCATCCGTGCAGCGATGGAAGGACAGGGCGAGATTAAGGAATTGGCCATCATATCCACCTGCAATCGAACAGAAATCTATGCAGTACTGCGTGAACCCGGTCATTTCTTCGATTGGGTCACTGACCAGTATCAACACCTCAAACAAGTTAATCTGAAAACGGAATCCGCAGACCCCACAATTTTGTACAATGCACACGCGATCGAACATCTCTTCGGAGTTGCCGGAGGTCTGAAAAGCATGATGCTGGGCGAAAATCAAATCTTATCACAGGTAAAATCAAGCTACGAATTGATCCTGTCCCTACCCTATTCATTCCCGATTTTGAACCGACTGTTTCAGGACGCCGTTCGTGTGGGTAAATCTATTCGAACGAATACTCATCTGTGCAAAGGAGCCGTGTCCATCAGTCTCGCTGCTGCTGATTTGACTAGAAAAATATACGCAAATTTCTCAAAATTGAAAGTATTGCTTGTGGGCGCAGGTGAAACGACGGAATTAACCGCAGTTCATTTGAGGGCGATTGGGGTTGTCGATTTTATCATTGCTAATCGCGGTGAGGAAAGACGAAAAGTTCTGGCAGAGAAATTTAATGCAAAAGCTATTTCGTTGGATGAAATTCCATCTGCATTAACACAGGTGGACATTGCTATCGTTGCGACAAAATCCAAAGATTACCTCATCACTCACGACATGGTTAAAAAATCTTTATCGGAGCGCAAACAAGGTTCATTCCTCATCATCGATATCAGCTCGCCCAGAAATGTGGACCCTCTAGTTGGCGATCTCCCACAAATATATTTGTACAATATTAATGATCTTGATAAAGTAGTAGCAGAGAATCTGGAAAAACGAAAAAAAGAATTACCTGTGGCTAATGAAATTGTCCGGGAAATTGCAGCAGAATTCAGGGAATGGTTTAAAACTCTGGAAGTCGTTCCTACCATCAGTCGTCTAAGCGGATATTTTGAGCATATCCGAGATCAGGAATTGGGCAAATTCAAATATAAAACAACGGAGCAGGAGTTTCAAAAAATGGATGACCTCTCCAGAAAAATTATCCGCAAACTGCTTCATTATCCCATTAAAGAATTGCGAGAACAGAACAATAATGGAAATCTGACCGTGAGTAAAATCGATACATTGTGGGACTTATACCGATTAAAAAGTTTTAAGAAAGACAAAGAATGAGAATCATCACGCTGGGAACTCGTGGCAGTCAATTAGCGCTTTGGCAGGCAAATCATATCAGTGACTTGATTCTTCAGCACGTTATCGATATTGAAGTAAAAATTCAGGTGATCCATACCAGCGGTGACATGATACAGGACAAACCGCTCCCTGAACTCGGTAGTAAAGGAATATTTACACAAGAGCTGGAAGACGCTTTATTTAACGAACAGATTGACATTGCTGTTCACAGCCTGAAAGACCTACCATCCACATTACCGGATGGCTTGAGCTATGCCGGGTCTTCTAAACGAGCAGATTGTCGGGATGCATTCATTTCTCCTACGGATTTACCATTTGAAGACCTCCCCGATGGAGCCAGGATTGCTACGGGAAGCATGAGGCGGAAAGCCCAAATTCTGGAGCAGAATCCCAAGATATCCTGCGGACCGCTACGGGGAAATATCCAAACCCGATTGCGGAAACTGAAAGAAGAAAACTGGGATGGGATATTTATGGCCGCAGCCGCTCTCAATCGTCTGGGATTGAAGGAATATCATCCTCAACTACTGGATCCGGAAATTTTTGTCCCTGCAGTTGGTCAGGGAGCTGTGGGATTAGAGATTAAACAATCCCGGCTGGACATTCAAGAAATTCTAAATCAGATTATCGATCCGGACACCGTCACCATAGTGACCGCTGAGCGGGCATTCATGAGAACGTTGGAAGGCGGATGTTCCATTCCAATAGGTGCGTGGGGCAGACTGGAATCCGATTTGTTGATACTCACCGGGTATTTTGCTTCAACCGATGGGCAACGGGTGCTGCGGAAAACATTGAAAGGGAGCGCTGATGCTCCTGACAAACTTGGAATCCAACTGGCTCACATATTTAAAGCCGATGGAGTTGATTCACTCATCGATCGATGACCTGGAATATCTATTTCACAGGAACAAAGGTTCCTGAACTAAACCGCTTTTCTCATTTGGAAATAAACATTTACCATACACCGACCATTCAAATCAACTATACTGAGCCGGAATCCTTTCAGAAAGTGGAAGGATTTCTCAACAAAGGTGCACCGATCATATTCCTCAGCAGAAATGGAGTGATTGGATTCCAGAAATGGCTGAAAAGATTGGATAAATCCTTCGAGCATTGGTCCAATCCATTGATAGCAGTCGGTTCGGAAACTTCACTAGAAATTGAACGGGTTTTCCACCGTTCGTCTCATGTACCAGAAAACCAGAGAGCGAAGGATATTCCGGAGATATTGAAAACCTATCCTCATAAACAAGCGATTTTGATAACCGGAAATCGTTCAAGACCTGAACTACCCCGGTGGATGACTGAAAATGGCTGGGATTTTATAACAGCGGTAGTTTATCAAACCGGCTGGTTTGAAAATCTGGATCTGAAGCAAAAATTCAAAAATGGTGATGATGAAATCCTCATTTTTTCTTCACCATCCACAGTTGAGGGTTTTCTGCAAACTATCTGTCAAAATGATTTGAAATCCATACAGAGTAAACTGGTTTCTATCGGACCAACGACGTCGCGGGAGATTGAAAAATTATCCGGGCGCGTATTCTTAGAAGCCGCCAATCCCTCTATTAACTCTGTGATATCCGAAACGATAAATCTAATAACTCATGTTCAGTAAAGGAATGAAATGAACTCACGCACACGTTTTATTGCCGCCTGTCAATGTAAATCACTGAACCGTCCGCCCATTTGGGTGATGCGGCAAGCGGGGCGGTACCTGCCTGAATACAGGCAATTAAAAGAAAATTTTAGTTTTGTAGAAATGGTCCAAACTCCAGAGTTGGCTGCACAGGTGACCCTGCAACCCCTTCAGCGATTTAATCTGGATGCCGCTATTCTATTCAGTGATATTCTTGTGATACCCGAAGCCATGGGACAAGCGTATGCTTTCCGCGATACAGGGGGGATTGAAATGGAATTCAAAGCGGACTCAAAGTATAGAATCGACAGTTTAAATGGTGACGGAATACCAGAGAAACTGAAATATGTAGCTGATGCTATCTCCCTCGTCAAGACCGAATTGAATGGTGAGAAAGCCCTTATCGGGTTTGGCGGTTCTCCTTGGACGCTGGCTACCTATATGGTTGAGGGGGGGAGCTCTAAAAATTATGCAGGAATTAAAACCCTGTTTTATACAGACCGTCCGTTATTTGATTCGTTATTATCCCGGATCACAAGTGCAGTGATCAACTACTTTGAGATGCAGATTAATGCAGGAGTGGATGTAATCCAAATCTTCGATAGTTGGGGTGGCGTTCTTAATGCTGATACTTTTTGGCAGGCGTCCGGGAAATACATGAAACGAATCGTGGAATCTGTTAAAGGACGAATTCCTGTGATCGTATTTTCCAAGGGTGCCCACAATTGGATCACCGATCTTCAAAACACCGGCGCAAATGTGCTGGGACTCGACTGGACATACCCAATTGATCGGTTCTATGATGACCTTGGCGGGACAACTGCGGTTCAGGGGAATCTGGATCCTGTACTTCTCAACACAACACCGGAAGTAGTTCGACAGGAAGCCAACCATTTGCTTCGAAAAATGAGTTCACGCCCGGGGCATATATTTAATTTAGGGCATGGTATTCTGCCCGACGCAAAGATAGAATGCATGGAAGCATTGGTTGAAACGGTGACTAATTTTAACGGATTATCAGATTAGAGTAATCCTGAATTGAAAAAAGGAATGTAAATGACATTGGAAGTAAATCTTGATTTAGTAAAAAAGTATAATCGTCCCGGGCCGCGGTACACCAGCTATCCCACAGCACCTCATTTTAATACTGAAGTTGGGGAAAAAGCGCTGACTGAACATATTCGGTTGAATAACCTGAATTCTGATCGTGATTTGTCTCTGTATTTTCATCTGCCGTTCTGTGATACGCTGTGTTGGTTTTGTGGCTGCACAATGCTTGTCACTCGAAATAAAGATAAAATCGCAAACTACCTGGATTATCTGTACAAAGAGATCGACCTGATCGCTAACCAGATCCATCCTGATCGAAAAGTAGTTCAACTCCATCTTGGTGGAGGTACACCTACAGCGTTGACGCCAGATCAGATCAGATCACTTGGTATTAAACTGAAGCAGTCATTTCAGTTTTCAGCAGATGCAGAAATTGGGAGCGAGATGGACCCCCGGGAATTGACAGAAGACCATATTAGTGCATTGGCAGATGCGGGATTCAATCGGGCTTCACTGGGTGTACAGGATTTTAATCCGAAGGTCCAAAAAGCGGTGAATCGGATCAATCCTGTCGAAATGGTTTCACAAGTAGTGGATTGGATTCGTAAATATAAATTTCAATCCCTGAATCTGGATTTGATCTACGGCTTGCCACATCAGACTAGTGAAGATTTTGAAAAGACTATTGACCAAGTCTTGAAAATGGATCCTGACAGACTGGCTGTTTTCAATTATGCTCATGTACCATGGATGAAACCGCACCAGAAACTGATCAACGAGTCCGATCTGCCTACGCCTGAAGTGAAACTGGCCATGTTGAAGATGATTATAGAACGGCTTACATCTGCAGGGTATGTGTACATCGGCATGGATCATTTCGCCAAAGAGAACGACGAGCTGACCATCGCCCAAAATGAGAAAAGTCTGCAACGGAATTTCCAGGGGTACAGCACCAAATCCGGTACAGATATTTACGCGATGGGGATGTCATCCATCAGTCAGCTTGACAATATTTATGCACAGAATTTCAAAGAATTACCCACATATTATGAGAAGATTTCAGCTGGTATTCTCCCAATCGAAAAAGGGTATATTTTATCCGAAGACGACAAGCTTCGACAGGAAACCATCATGCGTCTCATGTGTGATCTGGAACTTGACTTTAATCATATGTCTCGTCATTTGGCGATTGACTTCAAGGAATATTTCAAAGACAGCCTTAGTCGAATGGGCGGATTTGAATCCGATGGACTATTGACAATGACCAAGGATAAGCTTGTCATTACCAACGAAGGTAGGTTATTCATCCGAAATATCGCCATGGAATTTGACGCTTACCTGGATAAATCAGAAGCCCGATTTTCAAAGACGGTATGAGCCAACCTGTTGACATTGTTTTAGCAAAACTGGGAGCACCTTCCAAACTGGATGAGGTTCAACCTTTTCTAAAAAATCTGTTCAATGACGCGGATATTTTTCATTTCCCATTTGGCAAAGCGGGACAGTCATTTTTTTCATCCCTGATATCCAAAGTAAGAGCACCAAAATCCAGGAAATATTATCAGGCGATTGGCGGAGGATCACCGTTACACGCGAATACGATCCGGCAGGCGGAAAAATTACAAACCATGCTGGGTTCGTCCGGACAGTACCGGGTTTGGGTGGCGCAACGGTATTGGCATCCGTTCATGCAGGAAATTTCAGATAGACTCCGGGAATTGAATAGCAGTCGGATCATCCTGATACCATTATATCCTCATTATTCCACCACAACTACGTTATCTATTGTGAATGAATGGGAACGAGTGGCAGGTGATCTGGTGACTCCATCCGTGATTGAGCGGTTCTATTCTGAACCCTTATACCTGGATGCCTGTGCTCATCAAATTCGAAATTGTATTGATGAATCCGGTGGCAAACCACATGTCCTTTTTTCGGCGCATTCCATCCCGGTGGAAAGGGTGAAAAGCGGTGATCCGTACGAAAAAGAGATCACCCACAATATGGAACTCATCATGGACAGCCTGAATCGGGAATATTCATATTCACTCTGCTATCAAAGCAGGGTGGGACCTGTCAAATGGCTGGAGCCGTCGGTAGAACAGGAGATTGACAGACTGGTTTCGTTGGGTATTGAACGAGTGGTCGTTTTCCCCATCAGTTTTGTCTCTGAACATTTAGAAACATTATATGAACTCGATATCCAGAAAAGGGATTATGCCCTGAGTCATGGAATCAAAAAATATCATCGGGCGAGAACAGTTGAAGACAGTGATGATTTCATCCGATTGCTCGTTAAACTCATTAAAGGTCAGATCAATGAATAATTCCGTAGTGATTATCGGTGGCGGAATCGCAGGTTTGACTGCGGCTTTTCGGTTGCAGCAATCAGGCATGAATGTGACACTAGTGGAAAAATCCGGTCGGTTAGGTGGCGCCATGTATTCGAAAAAAGAGGATGGCTTCTTATCTGAAATCGGTCCAAATACCATCCTTGAAACATCGCCATTGGTAACCCAATTGGTGAAGGATATCGGACTGGAAGATTCAAAGGTGTATGCGAATGATACGTCCAGTAATCGGTATATCGTTCGAAACAAAAAAATGGTAGCATTACCCACATCTCCACTGGCATTTCTTACATCACCCTTGTTCAGTTGGAAGGCAAAACTTCGATTGTTCCGCGAACCGTTCATCCCAGCATGGGATAATCGATTCGAAGAATCTTTATCACAATTTGTGCTGCGGCGATTGGGCAGGGAATTCTTGGATTACGCCATAAATCCATTTGTGGCAGGTGTCTATGCCGGAGACCCCGATTCACTCAGCGTCGTCCATGGATTTTCAAAACTGTATCAACTGGAACAAACCTACGGTGGACTCATCAAAGGTCAGATCAAGGGCGCTCGAGAGCGGAAAAAGCGAAAGGAAGTTTCCAAACAAACAGCGAAAATGTTCTCATTTACTTCTGGGTTGAGAGAAGTACCCGACCGATTGGAAACTCTCCTGGGAACGTCCATCCTAAAACGGACAGTTGTGAAAGACATTTCTCCTTTGAGAAACGCCTGGGCGGTGACGATCTCCGATGACAAACAGAAATCAGAAGTGTTGAATGCTGATGCGGTTCTTTATGCAGGACGTGCGGCAGACCTCCATTCTTTTACTCTGAATGGAAATACTCATACTTACCAGACTGACCTTTCAAAAATTTATCATCCCCCAGTATCGGTGTTAACTTTAGGTTTTAATCGTGAGGATATCGTGCATCCATTAGATGGTTTTGGCGTGCTTATCCCCAAAGTCGAAAATTTTCAGATTTTGGGAACACTGTTTTCTAGTACATTATTTGAGAATCGTGCTCCGAAAGATAAAGTATTATTGACAGTGTTCATCGGTGGTTCGAGGCAACCCGATAATGCTATGAAATCCACATCAGAATTAACGGAGATGGCAGTAAAAGATTTGAACATAATGCTGGGTGTTAAAAAATCCCCTATTTATGTTTCTCACACCTTTTGGGCGCAGGCAATTCCTCAATATCAGGTAGGGTACGGTGTGCACAAAGAAGCCATCTCATCGTTGGAAGATCAAAATCCGGGACTCTTTTTTACCGGAAATTATCGGAATGGGATTTCCGTCGCAGATACCATCGTGAACAGTGAAGAGATAACTGATAAAATTAAAACTTTTATAAAATGAAGGAGAGGCCAATCAATGAATTCAGAGTTTGACCAACTACTATCGCGACCCCGTCGATTACGCAGGAACGAAAACATCCGTCGGTTGGTGAGGGAAACGTATCTCCACCGCGACGATCTCATTGCACCTGTATTTGTCATTGCCGGATCAAACATAAAAAATGAGATCCCATCCATGCCGGACGTCTTTCAATATTCGATAGACCGATTAAACGAAGAGATGGACGCACTCCTGAAAGCAGGGATCACGCGTGTCATTCTGTTCGGAATCCCTGCCGTAAAAGATGAAGTTGGGTCAGATGCAATTTCAGATGATGGAATCATTCAACAGGCGATCCGTTATATCAAACAAACTTACTCCGACATTTTCGTCATTACCGATGTGTGCATGTGTGAATACACTGATCACGGGCATTGCGGGATCATCGTTGATGGTGATGTTCATAATGACCAAACATTAACCTATCTGCAAAGACAGGTGGTGAGTCATGCAAAAGCTGGCGCGGATATGGTAGCACCATCAGGAATGATGGATGGTATGATCAGCGCTATTCGAACCGGATTAAACGATCATGGATTTAACAGTATCCCTATCATGAGTTATGCGGTGAAATATTCATCCGCCTTTTACGGACCTTTCCGGGAAGCTGCAGATTCTACGCCCCATTTCGGTGATCGCAAAACTTATCAAATGGACCCTGCGAACGTGAGGGAAGGGATAAAAGAAGCTTTGTTGGATGTGGATGAGGGTGCAGATATTATCATGGTAAAGCCAGCGCTGGCATATCTGGATATCATCTCCATGGTCAAAGAAAACACGCTACTGCCTGTCGCTTGTTATAATGTGAGTGGTGAATACAGCATGATCAAAGCGGCTGCACAAAAGGGGTGGATTGACGAGGACAAAGTGATGATGGAATCTCTGATCAGTATGAAAAGAGCGGGGGCGGATATCATCATCACCTATTTTGCCAAACAAGCATCATCATTGTTAAATAAAGTGTAGAGGAATAATGAATTTCACGAAAAGTCAGAACATATTTGAGCGAGCACAGAAGGTGATTCCCGGAGGTGTGAATTCTCCCGTCAGAGCATTTAAAGGTGTGGGGGGGACGCCGCCATTTATCAAAAAGGGGCAAGGTCCCTTTATTTTTGACGAAGATGGAAACCAGTACATCGATTACGTAGGGAGTTGGGGGCCGTTGATCCTGGGACATGCGCATCCCGAAGTAGTGGATGCTGTCGCTCGTGTGCTATCAGATGGTACCAGTTTCGGGGCACCTACCGAACGGGAAGTCGTTCTTGCTGAAATGATCATCGACAGAGTGCCATCCGCTGAAATGGTGAGACTGGTAAACAGTGGAACTGAAGCCACCATGAGTGCCATTCGTCTGGCACGAGGCGTTACCGGCCGAGATAAGATCATCAAATTTGATGGATGCTACCATGGTCATGGCGACAGTTTTCTCATTGCAGCCGGTTCAGGGGCAATCACATTCGGTATGCCCAATTCTCCCGGTGTCACGACGGGTACTGCGAAAGATACCCTGGTAGCAAAATTCAACCGGATCGATACAGTGGACGATATATTTCAGCAGCATCCGGACCAGATCGCCTGTGTCATCGTGGAACCGATAAATGGAAATGTAGGTTGTATCCCACCTGAGGGTTCTTTTTTACAGGAGCTCAAAACATTGTGTCACAAAAACGGTGCTCTGTTAATATTAGATGAAGTGATGACCGGATTCCGGGTTGCCCGTGGTGGAGCGAATGAATTGTATAATGCGGATGCGGATTTGCTTACGTTTGGAAAAGTCATCGGTGGAGGATTCCCCATCGGTGCCTACGGTGGAAAAAGAGAATTTATGGAACAGGTGTCACCCGTAGGAGCAATCTATCAAGCCGGGACGTTAAGCGGAAATCCGGTGGCGGTCACTGCCGGTATCGAAACTCTGAAAAGACTCACACCTGCCGCATATCTGGAATTAGAACGACTCGGCAAACTATGGGAAGACGGAACACAATCTGCAATCGATAAAGACAACCTGCCGTTGACGATTAAACGGGTGGGGAGTATGATCACATTATTTTTTACCGATCATGATATTCGAAATCTCGACGATGTCAATCACTGTGATTTTGAAGCATTCAAACGGTATTTTCACAATATGCTTGATGCCGGGGTCTATCTGGCACCCAGCCAATATGAAGCAGGATTTATCTCACTAGCGCATGATGATTCTCTCATTCAACAAACCTTGGAGATCAGTGCACAATCGTTTGCATTTTTGAATCGTTCTTGACTTCAGATGCACCGAATAAAATATTATTAAAATCTTTCAGACGGGGACGCTTCACATTTAAGTGACAGTCCACCGAAGTAACAAAGATAGAAAGTCCGATTAATACCAACCGTTAATTACATAGTATGTCGAATATTCTCTACTTACTATGCATAAAATGTTTTAAATTTTGTCGTGAATGTACTCCATAAATTACCGAATATCATTGATTACCAAACGTTGAAAGACGCACTGGTATCCTATAAATCGAAACGGGATAAAATTTCACACTTAATCAAGACTGGTGAGATAATCCGTATTAAAAAAGGATTGTATGTATTAAATGAATCCTATCGCCGGGGAAATATCTCTTTAGAACATGTATCCAATTTATTATACGGCCCGTCTTATGTATCGTTGGAATATGCTCTGTCGTATTATGGGCTTATCCCGGAGAAAGTAGAAACCCTGACGGCTGTCACTACCGGAAGAAGCCGTGAATTTAAAACGCCCTTGGGAATGTTTACCTATCGCAATATCGGACTTTCTCCATTCACATCCGGGATGGAGATTATTGAATTTCAGCCGGATATCAGGTTTATGATGGCATCTCCAGAAAAAGCGCTTGCTGATTTTATTCAAAGTCAAAAAGGTATTCCAAGTCAATCCGCAATAGAATATGAGCAGTATTTATTTGAAAACATCCGCTTGGATTCAGTGCTGTTATCCAACCTGAATATCCGTGAACTGAATGCTTATTCGGAAAACTATAAATCACAAAAAATTTTACAACTCTGCAAATTCATAAGTAATTTGAAACAGGAGGTTTGATGCATCAATCCATCAAACAAATGCTTAATAAATACGCATGTCAAACCACAGGAGACACCATAAATGCCTTGCGTGAAATTCTGCAGGAAATTGCCTTGTTGGGATTATGGAGAAGTAAATTTTTTGAACATGGGGCTTTTTATGGCGGCAGCGCATTAAGGATTCTTCACGGATTAGACAGATACTCAGAAGATTTGGATTTTTCATTGTTAAACAGGAATGAAGATTTTGATTTCGATCGTTTTTTAATACCCCTTCAAAAAGAAATGGAAGCCTTCGGGTTTGAAATATCCATTGAACAAAAAGTGAAAAGAGTCAAAACCCACATAGAATCCGCATTTTTAAAAACAAATACATTCACCCAAATGCTCCTTATTTCATCTGATGAATCCATTGTTCGTGGCATTCACCCAAAACAATTGCTAAAAATCAAAATAGAAGTGGATACTCATCCACCATTAGGGTTTGAAACGGAGATCAAATATCTCCTACATCCCATCTCGTTTCCAGTAAAAATCTTTACACTGCCCAATTTATTTGCAGGAAAAATGCACGCATTATTATGCCGAAATTGGAGCGAACGCATCAAGGGCAGGGATTGGTATGATTTGGTTTGGTACATCTCAAACTATCCGGAACTAAATATCCGGCATTTAGAACTTCGTATGAAAAACAGCGGTCATTTACATTCTGAAGAAAAACTTACCCACAACAAATGTTTAGAATTGCTCACGGAGAAAATCAATGGTTTGGATATCGGTAAAGCAAAATTAGATGTGGAAAAATTTATAAGAAATGGTGATTTGTCAATATGGTCATCAGAATTTTTCCTGGATATAATCCCTCGAATAAAGTGGAAGACGTGAGTTTGTAATGTCTGATTCATCCAAAATCACCGACATACTCATGTTTTGCAATAGCATGTCGATAATTAATTGACGTGCTATGCTGATTCTATGGGAAATTATTGGAATCATCCATTTATTTAGATAAAAAGAAAGAATCATAAGTGAATTAACAATGCCTAGTACTCCTCTTTTTGATTATAACGATTGTCATTATATTTCAGTTGCATATAAAAACATTAGAGACTTTGCACAGTTCCTCGATGGGAAAAATTTAATGGAAAAACTTTGGAAAGAATTTGCACCATTTTCTGATAAACAATTTCTTAAGGAGATAAAAATAATTCTTAAACCCCGATTTTGGGAAATGTATTTAGGATGTTCTTTTCTTTACAACGATTTTGAATTAGAAGAACCCAATTCCAAAGGTGGTCCTGATTTAAACGTTAAATATGAAAATATTAAAGTCAGAGTTGAAGCGGTTACTCCACACAAAGGTGATGGTGATGACAGATTAGAAAAACCTCCTGATATGGTGGTTGTTCAAGTCTCACAGAGCAAAATAATTTTGAGAATCCAAAACAGCATTGTTGAGAAAAAAAAGAATTATTCGAATTGGATTAATAAAAATATTATAAATAAAACTGAGCCATTTATTTTAGCTATAAATGGCTCTGAATTACCTTTTGGGAGATCAAAAATAAATCCTCCATTAATCCTTCGGGCGATATCTCAATTTGGTAATCAATATTTCACATTCAACAAAGAAAGTTTTGAAATAATTGACCGAGGTTACCATTTCGAAGATTCAATCACAAAGTCGAGTGGTTCTGTGATTTATAAAGATATAATCTCTAATAAAGAATACAATTTTATTTCAGCATTTATTTATTCTTGTGTAGATCCTTTAAATCGCCCTGAAAATATGGGTGATGATTATATTTTTATTCACAACCCGATGGCAGCAAATAGATTACCACTTGGATTTCTTAAATTAGGTCGCGAATTTTATCGAAAAGATGACCAAATAAAAATTAATGACTACAGAATTGACAAGATGAATTAAGTGTAGATAAAAAACAGATTAAAAAAATTACCGAGAAATTGATTTGACTTCAAGAATTCAAGACCAATACAAGATTTACTAATTTTCAATTACTTCTGGTCTTGTATCTCCTACACCTGTGATGAATCCCGGTCTTCCAATGCCTTCACTCTTCCTTCCAATAGCGCATTAGATTGTGCTAAATCTTTTAAATTTTCATTGAGTTTTGACAACATCTGCTCTTGCCGAAAGATAACAAACAACAGCAGGATGGTGGAAATGAGGAACAGTACAGACGGTGGATAATAGATACCTACCCATTGAGAAATAATATCCAGCAATTTTGGAAAAATCGATAACAGGAAAATGGTGAATCCGATGAGCATCCAGAAAATACTTAACTCTATTGAGAATTGATTTCGTTTCACCCGGAGAAAAACGTACACCATGACGATGATTCCGAATAGTGGCAGCATAATATTTTGAAAAGTCATCTGGACTCCCCTTTCGTTTTGAATAAATGTTTTACCAGAATGATGAGGATGTTATACAATATCAGCATCATGTAATAAAACGATGAGTAAATATTTTCATGCATTCCTTTTCCCGATAGCCGTTGTCTCATCTTCACTGGGACCTCGGAGACTTTGTATCCGCTAAGGATCATATCTACGATGAGGTTCGCATCCGGGAATTGTGGGAAATACGGCATATCTGCGTAAAGTTGAACCACCCGTCTACTCAATACTTGAAAGCCGGAAGTGGGATCGTGAATGGACTGTCTGCAGAAAAACCGGATGAGTGATTTAAAAATTCCTGTTCCCAGTCTGCGGATGGGCGAGTGGGGGTAATCCGATGCTTCCATAAATCTGGAACCGATGACAATATCCGCCTTTGTTGCCAGAATGTGTTCGGTTAATTTTAGGGCTTCAGAAGCGATGTGCTGGCCGTCCCCGTCAAATTGAATGATATAATCATAGTGGTTTTGATTAGCATATTTGAATCCGGTTTTCAATGCCAGAGAATAACCCACATTGAATGGTAGTGAGAGTGTGTGGATATAATCCATTGTTTTCAGAAGAGCGGCAGTTTCATCAGTAGAACCATCATTGATAACTAGAATATCAAAATCAGGCAAATCTCTTTGTAATTCATCCACCACAGTGGACAGGTTCTCTACTTCATTGAAAACAGATCGGAAGAGCGTCGTGTAGGGAAAGAGTGTAGGATAGGGTGTAG
>ERZ890604.242-NODE-242-length-20503-cov-12.116735_pt1 | contig 20503 bp, 30 predicted proteins | sample MGYA00521097_ERZ890604 | MGnify/ENA primary metagenome ERZ890604 (study PRJEB32303, sample SAMEA104408625) | aquatic metagenome | biome: Brackish water; feature: Chemocline; material: water | place: Baltic Sea | collected 2014-10-26T21:54:00 | depth 120 m ... | reverse complement strand
AAGCGGGATGAGAAAAACAGGCCCCGAAATTCTTCTTCCAGTGAATATTGTGACGATCAAAAGAGTTGGTTAGATCGCTAATATTAACTCCCGAATTAGGTTTTACCGTCATCGAAAAACCGTGAGGCATCACTTCTACTCCATCAGGCTCGTTAGAAAACCAGGCGAGGTCTTTAAATTGCTCGCAGTAGTCAACCAGTTCCCGCCACACAGCTTTACGTTCACTGATATTCTCGTTAAACTCGTCTACGGAACCTAATGTAACAGCCGCTGACAGATCTGTCATCTTAAAATTGCTTCCAAACAGACGATGGTCAAAATAAGCGTTGTTAGGTTTGCGACCATGAGACCTAATACTCATAAGTAGATCACGCAAATTTTCATCGTCAGTAAATACACAACTGCCCTCGCCTCCCCCTTGCACAAGATGGGCAGTAAAAAAGGAGGAACATCCCGCGATTGCCCTTTTATGACTGAACTCGCCGTTGATCTTACTCCCATAATTTTCACAAGCGTCTTCAAAGAGAACTAGATCATGCTTATCAGCAATTCTCTTGAGCTTATCCATATCAGAAGGACAGCCCATAGTGCCGATAGCATAGATAGCTACGACATCATCGTCTATCGCATCCTCTACCAACGAAGCGTCAATATTGAGATTTTCGGGCCGTATATCCACCCATTTTGGAACCAGTCTCCCCGATACTATTCCTGTAGAATTTGCTATAAAGCCAAGAGCTGGGCATATTACCCTACTAACACCCCTTTTTACTGGCCTTTTACATATCTCGGGTAGAGCTAGAGTCATAGCAGTCAGGGCGGCGGTTCCGCTTGACACAGCGACTGCGTATTTACACCCCATTAGTTCTGCAAACTTTTCCTCTAGCAGAGCGGTCTTTGGCCCCATAGATACCCAGCTATTGTCGAGGCAGTCGGCGATATGACGCCTTGCCGTATCTCCAATACGAAGTTCACCAAACTCAATTCTCTTCATATAGCCCCCAAAATAACATTTTTGTTGTCCAAAACGGTAATACCGACATGATTAGGAAGGTCTTCAGATTTGTAAATCCGGAAACTGTCTGATCGTAGATTGAGACCAATAACAAAGTCCCGGCGATCTTTGGGGAGACGAGCCCCTAACTCATTTTTGATATATTCTTGATCGATATCACATTTGACAATACTAACACCATGTATTTCGCTTGGCCAGTCTAGGGTGTGCGGGACCAGAATATGGGTCAATGAAGTTCTGTTTTTCGACCTGTTGCGACCATTTCGTCTAATAATATCCCCCAGTGGCATAGCGACCTTCATTAGATAAACAAGCCTATTGCTCAGTCCGGCATTATCAGTGGTAAAAAGACAAACGTTACGATCACAAGCACTCGCGTATAAAACATGAAGAGCGTCTTCGACAACGGTATCTTCCTTGGTTTCAGACATTGGGACAAGAACTCTTCTAGTATCAGAAACAGTTATTGGATACGCTATGTCCCCGTTGGAATCACCATTATATTCTTTTCCACAAAACCATACATGGGTACAATCACTGATGTTGACATATTTGGTCTTAAAAATAGTGTCAACGACACCCTTATTACAGAACGGTCTTGTCATAGCTGGAAGTGAACCACAACTCAACGCGGCAATTCCACCCCCAATAGTACCAACAAACTCTCTACGACTTATCATGGATCACGCCTTTCTTTGAATACATACCGTGCTCATCCTTATTCCCGTCAGTTTGCCACTCACGTATATCTTCCATGACTTCCCGGCTCACATAAATCTCGGTAAGATCTGGCACCGGGGGACGACTCACTGTAAGCTGCGGAACCCCATTAGTTTGAGAGATTAGACAGTGGGGAATTCTCTCGTATATCATATCTGTAGTTTTTTCGTCTGGCAACTCTTTAAGGTCTAAAACTAAGTCTTGCTGCCTATCGTAGGCGTTCTTCATAGCCGACCTTAACTCTTCATTAGTCGGGAAATTTTCGTTATAAGTCAGGGTTTCATCAAAATCTTGACTCGGCGGGCCAAACACGGAATCCTCTCCCGTCATATACCATTCTGGCGGCGGGTTCTTTTTAACAAGCTTGTTGAGCTTTCTAGCGGCAAGCATCGCCCTGTAAGGTGTAATATTATCCATGTCACCCCTATTAATACCAAGCGACTCAATCTCTTCATCAGTGAACTCGTCTGTTGCCCCTTCAATTTCTTCATTTCTCGGAGTTATAAACTCCGCTTTTCTGTCGTAGACCCAATCCGCCCCTCTCGCGATTAGCGAGCTAGAACTTTCCCTTTTATAGTCTCCACCCACATTATAAATTGCGTCAATCAAATACTCATCGCAGGTGAGACCTTCTAAGGTAGAGTGATTTCCGATTTGTCTGTCACCACCATTACAAAAAGCAATTTTCGTATCTGGGTAGAGTTGGGCGATGACCTCAATGCTCTTAGCGACTGTACCGTCCTTATCCACAGCAATAAACGCTTTATCGACGCAGTCGATAGCCTGTATGATCTCTAGCCTGTCATCCTCGCACATAAAAGGGCAGGACCCCTTCAAGGAAACCTGGTGGTCGGAGTTTACTATCACGCAGACTTCGTCTGCCAAGTCAGAAGCGGCTTTGATATAATCGGTATGCCCCACAGTTATGGGGTTTGCGTATAAAGAACAGATGGCGAGGCTGTATTTTTTTTCTCTCATAGGGTTTATCCTAACTCTATATCTAGGCTATCCAGTAGGTCCATTAACTCAGTTTCGGCATTGTCGAACCACTTCCGGCAAATTAAGAAGGAAAGGCCCACATTAGCGATTTCCCTGTCGGAACATTGGATGGCAATGCAAGCCACTTCGGAAAAACAGAGGGGAGCCCCGGACACCTTTTCTATGAAATCTAGTTTGCTATATTTAATATTAGTCATTCGCCGACACCTTCCTTGTTAACATAGCCAGCACTATAGGTTCCGGGTCACAGTCGTAAAATCCGGAACAGGTAAATGAATTCAACTCAATAATCTTAAACCCATCCTTAGTTTCGGCGACATCTAAAATAAAGGCGGGGTCTGGACGGTAATCGACTTTTGACAGCACATCATTAACATAATCAAACACCTCATGGTCAGGCTCTATCCTTTTAGAGTCTAAATCCAGGTCCTTATCAAGGTTGTCCCTACTTTTATATTGTGATCCACTAACAGCTTTATCGCCGATAACAACCAGCCGAAATTCCCTATCTATTACAACCGGCTTAGCAACCACTACAAGCAAATCATCTTCCCAAGCGTCCTTATACCACTCCCTGTGACGCTTCAACCCTTCAGACTCAACCATTTCGCCGACAAACGTCTTGCCGCCGCTATTGGGTCGCAGGAATATATAACCATTTTCATCCCCATAAAGAAGGAAATAGCCAGCGGCATTCTCCCTTAGATTTCCGTAGGTGGTTATAGCTGGGCTATCGACAAGCAAATGCCCATAAAAAGGAATATTGTACTTCTTGCAGGCGAAATTCTCCCATGTACACATCATACCGCGATGATCTCGCCAGACCTTGGCCATGTCTACGGAACAGCGAACTATGTCCCCGTCTGGTATGTTGGCGAAAGTGCTGAATACCTCATACTTCTGGCCGTGTTTTTCAAGAGCCCTCATAAACTCTTCTTGCTCGGCCATCCCAAACAGTAGATCGTGGATAACCCACTTCACATCAAATCCCCATGAGTAGTAATAAGATGAACCACTTCCTCTTTAATAGCCCGCTCAAAAGCGGGGACTGCCTGGTGAGGGTAGATTATATCTACAACATTGATACTCTTACACATAGAGGCGAACTCGTGACTTAGTCCCGCCTTGTGTTGTGGGCCCGGATCAAGGGGAAAATCACTTCCTTTGACCGCGACAAGAATCATATGGGGATTACCACCACCCATTTCAGCCCATTTATCGATATGGTTGACGAGCTGGCTCATTGCACATAAAAGGAAATTATGTCTTGGGTATACACTAACCGGGATATTTCCATCCAAGGCGAGGCCAAGAGCAAACCCCGTCTGAAATTCCTCGGCAACAGGCATCTCTATTCGGCGAGCTTCGTCCCAAAACGCCGCCTGACGAGTAAGACAGTGCCCCTTGTAGTTCACCGCCTGCCCGACCACCAAAGTGCGAGGATCATCCGCTAGGAGCCGCATTCCTTTATCTAGTTCGTCTAGGTAGGTCACGAAAATTCTCCCTTAGAAAACGAATTCCCTTTATCGTCCAACCAGCAGTCGCTGTAACCGTGCTCGCGATTCCTACTATCCTCGCGACAATAAGTCGTGTGATTTTGACCATCACGTTTGTCGTCTACCAATTTCCAAAATTCTTCCTGGGTGACGGAGTCACCATATTCATCTTCGAGAAAATGATCATCGACCAGTAAAGAGGAGATAGCTTTCTTCCAATCCTTCTCTCTCATCACGCCAAGCGGAGCCCATGACTCCCCAAGCTCTTGATCGAAGTCGTATAAATCGTAAGACCCAGGCTCGTAACCCCTAAAAGAGAAGGACCAGCCCATAGAGGATTTTCCAATATGGAGTCGGCGACTTCTGTCTATTACGGGTTTATCGCAATGAGGGCAAGATTGTTTGCCGTATATGTAGTAGTTAGTACCCATGCTCGTTCCTCGCATTAAAATAGTGGGTTTGGATTAGAAGTGGACTACTCTATATCGATTTTCACTTTATTGCCACCCTCTATTTCTTCAACACTTATGATAACATGTTTTGCGTCATCGTCTACATCAAAGACCTCAACATTAAGTCCTGGACCCCAGATAAGATGAGCGTGATTGTTTTCCTTTAAGTCATCACTGACCTTTACAACCAAATGCGTCAACTTTTTTATTACTTCTTGGTTTGGGAAATATTTACTATCAAGATCTCCCAGTTTCCATATAAATAGCTTACTCATACTTCTCTTTTCCTGACATATCTGAACCAATTTAGAAGCTGATGAACGAGCCCGTGCCACTGTGAGCGTGCCCATTCTGATACTTATAGTAAAGCAGGTCAAAAGACTTACAAGCTTTAATGGCTGATAGGCCCCAGTAGTTATCCACCAAATGAATAGTCCTAATCCCGCAAGTCTCTTCCGTGTCCGTGCAAACCGAAACCCCGTTGTCCTCAACGACGAAAATTATAGGAAGATCGTGACCTATAGCATAGCAAATACTCTCATGTACTATACCACCGTGGAAAGCCATGTCGCCAACAAAGCAGAAGGCTCGGTTCTGCGAACCTCGCAACTTTAACGATTCGGCCACTCCTACCGCTATCGGGGCGATTCCCCCCACGATAGCACTACTATACATCTTATGTTCGGGGAAGTTTAGGGTAATAGATCGGCCCTCAAGAATGGCCTCTTCCACTTTATCAGCGGGCACGCCCTTTAACAAACAATGAAAATGACTGGCCCAGGTAGAGAACACATAATCGTCTTCTCCGATATTCTGCTCTTCGAAGATTTGGACTAGATCTTTTTCGTTGCCGGATCTTAGGTGGATAGGGGCACGAATAATGCCGGTCTCGTATAGACCAGCTATCCTGTCTTCGAAATCCGTCAGGTCTTCAGGAATTATATTCATTAAAGCTTTAGCTCTTTTGTCTTAATAATTAATACATCGGTAAGATATTCCGCAGGAACAGCGATAATTAGCTCAAGCAGACACCGTCTCAATTCGTCAATCCGGTCAGAAGCTTCTAAGATCGCAGAGTTAGCGATACCATCCTCAGATTCTATATCTCTCGCCAATATTCTCATGGCAGAAACCAAGGTGTCACACGAAGAACTAGGTGTTGGTTCCATCAATACTTACTTCTTACATTCGGGTAGTTATCTACGAACCAGTTCCAGGTCTCTCTCATTGACTCATGTATGTCAGAATAAACAAAATTCGGGAAAGTTTTATCAAACACTGTCTTGTCGCTTGGTCTCGCCGCCTGACCGTTTGGCTTTTCTGTTTCCCATATTATACCCTTCCAGTCGGCGACTTCAGACAGAATTCCGACCACTTCTCGGATTTTCAAGCTTTTCCTGCCGCAAACCATCAATCTACGAGGCATCTGTCTACCAATAGATTCAATCAGAACGCGGGCTAGGTCGTCTACGTAGATAAATTCCCGCTCAGATTCCCCATTCCCCCACACTTTTAAGGGCAAACCATTCTTTTTGGCGAAGTACATTTTAGCTATCAAACTCGGAATACAATGCCCAAATTCCTCGTCGTATAAGTCCGCCGGGCCAAAAATATTACCGGGAATTATACTGGTCCAATTATTATCCCCAAATTCCCTACTTGCACACTCCATAAGAACATCAACCATTCTCTTACTATGTGCATATCCTAGAGTACCATCGTGAGGTGGTCCACCGTGCATATTATCCTCAGACAAGACCTTACAATCGTCGGGAAATACACACACTGAAGAGAAAGCCATTAACTGCTCTACCCTATTATCAACACAGGCCCGGATTACATTGTTATTGATATAGAGGTTCTCAGAACAAAGAGTGTAGGGTATCTTCAAATTCATCCCCACTCCCCCGACCTTAGCCGCCGTGTGGATGACGCAATCCGGCTTAACCTCGGATATTAACCGGCTTGTCTCACCCGGATCTCTCAGATCAGCATCTTTCCGAGTGGAAAATACGAAATTGTGATAGCTGAATTTGGATAGTCTTTGTATAGCCGACCCACATAGTCCGTTGGACCCAGTTACTAATACCTTGAAGGCTTCCATTATCTCTGTCCTTTGTTTATGTATTTATCTTTAAAACATTTGAGTTATACATTAGTCTCCAAGGAGTTTTCTCCTTAGTTTAATCTTGGTCATCTTATTTATATTATCAACGGCGACTTGGCCGAATTTTGACTTGATCATTGATAGAAAAGAGGGGTTGGTGTGGTGTGAGTACCACATATCGTCCCGGAACTTAAGAACTTCTGCCGAGGTCATGAAATTTGTTGCGGAAGGGACATGATCATAAGATAGAAAACCATACTCAGAGTACTTCCTCTTCTTCTCTAACCCAGACTGAATCTTCTGTTGGTATAAAGGGGAGCCAGGAAGTGGTGTCGCGGCGTAAACGTTCATCGCACCAGAGTTAATTTGTTCGGCGATAAGACGTGTCTCTTCGGCGGTCTCATGCGTTTCAGCATCACTGACCCCTATTATAAAGTTGGAAATAACCTCAATACCAGCATCTTCAATCATTTTAACGACATCTCTAATATCCAACTCTTTAAATTTACCCTTAGAAGCTTCCTGTCTGACTATTTGATTACCAGACTCAATACCGAGAGCCAGAGTATTAACCCCCGCCCCTTTTAATTTATCTAGGTATTCCGCTCTCACAGAATCGATCCTCGAATACGACCAGAGGTTGAAACCGTAATCTCTTTCTATTAGTAACTCACTCAACTTAAGAAAATGTCTTGGTTTTAACACAAACATCTCGTCGGCTATCTTTATATTCTTAATTCCTTTCTCTGCAAGATAGTCAAACTGAGTAATAAGAAACTCCGGGTCCCAGTATCTGAATATATTGAAATCCGCCGCCGTCTTAGTAAGATCATTACTAGTTCTGTTTACGGTATTAATGATACAAAATGAACATTTATGAACACATCCAAGGGAAGTATAGATTGATGCAAACGGAGATTTATCGTCATCATCATATTGGCAATGCCAGCTACTTGTTCGGTAGGCATCTAAAGAAGGAAGTAGATCATAGGCAAACCCAGGAAGGTCGGTGGGCAACATTTCCTGCGGCACTATCTTTTCGGGATCGTTGATGATAACTTCGCCGTCCTTCTTGTACCACAGCCCTTTCACCTTATAGGGACTTCCGCCATTCTTCAATAGATTTTTGAGAGCATACACCCCTTCGTTCACAAAAACGATATCCACACAGTCTTCCTCTAAGACCTCGTTTGGCAGAGCGGCACAGTGCGGACCACAAAAGGCGATTTGGACATCTATGTTCCTCTTAATCATCTTCGCGGCTTCAATAGCGTGATCCATAAAGAATGACCCGGAATTCGGGTTAATACCGTTGACTGAAAACAGGACTGTTTTTGGATTGTATTCATTTACCCTGTTTATCAAATCCTGTTCATCTTTAGGTGGGTCCGCCGCGAGATCGTAAATTGCCACCCCAAACTCGCTTCTAACAGACTGAGCTAGTAGCATGGCCCATATCGGCGGTTCAATAGCCATGTGGTTTTCGCCGAGGTCTTGGTAGAGCTTTTTAGCTGAAGGCGTAATGATTAATAAGTCTAACATTATACAAATTTCCTTAATATCGAATACAGCTCAAGGTCATGCTTGTCTGAAGAGAATTTCCGTCTTTGAGTTTTTAAGGACTCAACGCTCATATCCCGCAACTTATCTCTTTCAAGAATTAATTCCCTAATACCAGCGACAGACTTTTCAACGTAATTCTGATCGTCCTCGTATACTAGGGAGTCCACTCCATGAGTTAGGTAATCGCTCATACCCCACTTATTATTTCCCAGAACCGGTAATCCGAAAGACATTGCGAATGGTACTGTGGAAGCATGGACCTGTTCAGCAGGTAGCATAAAAATATCAGACTTCATATGCAATCCGCATAACTCTTTGTGGCTAACATAATTGGCGTATCTCTCGGTTCTACCGAATCTTTCACACGCGAGGGGTCTTCCGGACTTAACTATCAGGCGGACATTATCAAATTCACCCATCAACCGACAACAGATTTCATCCACCTTGTGCCCGCCCCTACCGCCGAAGTTGGAATTGTAAGGGTCACACCAAGAACCCCAAAACATTAGCGTGATATCCTCTTTTACCGGCAATTTTTCCATTTTGTCATATAAAAACTTATCCGAGACATTGTCTACCCCGACGTTGAACTGAAAAACCGGATGGTCAAACCATTGTTCCAGCTTTTCTCTTGAATCTTCTATATGAGTCATGAACCCACAAAAGTTATCGTTGTTTATAATAGAATCAAAAACGGCGGTATCTATGCCTACATAGTCCCTCTCGGCACAACCAAAGTGTTCTAGATATATCAGATATTTCTTGTCGTTCATAACACGCGAGAACATGGACGGATAAGACTCGTGCATCATATGGCAGTCTAGTCCAAATAGACAAACGTCAAAATCATCGTTGTTATACTCACAATAGTCGCCCACATTTCTTACAATATAATCATAGATAGGATGACTCTGTTTATTGTGCCTAATTGTAAATTTGATCACTTAAATCTCCGCCAAACTTCCTCAGACCGCTTCCAATTGTCCAGCTCTATAGGGCCGCGACGAGAATCGTCTTTATACAGCTCAATAAAATTGGGCAAATCCTTTAACTCGTAAGCTTGGTCTAGAACCCTATGATCGGCACCCCAATTGTCGCTATCACAATACATGACTACGTCTGGAGAGTAATGTAATTCCCCGCCATCATCCTGCAATCTGTATGCAAATTGGTGAGCGTTCATATTAATATGGTCAAAGTTGACACTATCAATCCCACCCATCATCCGCCAATACTTAGTCCAGAACATACCTACGGGGGCAATCTTGTAATGGCCCGGAATACCCGGCTGGTTATTAGCTCCGTGGTTTTTGGAGATATAGTATTCATCGCAAGCACCGGTAAAAGTGCCCGGCCCCTTTTCCGTGTACTTCACGATGACCCCGTCGTTAATCTTCTTACCCTTCAGCAGGTCCACACACCGCCCCAGAACGTCGGGAGACAGGACGCCGTCGTCTGCGAACCACGTAAAGATAGGAGCGTGTACGTGCTCAGCTACGGCCCTCTGAAGGCATCTGGCTGGCGACCCACTATCCTCAAGCAAGCTTGCCCTCACCATATTCGGTGTTCGTGATCTATATTGAGCAAACTCGTCAATAAATACGTCGTCGAAGGACGGCGATACGATGACTAGTTCCCAAGTTTTGTCGCCTAGGGCGGCAGGGATGGATTCCAGCAGTCTTGGAAGAATTTGGTGACGTATTGACGGCACCACTATACTAAGATCCATTATGAATTCCTCAACATGTTAACATAAACCTGTTCCTCTGGAAAGTTTAGAGAGCAATGTCTGCTGAAATTGATTCCGGTCTGAGAAGTTTCGTCCTGTTCTCGCGTGAAATTATTATGACTATGATGAAGTAGTTTTACATAATCAACCCCCCTAAGCATCCTATCGGGGAAATGCTTAAATATTCTGAAGAGAGTAGAGTCGGCACCCCATACATTGACCTTAGTTGGGAAAAGTCCGTTCATTGCCTCGCAGGATTTCCTAGAGAGCATCGGGAAACAAGATCCGTGACTATCAATCAAAATCCCTCTACCCGCCGCGTCTACTGTGTGGGTACTATCATCCACGGAAATATATAGATGTCCTTCGGGATCGGGGTGGGCTGAGATCAACTCTTTAAGTACGCGATCCCATTCTTCCGTGACATTTTCCACGTCATCGTTCAGAGCCCATATGTATTTACCACTAGAGCACTGAGCGGCGTGATTCATGTAATCCCGACTGAACTCTATCTGATTCCTTCTTATTGTGATAATCTTGAAGTTATAGTCATTGGACTCAAAATACTCCTCGACCTTGGCCCGATGTTCCTTGTCGTCCAAGTCCATAGTGACCACAAACTCGAAGCAGTTTTTGTCAACTGCTTTGGACACAAAAGACTCGACACAGCTCTTAAACAAGTCTAGTCGAATCAGACCTCTCGTAGGAACCAACAGACTAAACACAACGTTCTCATGAACTCTCATTTTTCACCAACTAAACGTATAAGAAAAGGATCTCTATGGGGTGTCGGAGACAGCCCCATTGAACAGTAATCTTGTAATATATTTTTCTCTATCAGCCATGCCTACCGTTGAGGGACTAAAATCACCGATAACGCTATGATCCATAACGCCTCTCCCACACGGGGCTGGAATCCCGCTTCCAGTCATTAACCGAATTTCCGTCGAACCTATCTTTTTTGAACAGTTTTTCATCCTCATAAAAGGAAAGGTGTATAGGGGCATGGTCACCAGAAAGGCCGGGCATGTGCGAGCATTCTAGGACAGGCTTATCTAGCACGGCGATTTTCATCTTCTTGAAGTTTTTATATGCGGTTGCAGCCAAAACTGTGTGTCCCCAGCATGTACAGGCGTAGCGACTGTCAAACCCGCCAATATAGTCAAAGAAAGACTTTTGAAAGAAGGCCACGTTGAATATCAGCCAGTGAGGCTCAATATCGCCGAAGTCATTATTACCATAACATTTGAGTATAGAAAGGTCAATTTGTGGATTGCCGCCCTCTTTGTAGTTTGTCGTCACTACATCCTTCCCTTTTAGAAGGTCGAGTGCTTGGTCTATCATGCCTTTCATATAGACACAATCGTCGCTCCCAAAATGTACCACTTCGCCCTCTGCAAGAATTGCCCCAATATGCTGACACCTATTAGGATGGCCGAGATCGCGAATAAATTTCACGTTCCTGTTTGCTATAGTCCCATTTACGCAATCGTGTACGTGAGGCCCTACAAAAATTACTTCATAGGTATATCTCGTACATGATTTCGCAATACTATCAAGAAGGAGTGGCCAATTCTCCGTTCTGATAGAGGGGATTACTATCGAGAGGTCATACACGGATAATATCCGTTTCAACTAGTTCGGCGATTATGTGGCCGACGAGAATATGGCACTCCTGCACTCTTGGAGTGTCGTTGGATGGAATTACGATACTATAGTCAGACATTGCGTGTAGTTCGGTGATGTTAGAACCCGTTAACACTACTGTAGCAATGCCTAATTCATCACAACACTCAACTGCCCGCATTATGTTCTTGGAACTTCCAGACGTGGTCAGCCCAATAAATACATCGCCGCTATTTCCAAAAGCTTCTAACTGTCTTGTAAAGACGTTCTTATACCCATAATCATTGGCGACAGCGGTTAGGCAGGCGGTGGGGCCGGTAAGAGAAAGGCAGGGTAGGGCTTTTCGTTCTTTGTAAAACTTCCCAACAAATTCCCCAGCAATATGCTCCGCTTGTGAGGCAGATCCGCCGTTCCCGGCGATCAGGACCTTGTTTCCCGAGTTCAGGGCTTCGACGATCACGTCGGCGACTTCTCTTATTGTACCACACAACTCGCCGTCGCGAGCAATTTTATCGATCAATCTGGCGGATTCCCGCATCTTTTCTTCAATCATGTAAATTACTCCTTCGGGAATTTACCCATATAGTTTATGACTTCATCGACACTGTCTTCCAGGGAAATTTCCGCCTCGAAACCGAGAATTCTTCTCGCTTTGGAAACGTCGGGGGATCTCATCTGGACATCGTAGTTTAATGGCGTATGATACTCGAAAACTGGATCGCAGCCATGAATCTTGTTCCAGACTATAGTGGCTAATTCTGCTACCGTAGTAGCCCTGTCTGAGGAGATGTTGAAATCTTCATTGGTAATACAGTCCTTGTGATTAGGATGTTCGGCGATTATCCTTATTCCACGAGCAATGTCCTTCCCGTTGGTGTAATGGCGAACTTGTGACCCATCTCCCAGGATTACACACTTATCCCCCTTTTCACTTTTAAGTGCCCGAGAAACTAAGTCAGGGAGAACGTGACTCATAAGCATCTCATTATTCCCAATAGTCATCCTGTCTTCCTTAATAGATTTATCTTCTCCTACACCAACACAGTTAAATGGTCTGGCAATATTATAGGAAACGCCGTACTGCTCATAAGCGGCTCTACAGTAATACTCACAAGCAAGTTTTTGGAAACCATAACTAGAGCTTGGCGGCTTACAGTTCACAACCTCACTCTCTGGAGTTGGGTAGACATCAGTGTTTTCGAAAACCATGCTGCTTGATATAACCACTATCTTACCAAGCTTATTAGCCTGATGAAGCTTGATAGCAAAATCAAATGTATTACCCATAATCCTTTCGTTGTTGGCTAGGAGATCATAACTGTATTTGTTAAAATAAGAGATCCCGCCGATAAGAGCTGCTCCCGCGATAATAATATCAAATCCGTCAAACCAACCCGGAATCTCAGCACGGGAATCGGCGAGTGGTTTAGTGAGGTCGTGCTTATAAAGGGCAAAGTTAGGGTGTTCATCTTGTGGGCGAGTCACCGGGCCATATTTTTGCATGTTGTCGATTCCAACAACTTTGTGCCCACGAGACAGAAACTCGTCGCAGACGTAACTACCGATAAAACCCTGCGACCCGGTAATTAGTATATTCATTGTTCCCTAGTACCAGAAAAAGGAGTTGACTCATATAATTTATTAGCGTCTACTGTAGCTTGGATCATTGGCATATCAACCCCAACCTCTTTGGCAAACGACAACAGTCCCGGTAAATCCTTATTAAAACAGATAGAGGACCATCCTCTGCAATTTCTGTTGATATCAAAATATCTGTCCGGTAACCCACCAGCCTTAAGAAAAGCTCTTTTTATTGGGTTGTATTCAACATCAAGACTTTCTGCTAACTCGTAAAACTCATTAGCCAAGGTCACTCTTAGAGCACCGAAGCAATTATGGAAGTATTTTACTAATTCCGCCTGTGTTGGAGTAACCTTCATGGTCTCCCAGGGGAAATCTCCATGACATTCTTTTACCAATTCATAGACTGAGTCATCTTGACATCCCACTAAGAGAAGACGGTTCAGTTCTACCATATCAACATCTGGATTCTTTTCTCTGAGAAACTCCGGAACAAAAATCAGATCTTTAAAGGGTTCTATCCTAACAAGTGTGTGTACAATCCACGCAGCCCTAACCGTTTTTTCCGTAGTATACTTGTCTATTAGACCCTTTGTGGTCCCCGGCGTCACGGTGGACTTAATGGCAACCACGCCTTTATACTCGTAAGAAGCCAGTTCCTCAACTACCAACTCAACTATAGAGGTATCGCAAGACCCGTCCTCTTTCATAGGGGTGGGGACACAGACATAGACTATATTGGTCTGACAAAGGTCATCCCAATGGGAGTCCTCGCTGCAACCCTTAGATTTGTCCGTATCAAAACAGGTTACTTCATGTCCGTTTTTCAAAAATCCGAAACGGCAGGCACTTCCAACTATCCCGAGTCCGACAATTCCTATTTTTACCATAGTTGTTAAACCTCTCTCACACAACCCACAGGACAACAAAAAACATCCTTTTTATTGTCTTCAAACACCTTGAACTCATCATCTTCCCAAAGCTCTTTTTTAGTAATAACGTTTGGCCTACCATCTGCAAACGCCACTAAGTAGACATCTTCGTTTCTCCAGTTTGGAGACACTTGATCTCTCAGTTTACTGGCTGGATTATCGGCTTGCTTAGTCCATCTTTCCGTCATTAACCCATTCCACTCTTCTGTGTCGGCCAATACTCTTTTGAATGGGATGACCGTAGAGTCCAACTCAGCACAATTACAAAGTACGCCAACTAAATTCTTGCTCATAAAACAACCCCCGCGTTTTCAACGCTACTTAATTTCCAGTTTCTTAACCACTGCCGCCATAGACTTCAGTTTTATCCTCTATCTTACCCCTCACGGTCATCCTTATTATACCCCGCCAGAGCCATTTCCAGAACGAGAGTTCCGGGCTCATCCGTAATTAACACATTATGGGGCGGGAAATTGCTCACCGAGCTAGACCAGAATTGTTCAGGGGCTAGAAAATTGCCGCCCAACATAGGCACGACTAACGCGGGGTTGTGACTTCGTCTATTTTATTAATTGACCTCTATATAGCTCGAAAATTTTATCTTCAGCCATCTGTTTTCTTACAAAAGATAGATCTTCCGGATAATCGACACTGACAGAAAGATTCTCTACTTTTTTGGTGATTATTTTATGACCGTTCTCAATAAACCTAAGATATTCATGATCCTCAATCTTTTCCATTGGAGACTTTTCCATAGTCATATATTTTTCAAGAGCATCTCTAGAAATAGTCGTAATATGATAAGCTTTAAGTCGATAATCAACTCGGTTTTTTGCGGAACAAGGAATATCGCCACGAGAGATATACATAACCTCGTCCTTATGATTTATTACAACCTTGAAATCTCCAGGAGAATTCTCTTTCTTAAACTCGGATACTAAAAGAGACAGATCGGCGTCTTCCGAAGAATTAAATGTTAAGACACTATCTCTAATATGAGTAGGGTTCAGGAGAGGCTCGTCACCCATGATCTGGACAAAAGTATCTCCATTAACGTTTTTAATCGCTTCGATCATTCTCTCCGTCCCGTTTCTATGGTCTGTAGACGTTAATATCGCCTTCCCTCCATACTTTTTCACAATAAACGCTATTTCCTCGCTGTCGGTAGCTACGAACACATCCGAAACGGCAGAACTTAACTCCGCTCTTTTAAAAACGTGTACAATCATTGGAATACCGCAAATATCTATCAAAGGTTTTTGAAAAATACGACTAGATTCTAATCTAGATGGAATTATACACGCTGGCAGATTCATTATACGTATACTTGTAAACCAATTATTTTCTTCATATCACTTATAGATATTTCTATCATGAATTCATTATTTGTTTTTCCTATATGATAGATCTTTACGTCTCCAAAAGTAGTCTTGTTCATGTTTTCAGAGTCTTTTAAGTGATTTTCAAGTATCGTATTTCTGGGAGTATTGGATAGTCGCTCAGTATTTTTACAACATTGATTTCTCCAATACCCAGAGTTATCACCATCATATCCAAATAAAAACAACTCTTTCCCGCCGTATTTTTGAAATTGTGAGATAAAAGCACCTATACTAGCCCCGTCCTTTATTAACCCCCTCGGACTATCTAAAGAGATTCCATAGACACTATTTATAGATCTTCCATCTCTCCAATACCTTATTGTATATTTTGGCTTTATAAATTCTAAAAATGGCTGAATTAAATCGGATCTGTGAACGACCCAATCTCCCCAAGAATTCATTTCTTCTCTATACGGAAACACCAAGTCTAAGCTCGGTCCAGCACCAAGAACAAACAATCTTTCAGGAAAAGATGTTTCTGAATAAACTATTGGGACTCTCCAGCTAATTGGTGATTATAAGAGATGTTTGAGTTATCGTCACAAAAATCAATCAACTTTTTAAAATACTCTTCATCCGATTGTCTAACTATCTTGCTTTTTTCTTCTCTTGTATCAAAACTAAGATCGTTGTGTGTATAAGGCATAAAAATAGGGTGTTCTCCTTTCTTAGCTAAATAGTAAGACAGCCAATTATCAGCCCATATATGACGAAACCCCTCGTTAAAAATGACCCCACCCATATTGTCTTCTATTGACCACCTACTTCCAGCGGGAAATGACATAATCGGAATATTAGATGGTCTATATCGGTTAAATGTTGGGACAAAACAATGGTGGTAGTCGGTATACCCAATAGAACAAATCTCGTGCTGTCTATTTTTAAATGTATCCGATTTCAAAAATTCTTCAAGATGAACCACATTCGGGTTTAATAGAATGTCATCGCAGGTGACTAAAAAATATTCCCCCTGGCTCTCTTTAAGACATTGATTGGTCGGAGTAATACTTCCTATATTCCCATCCCTGTCTTTTATTAGTTTTATATTTGGCTTGTTCAGAGATAAATCATTGTCAGAGCAAATAACAATCTCGTAATCTACAGAGCTTAATGTCTTCTCTATGTGATCGACAACCCTATAGATAGAATCTCTAACGCTGGTAATTAAAATAGATATCATGTTTTAACTACTTACTCCACAAAGGTCTAATATACTTCATGTTCTCTTGATCTGTGAGACTCGACCTATTCGTGTGTTTATAGCCGCTCTCAGACGTCTCGTCTTTTTCTCTTGATCCGTTATGATGACTATGATGTGCAAGCTTGATTTCTTTGGATAGGTCTATGATAGAGTTGGGGACGCCTTGGAATATCTTGAACAGAGCTATGTCTGCCCCCCAGATATTGATCTCCTGCGGAAACAGGCCGTTTATCTTTTCTGCCGCGAGCCTACTAATAAGTGGGAAACAACACCCTTTATCATAGATAATATTCCTATCCTCTGTCGTGTGTGTGCTATCGTCTGTCAGAATATAAATATTGCGGTACTCGTTAACCCTCATGAATTGCGATACGGTATTATGTATAATCTCGTCATAACCCGAAGTTTCCATCTCTGTATCGTCATTCAAGGCCCAGATCATGCTTCCCTGCGAGCACTGGGTTGCATAATTCATGTAATCCCGATTGAAATATCTTAGGTCTCTCCGGCGGGTTATTAGTTTCACATTATACTGGTTTTCCAAGAAGTAGGCTTCTATTTCCCTTCTATAATCAACATCGTCCAAATCCGTGACAATAATCGCCTCAAGGAAGTTCCCCCACTTCGCTTTAGAAAAGAATGAATGAACACACTTCTTTAGTAGCTCAAGCCTGAACAGTCCTCTGGTAGGTATGACTAGACTGATAAAAATATCATCTTCCGTCTTCATCTACTTGCCGCCCTTCCTTTTAGTAGTCTTTTTGACGGCCCTTTTGGTCGTCTTTTTGACGACCCTCTTTGATATCTCAATATCCGCAATAGCTTCCGCCCTACGACCCCAGACAGGAGGGACATTCTTCCAGTTTTCGAGTTCTACACCACCGACTCTCATTTCATTCTGCCACATACCGTTAAACAGATATCTGTCGTGCTTTGTTTGGGCGTTATGAATAGGAGCGTGATCCCCAGAGGTCTCAGGTTGCCAATCCGCAGAACACACTTCTTTGTCGGACAAGACGTATTTTACAGGCTTCGTGTTTTGTATGCGATATAGTAAATCGTGAGTTGCGTGATTCAGATACTCGAAAGAACAGTCAAATCCACCAAACTCTATAAAAAGATCTCTCTTCATAAGGAAATGTATGCAGGAGCCCCAACAAGGATCAACACCCTTAAAAACCTGTGGATTGTAAGAGCTATCACTATACCAGTAGCAAGGGGAAAGTTTTACCCCCGTATGATTCTGCCCTTCCTTGTATCTCATGGCTATAATTTCTTCGTTTACAAGATCAAGCCTGTTGACCTCATTCGCTATCTCAGTGCCGAAAAATAGGACGTCGTCCACCGTATGATAGATGATATCGCCAACACATTCAATAGCGGCTATTTGAGCTGCTCGTGTAGGACAGCCAAAATCTTCCACCCACTTGAAATTATCCAGATCGAGCAGTTCTTTGGGCGGTTTGAACGGACCACAGGTCACAACTTCAAAATCTATACCATTACATGCTACGGCTAGAGAGTTGTACCAATCCATTAATAGTGGCACCCGGATAGTCGGCATAAAAACTGATAATTTCATACTAGATCCTCATATTTCTTTTCCGTTCCCGTAAATCGTAAATTCCAGACTTCCGGACATCTTTGATAATTATTCAAACTAATCTTATTTCTACCCGCACTATCTTTCCAGAAACTTTTAAAAATGTCTATATCACACGAGTTTGCAATATGCATAGCTTTATGATCGCCGGATACATTTGGCATATGATCAACGCTACATACCACTCTTTTAGATAGAGAGAATTTTGTATCGGGGCTATTTGACTGAATCCTGAATAGTAGGAAGGTGAAGTTCGGCAGTTGTAGTATACTAGGTGGCGGCTCGAATGGACCGCAGCAAACCACTTCAAAAGTGTGAGAAGGGCAGGCCAGGACAAGACTTTCATACCATGCTTCTAGCAGGTGGACACGGATGGTGGGGAGTATAACAGAAACGTCGGGTATCATACTTCTCCCCGACCTTCCTGTTCACAATAGTCCGCAAAGCTCACATTACCATCTGTGTGAAACTTATTAGCAACTTCCGGGTTTTTAGCAACCATTTCTGCCACTGCCTCGTAGGTGAATGGACCGTCTGACCAATTGTCGAAGAAGAGGGGGCTATCCGCCCCATTATTTTGTTGACTCATACTCAATACCTTTGTAATAACTAACACTAATAGTATCCAAATACGGTCTGCCGTGTGGATAGAATGCCCATTTGCGAACCATATTATCTTTAAGTATCTTCTCTATATTGCTAAGCTCTCTATTATCCCATAAAGATCTTAGAGTGTCACAGTCAGCGAATCCGGGGGTTATAGAGCCAATGTCTGAATCTACAGTCTCCCAGTCTTGGGATGTGTTACTCCATACGTGGCGATAACGAAGTATCATTTCGCCCCTCTTGGACAACCACTAGCTGGAAAACTGACGTATCCCTCGTATGGTTCTTTTGAACCAAGAATATTTATCTCGTCTCTAGTAATAGGTCGGCCATGCTCCTCTTCGAAACGCTTTATGGCTTCTATAACTTCAGGTCTCATATCGTGCATGTTATTTGGTTGCCTCAACATTCAAGCTTACCAAAATTCCGTCACCCCTAAGTATTCTCCCATGAGAAAGAGCGATATCCGGCTGGTCGCTTGGCAAATAGGCTTGACTAAAGTCATCGCAGTAGGAATGGGGTGGTGTAGAAAACCAGTCGTATCGTTTCACTTCTTTGAAACCAACATAGTTCAGTTTTTCCGTTAGGAATTTTTCGTCATAAATACAATAATGAAAATCAAATGAGTGTTTTTGCGATCCACAGATAGAATGGAGTATTTCCCTAATATCTCCCGTGTAGGAATATCTCTTCGCTAAGTTTTCAAAATCCGGCACGGCTAATCTTAGAATACCACCAGGTTTAAGTATCTCATACCACCGCTCAAGAGCTGTTATTGATTGTTCATAATTTAAATGTTCAAAAAGATGACTAGCGTAGATCAGATCCACACTGTTTTTCTCAAACTTCTCTAAAGTGAATGCGTTATCGATCACATCTGGACTACAATCTTCCCGAGCATCAATATTTATGAATCCCGGCAGTTGTTTATCGTAACAACCAAGATTCAATTTGATTTCAGTCATTACTAGTCCTATTCGGAAATGCTACGGCACAAAACTGCTTGCGGTCATGAGTAAGCATAATACACGCCTCTTTGTCCGACCCAGCCTCTTCGACTATCTTTTTGTAGATATCGTCAAAATCAACATCTTTATTATCATTGAGTGGTGCCGTAAAGTAGTCACATGAGTCACAAATGATTCTCTGAGCCTCGTTGTTTCTCCAGACTACAACGGTTTGTAAACGACTAACTCCAGGAGGTAGTAAGTCTAACGGGAATTCTGGTTTAGAGTTTTCCGACATAACAACTATTTGTGTTTCATACATTAAAGTATATCTCCGTAAAACAATAGAATCCCACCTTCTTGTGTCTAAAAAGCTGTTGGTCTTCAAAAATCTGAATTTTGTCTATAGACACCGGAGTATTAGGAAGAATGTCTACCGTCTTCTGTTTATAGATATTATCTTTTATATGAAGAAACTCATCAGGAATAACTATACTGTTATGACCACCAAGAATCTTATATTGGATATTGGCTACCATATTGG
>ERZ890604.241-NODE-241-length-20543-cov-11.072872_pt1 | contig 20543 bp, 18 predicted proteins | sample MGYA00521097_ERZ890604 | MGnify/ENA primary metagenome ERZ890604 (study PRJEB32303, sample SAMEA104408625) | aquatic metagenome | biome: Brackish water; feature: Chemocline; material: water | place: Baltic Sea | collected 2014-10-26T21:54:00 | depth 120 m ... | reverse complement strand
AGAGGTAGCTTAATGTCTAAGAGAGTTGTTTGGGAATTTTGGAATTGTTTTTTTTTACATTATTAAATAGATTTTGAAGAGTATTGAACTAAGAGTAAAAGTAGAAAAGTTAATTAAAAAATTGATTGTTTTAGATTATAGAAGGAAGGATTGTTTTAAAGATTGAGAATAGAGACTTAGAAGAATTATTTTCTTCTAAGTTCTTTGATACGAGCTTTTTTACCTGCAAGATCACGTAGGTAAAATAATTTAGCACGACGAACACGACCGCGACGAATTACTTTTATCTCTTCAATTGAATCAGAATAGATTGGGAAAATTCTTTCGATTCCAATTCCATTTGCTCCAATTTTACGTACTGTAATAGTTGCACCAGTACCTTGACCACGTTTTGCAATACATACACCTTCGTATGCTTGAACACGAGATTTGTCACCCTCTTTAATTGTTACTGCTAAACGTACAGTATCACCAGCACGAAAATCTGGGATTGTTTTCTCAGCTACTTGTGCTTTTTCAAAGTTTTCTATATACTTATTTCTCATAAGATGTCCTTGTTCTATGCTTTAAAAGCTGCTCTGGTCTGAAATATTTCGTCTTACACTCAGACAGCTCTAATTTTAGTGAGCGAATTTTACTATGATTTCCCTTTAAGTATTCTGATGGAACATCTATATTCCTAAAATTGTTCGGTTTTGAAAAGGATGGTGCTTCAAGGAGTGGCGTTTCAAAACTTTCTACACTGAGTGAATCACTATTGCCAAGAACTCCTTCTATGTTTCTACTAACTGCATCACAAACAACCAGTGAAGCAAGCTCACCACCTGTTAAAATGTAGTCACCTATAGAGAACACTTCATCTGCATACTCTTCTATAACTCTTTCATCAATCCCTTCATATCTTCCACTCACGAAAGCTATGTGATCTTTTTGTGCTAATCTTTTTGCATCATTTTGAGTAAAAGATTTCGCGACCGGAGTCATAAATACTATATGTACATTTTCATCTTCTTTTTTTAAAGAGTCCAAGGCATCATATAGAGGTTGTGGATTCATTACCATACCAGCACCACCACCAACAGCAGTATCATCTACTTTTTGATGTTTATTTGTCGAAAATTCTCGTGGATTTAAAGAGTGAATTGAGATAAGATTTTTATCGATTGCTCTTTTTAAGATAGAGTCTTGAAAGTAACCCTCAACAAGGTTAAAAAAAAGTGTTACAAAAGTAAATTGCATTAAGAAGCTTCTAAGATATCCATAGCACCATTTACAATGATGATTTTTTTATCTATATCGATACTCACTTTAAAAGGAGCTATATATGGAAGTAAAAAGCTTTTAGGTAACCCTTTTTCAACTAACTTTTCATCAGTTTTAATACTTAAATAATCACTTGCTGTTAATCGTTCTACTTCATTCACAACTCCAAGTAAAACATCATCTTCATAAACTTCACAATCTTCTATATCAAACCAAAAATTTTCACCCTCATCCAAGTGGCAATCTTTTCTTGTTTGCTCGTAAGTTGTATAAAGCTTTGCATTTGTAAACTTTTTACAATCTTCTGGATATACGAGATTATTTATTTTAACAAGACCTCTATCTAAATCAACATCTGTTAAAGTAATTTTGTCATGTTTATTAATTAAAAAGCTGGAGTTTTTTTTGAATTGCTCAGGAAAATCAGATTTAATGTGAAGTTTCATATCACCTTTTATACCGACAGTTTTGCCGATAGTTGCGATATGAAGGTGTTGTTCTTTATACGGCTTCGACATTAATTCTATAACTTACACCATCTTTAGCTTTACAGCCAGAGATAACAGTTTTTATAGCACCTATCATTTTACCGCTTTTACCAATCAATTTTCCAATATCATTTTGATTAGCATAAAGAATTATTTCTGTAATTTCATCGCCCTCTTTAACATTTACACTTACATCTTCAGGATTTGAAGCGATAAGTCTTGCAAATTGTGCGACAAAATCAGCAATCACTACTAACGACCTGTTATCTTTTTAACACGGTCACTCATTTGAGCACCAGTACTTAACCAGTAGTCAAGTCTTTCGTTATCAACAACTAAAGTTTTTTCAGCTACCATTGGGTTATAGTGACCTATTAGTTCAATCCATCCACCATCTCTACGTTTACGGCTATCTGTTACAGCTATACGATAAAATGGTTGTTTTTTTCTTCCCATACGAGTAAGTCTAATTACTGTCATATTATGTTCCTTGTTTAAATAAAAATTTTGGGGTATTTTTTGCAGAATAAAATATACGAAAGTAGTTTTTATTGTGCCTCTTACCGCCTTTTGGCGTCTTATATTTTGTAGTTACAAAATACCTTCTAATCACAGAGGGATTATTTCAGAAGTTATTACGATGGCGGAATTATATCGAAGTTTTACTTAAATGTAAAGTTTTAGCGAGGAATGCCGCCAGGTCCACCCATTTGTCCCATCATAGCTTGAAGGTCTTTCATGCCCTTTGGTCCTGCAAATTTTTTCGCCATCTTACCTGCGTTTTTAAATTGTTTTATCATTCTGTTGATTTCAACTTGAGTAAGCCCGCAACCTACTGCGATTCTTTGTTTTCTTGAGTTGTTTAAAAGGTCTGGATTTTCTCTCTCTTTTATTGTCATAGAAGAGACCATTGCTTTGATGTTTTTGAGCTCGCTAGAGTTTTCAAAATCGAAATCTTTAATAGCCTTACTCATTCCACTCATACCTGGCATCATTCCCATAATAGAACTCATTGAACCCATTTTTTTCATGGATTCCATCTGCTCTAAGAAGTCATTAAAATTGAACTTCCCTTTTTTAATCTTTTGAGTTAATCTTTTTGCCGCCTTCTCATCGATAATATTAGCCGTTTTTTCAGCTAAACCTTCAATATCACCATAACCCATCAAACGATTTACAATTCTCTCAGGAATGAAAACTTCTAAGTCTTCCATCTTTTCGCCATGACCGATGAAACGCAGTGGTACTTTTACTTGAGAAGAGAGACCTAGGGCTACACCACCCTTAGAATCACCATCATACTTTGAAAGAATAACACCGTCTATACCAATTTTTTCTTTAAATGTTGTAGCAGTTTTAATGGCATCTTGACCAGTTAAGGAATCAGCTACATAAAAAATTTCACTTGGATTTGCCGCTTTTTTAACTGCCTCTAGCTCATTCATCAGCTCATCATCAATCGCTAAACGACCTGCTGTATCTATGAGAACAACATCATAAATCTTTGAGTTTGCATGTTTAAGTGCTGCGTTTACAACTTCAACTGGATTTTTAGTTGATTCATCTTCATATAACTCTACCTCGATTTGAGCAGAAATCTGACGAAGTTGTTCAACTGCTGCTAAACGCTGTAAATCGGCTGCAACTATAAGCACTTTTTTTTGCTTATTTTTTAAGTAAGTTGCTAGTTTTCCTGTTGTTGTTGTTTTACCCGAACCTTGAAGTCCAGTCATAAGAATAACAGTTGGAGGATTTGGTGCAAAAATAAAACCTTTACTGCCACCAATTTCTAAAAGTTCATTTAGAGCTACTCGCATAGCTTCTAAAAATTGGTCTTTACCTATCCCATTAGCTTTTGTTTGTAATTCAACTTTTGCGATTAATTCTTTAACAACTTTATGATTAACATCTGCTCTTAGAAGGTTCTTTTTAAGCTCATTTAGTGCTTTTGTAAGTGCTTTTTCATCATCGTAAAAACGAATTTTATTAATCGCACTTGTAAACGATTCGGTTAGAGTGTCAAACATAAATTATCCTTAGTTGTATAGGTGTAAAAAGTTGCGAATTATATCTAAACTTTCTTTTACTCAAAATTAACAAAAAACTTAGGCTCAGGAGCGGTAAACTCCATTCCTAAAAGTCTTACTTTATAAGCATGTAACATTACACGTTTCGCACGACGACCACCATACTGCTCATCACCGATGATAGGATGGTCTATATAACGCAGGTGTGTTCTAATCTGGTGTGTTCTTCCATGATGAATGATACATTTTACTTTTGTTTTGTTTGCACTTACAATATCAGGGAAAAACTCTGTTCTTGCAGGTTTACCCTTTCCAGATACATTTGAGTAAGCTTTGTTATTTTTCTTTTGTGTAAGTATAGCTTTATCTACTTCTATTGGCTCACTCATTATCCCTTCAACCCATGCGATATACTCTTTGTAAACATTATCTTTTTGAAACTCTTTAATCGCCTTTTGACGAAACTCTTCATTTTTTACAAGCATTAAAACACCACTTGTTTCACGATCTAAACGATGCAGTAAAACAGCTGGTTTGTACATTCGCTCTAATTCATCAGAATTCACAAATGCAGGTTTATCAACCACTAAAATGTCATCATTTTCAAAAATTGCTTTTGCACGTTCTACTTTCATAACTCTAAACATTGTTTTTACATCAATATCTCCACGAGCTATCATTACTTTTTTATTACCTACATAAACGAGTCCACGATCTATCATAGACTTTGCATTGTTATTTGAAATGCCTTCTTGTAGTGCTAATATTTTATATGCTTTTTCTGTTGCCATAATTGTTAATTTCCTAATATTGTTTTAATCACAGGAGCTAAATTTATCGTCTCTTCAACTCTTGAAGAGGGTAAATCTTTTGCAAGTTTGAGGGCCTGTGTTATTTCATCTCTTTCTATATACTGTACATGATGTACATATTTAAAAAGCTCTTTTTGGTGGAAAAAATGTTTCCCTGTAATAATTTTACATCTAAAATGAGCTGGTTCAAGAGGATTATGTCCACCCACATCTTCTTTAAAAGCCCCACCAACAATTGCTATATCACTGATATTGTAAATGTTATTTAATTCACCCATCGCATCTATAAGTATCATATCTGCTTCAAAATTTTGTTCTTCACTCCATCGACTAAGAGTTAATCCATTATGTAATGCTGCTTCTTGCATCAAAACATATACACTTTCAAATCGTTCAGGATGTCTTGGCACAACAATAAGTTTAGAGTCATTTTCTCGTTTATACTCAACAAATGCAGCTAGTATACTTTTTTCTTCACCTTCGTGTGTGCTGCCTGCAACTATCGTCTCAACAACTGGTTTTTCATACTCTTTTGTATGTGTTATTTCACCAAGAAGTTTAATGTTTCCGATAACTTCTATGTGTTTTGCACTAAGTGCTAAAAATCTATTTTTATCTACATCGCTTTGCACATAAATCATTTCAACATGAGCTAAAAGTCTTTTGTAAAACCATGCAAATTGGAGATACTTTTTAACACTCTTATCTGAAATCCTAGCATTGAGCAATATAACTCTTGCTCCTCTTGCTCGTGCCACTGCAAATAAAAGATACCAAAATTCAGCTTCTAAAACTATAAGTAATTCTTGCTTTTTAATCCAAAAGGGCAAAAACATTTCATAAGGCAAGTACCTTACCTCAGCATCATACTTTTTAGCCTCACTCTGCCCCGTTTGAGTAATAGTCGTTATGAGTATCTCTTTCTCTTTTAAAAGCTCTAAAATCGGCTTAAGTGCTTTTGCTTCACCTAAAGAACATACATGAAACCATATACTATTCTCTTTTGCAAAAGAGGGGTTTTTAAAAAGAAAAAAACGTGAAGGAATTGACTTTTTGTATTTTGGTTTAAAAGATAGATAGAGGATAAAAGGGAGTGCTATAAGATATAGCACTACACTTAAGAGGTAATAAAAAGCACTAAATGGCTTCAAGCCCTACTCTTCGTTCGCTTGCATGAACAGTATACGACCACAATGTGGACAAGTTGTAATATCTTCGCCACGAATCACATCAGAATAAATTTTATCACTAACCAACATATGACAACCCATACATGCTTGGTCTTCAACAGGAACTACTGTTGTGTTTTTTGCCCAACGACGAATTTTTTGATAAAAAGCTAAACCTTTTTGATTCACAACACTTAAAAGTTTCTCTTTTTCAACAAAAACATTTTGTCTCTCTTTATTGATTGATTCTAGTTTCGCATCCACATCAGCTTTTACACTCTCTAGGTTTGCTGAAAGTTCTATAAGTGAAGTTTTTGCTGCATCAATTTGTTCTTTTTTTAGTTCGATTATTTTTTCAAGTCTTTGAATTTCTTCATTTGCAAAAGTTACTTGTTCTTTTGCAATCTCTTCTTCGAGTTGTAAAGATTTCATTTCACGTTCAGTTTTAATTTCACCACTTTTTCTAGAATTTTCTTCTAGTTTTTGGGAAAGTTCTGCAAGGTGAAGTTCATTTTTAGATTTTTTAATCTCTTCTGCTTTTATTTCATGGCTCAAATTTTCAATATCTGACTCAATGCTCTGCGTTTTTGCTAAAGCCGCTTCATAATTGTAGTTTGCTTCTTCGATTTGAGGCTCAAATGCATCGATGTCTTTATCTACTTGAGATAAGTCGATTAGTTGCTTTAAGTGCTTGTTCATTGTACTCCCTTGAGGTTAAGTAATGCTATGCTGATTACTTATATATGTAAATGGATTTTCTGATGACGCAATTATAACTTTTAAACCTAAATTTTTCAAATGTTTTTCTAAAATTTGAGCAAAATGGTGCTCACTTTCGAAGTGACCGATGTCGATAAGTGACATATTTATACTTTTTGCTTCCATCGCATCATGGTATTTTATGTCGCCTGTCAAAAAACAATCCGCTTTTATACTTCGCATCAAAGAACAACCTGAACCAGTTGTTAAAGCAACTCTCTTTACTTGCTTTTTTGTTTTCACACACTTTATATAATCTAGTTTCAAACTTGTAGCAATTTTTTTTGCAAAAATATCAAAATCTTCATCAACATCAACATAAGCCACAAAACCATCTTTTTGTGCAATTTTCAGCCCTAAAACTTCAGTTACTACATAATCATTAAGGTGTGTTTGGTCAAAATTGGTATGCATAGCAATATTTGAGATATTTTTTCGTATCATTTTACGAAGTAAATTTGCTGGATATTTGTTAAATTCCAGTTGTTTTAATCCAGCAAAGATGATGGGATGATGAGTAATTAAAAGAGTGTTTTCTTCGAGTGAATCTATGAGTTTTTCATCCACATCTATACTCAAAGCAATTTGTGAAATTTCTTGACTCATCTCTCCTAAAAGAAGTCCTGAATTATCCCATTTTTCTTGTAACTCAAAAGGAGAAAGTTCATTCAGATAAGCATAAACTTGAGAAATTTTCATTTACTCTTCTTTAAAACTTGCATCTATTGCTATTGCAAATGCTCTCATATTTTGTGCTTTTTCTTCATCACCCATTCTTTTATATATTTTTTCCATTTCTATATATGCAAACGGATTTTGATTATCTATCTCTATACAATCCATAAAATACTCTAAAGCTTCCTCATCTCTGTTCTCTAGTGATAAAGTGTAGCCCATCTTAAAAAGTGTTTCAGCATTGTTTGGTTCTTTAATATTTGCTTCACTATAAATAGCCATAGCCATTTGTAAATCACCGCTCTCACGTACTTCATCCGCTTTTTCTATCAGTGATGTAGAATCAAATGTCGAGAAAGCTTCTGCTGTTCTTTCTGGCACTGGTGCAGAAGTTTTTTCGTTATTAGCATCTACAGGTTCTTGTAGTGTTTGAATATGTTCATATATTTTATATGCGAAAAAAGCTGAAGCTCCTAGCATAAGTAGTTGCATTATTGTCATTGATTAACTCCATAAAAGTTTGTGTTTAAAAGTTCTACAAGTTGCATAGGGTCTACTTGAACTCCCCCTACTCTTGCACTAAAATGTAAATGTGGTCCTGTTATACGTCCAGTTGCCCCAGAGAGTCCAATGAGTTGTGCTTTTTTTACCATATCGCCAGTTTTAACTTTAAACTCACTCAAATGATAATAACAAGTATAAATCCCTTGTCCATGGTCTATAATGACAGAGTTGCCTGAATAAAATCTATTTTCAGCAAGTACCACTTTCCCATCATTACTTGCAATAATCGGAGTTCCTATCTTTGCTCTAAAATCTGTTCCACTATGATACCCTTTTAAAGTATCATTATAAACTCGTGCTTTTCCGAAATCACTTGTTATTTTACTCTCAAGTGGCACTATATAAGCAGATGAGACATAATTCTTTGCTGTTACCTTGCCATAAATCTTCATGGCCTCCGCATACTCTTTTGCTGTTCGTTCTTTAACTACTTTACTTTGAGGATTCACTTTGGATTTTTGAACATGAATCGTCTCTTTTGCATAGTTTCCATCACGAACACTAATTTGGAGCTCTTTTATAAATTGCTTTTGATTTTTTGTATATATAAGTTTTACAGTCCCTAATGATGGTTTTTTATAGTAACTCTCAGGTAAAAGGACATACTGTTTTGTGTTATCTGTTGGATGATTAAAGACTCTATATCCGTGTTTACCATCAATCAACTTTTGATATTTCGTAGCTTTTTTATTGTCTAAGATCAAAATAGCTGTTCGTCCATTATCTATCGCTACACTCGGTGTATCTATATTAAACGCAGTGAGCGAGGAGATAAAAAAGAAAAGTAAAAAAATAAACTGCACTAATTATCCTTCATTGCTCGTGCAATATCTCTCTTTTGATCTTTCTCTTTTAAGTCTTGGCGTTTATCATGAAGCTGTTTACCCTTTGCTATGCCTATCTGTAATTTCGCAATATTTCTATCATTAAAGTACAACTTCAGGGGGACTATCGTATAGCCATCTCGGGCTACAGCCTTGAGCATTTTTTCAATCTGTTTTTTATGTAAAAGAAGTTTACGACTTCCTCTCTCTTCATGCCCATAAAAATAGTGTGTTGTTTCTAACCTACCAATATGAGCATTAAAAAGTGTCGGCTCATTTTTCATAAACTTTATAAAAGCATCTTTTAAATTCACTCGTTTTGCACGGAGACCTTTTACCTCACTCCCCTGCAAAACCAAACCTGCCTCAAACTTTTCTTCTATAAAATAGTCATGATATGCTTTTTTATTTGTTGCTATTGTTTCACCCATTATTTACTTCTTTCTTTTCTTGTATTCTAAAAAAACTACTACCACTTCCACTAAAATGGTAGCCACTTTTATAATGATTTTTTAACTCTTTATACTCTCGTAGCGCTGGTTCAAACAAATCATTTGCTTCTGATGGATTCATCTGCTTTAGAGCATCAAGAGAACTCATATTTTTAAGTTCTTCTCTTTTAAAGCCATCTACAGGGTTGTAAAAATCTTCTCTATAAACTCTGTAAACGCGAGGTGTACTTATCTCTACTTTTGGTGTATATGTTTCTATATTTAGCAACTCTTCATCAAACTCTTCTACTACTTCACCTATACCACTAACATTTGCACTGTTATAGCCATAGATAAAAAAAGGAACATCCGCTCCTACTTTTAAACCAATCATGGCTAGTTCGTTTAAACTAAGTCCTAAGTGTAAAACTTCATTACACATTTTGAGATAAGTTGCAGCATCGCTACTCCCTCCGCCAAGTCCAGCAAATGCAGGTATATTTTTTTCTACCTTAATAGCATAAGTTTGCATCAGTTGTTCTAATTTCTCTGAATGTGTTGCCTCTTTGAGTGCGAAGTAAGCTTTATAGATGGTGTTTTGCTGCATTTGGCAAGAAAAATCACCAATAATCTTAAACTCATTTACTTTTGCATCTACATCTTCTTTAGAAACAAAAGATAGTTCATCATAAAGATTTTGCACTTTCATAAAACGAGAAATAATCTCGTGATACTGTTCTCTCTTTCCTGTTATCTTGAGAAAAATATTGACTTTTGCATAAGCTTTGTAGATTTTCATCTTTTTACTTCTTTAAACGCTCGGAGAGTTTACTTAAATCTTGTGTATTTGATTTTTTCGCTGCTGCGATATTTGCATCTTTTACATCATCTAAAAGTTCATTTCTGACGATTGATATCGAAGTCGGTGCATCAATGCCAAGCTTTACTACACCCTTTTCAACAGATATAACTTTGACAACTATATCATCACCGATGGTGATAGCTTCATTTAATTTTCTTGCCAATACTAACATGTATATATCCTACCTAATTCGTATTTTACTTCTTTACTCTCTATTGTTATAATGGAAATATTGTCACCATTATCAAGCCAATAAGTCCCATCTTTCTTCTCTTGTAAATCTTCTAAAGCAAGAACTCTTCCATATTTTAAATTTTCACTATCACCTGTGTAATTATTAAGTGGTATGTTGAGTGATTTTTTAATATCTAGTGCTTTTTCATTCTCATAAAAAAACTGTCCTTCATTAAGTCTTTCCAAGGCACTTAAACTTCCATGTTTTACTCCAAGCTTGTGAGCGATTAGTCTTCCTAGAGAGCGCATATATGTTCCCTCACTCACAGTTGCTTCAAAAGTTACAAAAGGATGGTTGTAATGAATAAGTTTTGTTTCATATATAGTTGAATTTATTTTATTAAGAGTAAATGCAATGCCTGCACGAGCTAAATCATAAGCACGTCTACCGTTAATCTGTTTTGCACTAAAGATAGGAGGTTCATACTCCAACTCACCTTCTAAACTTTTTACTGCGTTTAATACATCTTTCTGAGACAAACTTACTAAATTTTCTACTTTTTCTATCATCTCGGTATCTAAAGAGTCACTTTGTGCACCTAACCACAAAGTTGCTCTATAAGTTTTCGGTGCTTTATCTAAAAATCGGAATAGTTTTGTATGTGAGCCAAACCCTACAAGTAAAACTCCTTTTGCAAAAGGGTCTAAAGTTCCAGAAAAACCTGCTTTTTTATTTTTATACTTGTATTTGAGCTTCGTGAGAAAAAAATTTGAGCTAATTTCACTTGGCTTATAGGCTACAAAAAGACGATTCACAGCTTTTCTATAAACGATGCTAAAATATCACGTTTAGTACCTGCAAAATTGATTTGGAGCTTAAACTCTCGTCCTGATTTACTTACACCTGTAATACGACCTGTTCCAAAAAGCTTATGACGGACTAAATCACCTTTCTTAAACGCAGTATTTTTTTCAACTTTGAGTGAACCCTGCATAAGTCCCGCTTCATTAAAAAATCGACTTTTTTCTAAGTCACTTCTTCGACCCTTGTAAAATCTGCTTGCAGCATGAGAAAGAGTCAGACTATCTTTTGCCCGTGTCATAGAAACATACCCTAAACGACGTTCTTCTTCAAGATCGCTTCCATCACCTATAAGCGGTAAAAAGCCCTCTTCCATCCCTATGATAAATACATGATCAAACTCTAAACCTTTTGAAGCATGAATGCTCATCATATAGATACTCTCACCTTCTACTTGATCTTGGTCACTTTGCAAAGTAAGTTCATTTAAAAACTCGTCTAAACTTTGTTCTGGATTTTTCTTTACAAAATCACGAAAAAGTCCATAAAATTCATCCATATTTAAAACTCTATCAGCCTCATCTTGCATACCTTTATAGATATCTTTTAGATGAAAAGTTTCTTCTAAAACATCTATAAATTCATAAGTGGATTCTTTGGCTATCTTGGAAACTTTCTCAACATCTTGTATAAAAGCTTTTAATGTCGCCGTGTTTTTCTTCTTTACTAAAGTTATCAAGTCTGCTACTGAAACATTTTTGATATACTCAAATATAGAAGTTTCATTTGCATGAGCTGCAAGTTCTATCTTATCAACACTAGCTTTTCCAAGTCCGCGTTTTGGTTTGTTTACAATGCGTTTAAAAGAAAAATCATCATGAAAGTTTGTGATTACTCTAATGTAAGAGATAAGGTCTTTGATTTCCGCTCTATCGTAAAAACGCAGTCCTCCAACGAGTTTGTAGTTTATACCCGCACGATTAAGCCCCTCTTCTACAGAACGACTCAAAACATTGACTCGATATAAAATCGCTATATCTTCTGCTTTTACACCTTCATTTAAAAGTTTGTTGATATTATCAGCAATCTTACGAGCTTCTTCATTCTCATCGTTTGAGTTTATAATCGTCACATCTTCTCCACCCTTACGAGTAGGGATTAGTTTTTTGCCTAAACGAGAACGATTATGTTCTATAAGAGCATTGGCTACTTTTAAAATAGGAGGACAAGAACGATAATTTTCTTCTAACTTAAAAACATTTGTTCCTAGAAAATCTTGATCAAATTCCATAATATTTCTTATATGTGCACCACGCCAACCATAAATACTCTGGTCATCATCACCAACTACACAAATATTATTATGAGTTGTACAAAGTTTTTGAATAAGTTTGAGTTGTAGTTCATTTGTATCTTGGTACTCATCAATCATAATATACTGATACTTCTGAGAAGTTGCATTTGCTAGGTCTGGGTTTTCATCAAGTAGTTTATAAGTAAGTGCTATAAGGTCATCAAAATCAACAAGATTATTTTCATGTAGATACTCTTCATATTTTGCATAAACTTCCGCTATTTTTTTATAATTAAAAAGTTCTGCTTGTTTATAGGCATCGTCTGGACTTAACAAGGAATTTTTATACCGAGAAATTTCGCTTGCTATAAGTGGTGTTGGCAACTCTGTGTTGATTTTTTTAATAATCCTTTTTTTGTCATCAGTATCTATAACTACAAAATTATTTTGACGATTTAGCAGATGAATATTAAACTTTAAAAAGAGTAATCCAAACTTATGAAATGTACATAACAGTGGAGGATAAGCAACATTTTCTATCATAGCAAGAGAGCGTTCTTTCATCTCTTTGGCTGCTTTGTTCGTAAATGTTAATGTTAATGTGTTTGATGCAGGAATACCAACTTCTTCTATTAGATAAGCTAAACGCGAGATAATCGTAGTTGTTTTACCACTCCCTGCTCCGGCTAATATTAAAACAGGACCTTCAGTCTGTCTGACTGCATTTGCCTGTGATTCATTAAGTCTACCAAATATTTTTTCCATTATTGCTGCCTAGTTCATACTTATTATTTATATTATATCTCTTATGTATCGTTAAGTCAATTAAAGTGAAAATGAATGTGAAAGTGAAAATAAATGTAGATATTTCTAAGCCAAGAACTAGCTTAGAAATAATTTTGTATGAGGATTAGTCTTCGTCTGATTCAAAAATTACTCTTTGATCTTTATAGATACCTGTTCCAACAGGAATAGTACGACCAATAATAACATTTTCTTTTAAGTTTTCTAAGTTATCTACTTTAGCTGATACTGCAGCTTCTGTAAGAACTTTTGTTGTATCTTGGAATGATGCAGCAGAGATAATACTATCAGCTGATACAGCGGCTCTTGTGATACCTACAAGGAATGGTTCTGCTATTGCAGGACGACCACCAAGACGGATTATTTTTTCATTTTCTGCAGCGAATTTTGCTTTAGAAATTAAATCACCTTCAATAAACTTAGTGTCTCCAGATTTAACTATCTTAATTTGACGTAACATTTGAGTAAAAATAACTTCAATATGCTTATCAGCGATGTTAACCCCTTGAGAACGGTAAACTTGTTGTACTTCAGATACAAGGTAGTTATAAAGTGCTTTAACACCCATAATACGAAGTAACTCGTGTGATGATAAGATACCTGTTGTAAGTCTCTCACCAGCATGAACAAAGTCCCCTGGATTTACAACAGGTTCATGCGATTTATCAACGAAATACTCTTTAATAAGTCCATGTTCAGAACTGCTAACAATGACTCTTATTTTACCACGAAGCATTTTACCAAAGCTTACAACACCATCAATTTCAGAAATAAGTGCTGTCGCTTTAGGACGACGACCTTCAAAAAGTTCAGAAACACGAGGAAGACCTCCAGTAATATCTGATGATTTTTGAAGTGCTTTTGGTGTTTTAGCGATAATATCTGCTATCTTAACTGTTGCACCATTTGGAACATAGATAGATGATTTTGGCTCAATAGCATATCTTAAAAGTTCACCATCTTCTGTTGCTAAAACAACAGCTGGTTTATACTCAGATGAGATATGGTCATTAATCATAAGACGTGATTTACCGGTAAGTTCATCAAGTTGCTCACTTGCTGTTGTTCCAATAATAATATCTTCATAACTAATAGTACCATTTGATTCAGAAATAATTGGATTAGAGTATGGATCCCATTCTGCAATTACAACTGATTCATCAGTTGATGGTTTTGCTATGAGCGTACCAGCTTCTAGATTTTCATCATCATTTACTACAAGTACAGAACCACGAGCAATATAATGACGAATTGCTTCTCGGTTATTTTCATCAATAACAGCCGCAAAAAGACCTTTTTCAATTACTTCATAACCAGCTTCAAGCCCCTCAATTCTTTCTAAATAATCACCTTTAAGAAGGAAATATTTCACAGTTCCAGTTTCTTTAGCAATAATTTTTTGTGTTACAGGAGCACCATTTTTCACTAAAAGTTCCGAAGCATAAGGTACACGAGATGGTACATTCCATGCATCTTTAATACTCTCAACAATAGAGTCTTCTGCTTCTACTTTTGTGCCATTTTCATATGGAAAATAGTATTTACCTTCGATTTGACCACTTACACCTGCAAGCTCATTTGGTTTTGCAATCTCATTTTTTCTTAATGAATAACGAACTGTTTCATTTTTACCAATAAGACTCACAACAACTTCATCATGAACTGTTTGAATTTCAACAGTTCCTGAGAAAAGAGCTTTAATTTTAGGTTCTACTAATAGAACTGCTGCATTTCGTCTATTTGCAACAATATTTTTACCCTCTTTTGAAGCATATGTTTTTAAGTTATAGTAACGGATAAACCCTTCTTTCTCTGCGACTACTTGACGTTCTTGTGCAGTAGAACTTGCAGTTCCCCCAACGTGGAAAGTACGAAGTGTCAGCTGTGTACCAGGCTCACCAATTGACTGAGCTGCTACGATACCAATTGCCTCACCTGCACGAACAATATGTCCAGTTGCAAGATTCACTCCATAACAAAGAGCACACACACCATCTTCACTTTTACAAGTTGTAGGAGTTCTAATATGTGCTGTTTTAATCCCTGCTTCTGAAATAACTTTTGCAGATACTTCATCAAGTAAAGTACCCTCAGCATATAAAATTTCATTTGAAATTGGATCAATAACGTCATCAGCAAGAACACGACCATTGAGTCTATCTTCTAAAGACTCAATAAGTGTATTTTGATCTTGAATATCCGCTATCTCAATTCCCTCATGTGTATGACAATCATGTTCAACAATCTTCACATTTTGAGCAACATCAACAAGCTTACGAGTAAGGTAACCCGCATTCGCAGTTTTAAGTGCTGTATCGGCAAGACCTTTACGAGCACCGTGAGTTGAAATAAAGTATTCAATTACATTCAGACCCTCTTTAAAGTTTGAAGTAATTGGTGTTTCAATAATGTCACCACTTGGTTTAGCCATAAGACCACGCATACCAGCTAACTGACGGATTTGTGCAGCAGAACCACGAGCTCCAGAGTCAGCCATCATATGAATAGAGTTAAAACCATCTTTATCTGTTTGAACTAGTCTCATCATCTCTGATGCCAAAGTATTATTTGTATCAGTCCATACATCAATAATTTTATTGTAACGCTCTTGCTCTGTTAAAAGACCGGCTTCAAATTGTTTTTGAATTTCAATAACACGTGCTTTTGATTCAGCAATTTTTGCAGGTTTCATATCTGGAATACGAATATCATCAGCAGATATAGATACACCAGCTTCAGTCGCATGTTTAAAACCTAAATCTTTAAGTCTATCAAGGAAACCTGCAGTTATACCAATACCACCATGTTTTTGAACATAATCAACAATTTCATTAATCGCTTTTTTCTTCATAACTTTGTTCCATAATTCAATAGGAACAAATTCAGGTAATATATCTTTAATCAAAAGACGACCTGCTGTTGTATGGATAATACGTCCATCAACACGAGTTCTCACTTTTGCATGAAGATCTAGAGCATCATGCTCTAAAGCTATTCTTACTTCATCTACATTTCCAAAAAGTTTATTTGAACCTTTTACACCATTTTTTTCTAAAGAAGTGTAGTAAATTCCAAGAACCATATCCTGAGAAGGTGTAGCGATAGCCTTACCTGATGCAGGAAGCATAATATTCATAGATGCAAGCATAAGTACTTTACATTCAGCAATCGCAGCTGAAGATAAAGGTATATGAACAGCCATTTGATCCCCATCGAAATCGGCATTAAACGCAGCACAAACTAATGGGTGAAGCTGAATAGCTTTACCATCTATTAGCTTAGGGTGAAATGCTTGAATTGAAAGCTTGTGAAGTGTTGGTGCACGGTTAAGCATGATCGGATAACCATCAACAATTTCAGCTAATGATTCCCAAACTTCATTAGTTTGTTCTTCAATCATTTTCTTCGCAGCTTTTACCGTTGTCGCATAGCCTTTTTCTTCAAGCTTTGCAATAAGATGCGGTTTAAATAACTCAAGTGCCATTTTTTTAGGAAGTCCACACTCATCCATTTTTAAAGATGGTCCAACAACAATTACAGAACGTCCAGAGAAATCAACACGTTTACCAAGTAAATTTTGACGGAAACGACCTTGCTTACCTTTAATAATTTCACTTAATGACTTAAGTGGACGTTTGTTAGCACCTTTAACTGCATTTGCTCTACGACCATTGTCAAACAGTGCATCTACAGACTCTTGCAGCATACGTTTTTCATTACGTACAATAATCTCAGGAGCTTCAAGTTCAACTAAACGCTTTAAACGCTGGTTACGGTTAATAACACGACGATATAAATCATTTACATCAGAAACTGCAAATTTACCACCATCAAGTGAAACAAGTGGACGTAAATCTGGTGGAAGTACTGGAAGTACAGTTAACATCATCCATGCAGGATTATTCCCACTATTTAAAAATGATTCAATTACTTTAAGACGTTTGTTTATTGTCTTTTTCTTTGCTTCACTTTTTGTCTCACCTAGTGCATCTTTAAGCATTGTAAACAAATCAACAAGATCAATAGAATCTAGTAAATCACGAATAACTTCTCCACCCATACGAGCTTTAAAGCCTAATTCACCGAATCTTTGTACTAAAGTTCTATATTGTTCTTCATTTAAAACATCATACTGAAGGACAGGAGTTTTTGCTTCTGCATCATAATAAGCTTCTCCACCTTGCTCAACAATATATGCTTCATAATAAAGCACACGTTCAAGGTCTTTCATTTTGATACCTAAAAGAGTACCAATACGAGATGGTAATGAACTTACATACCAAATATGTGCAACAGGAGTTACAAGTTCGATGTGACCCATACGGTTACGACGAACTTTTGTAGATGTTACTTCAACACCACATTTTTCACAAACTACACCCTTATAACGCATCTTCTTGTATTTACCACAAAGACACTCATAATCTCTAACAGGTCCAAAAATTTTTGCACAAAATAGACCATCACGCTCTGGTTTGAGAGTACGGTAATTAATTGTTTCAGGTTTTTTAACTTCACCATGACTCCAAGACATTACCTTTTCAGGTGATGCTAAACGGAACTGAAGCTGTTTTATATCTGTTGGTCTCTTCTCTTCAGTTACTTCTACTGGTACTAATTTACTCATCTTCTTTCACCTCGTCCATAATCTCTACATCAAGAGCAAGTGATTGTAGCTCTTTTGTTAATACAAATAGTGTTTCAGGAATACCAGATGCTGGTATTAATTCACCCTTAGTTATTGCCTTATAAGCACGTACACGACCATCAACATCATCTGATTTAATAGTCAACATTTCTTTTAGAACAGCAGAAGCACCATAAGCTTCAAGTGCCCAAACTTCCATTTCTCCAAATCTTTGACCACCAAAGAGTGCTTTACCACCAACTGGTTGTTGTGTTACTAAAGAGTATGGTCCAGTTGAACGAGCATGAATTTTTTCATCAACTAAGTGGTGTAGTTTAAGAATATACATAAATCCAACATTCACTCGCTCTTTAATCTTACCACCAGTTTTACCATCGAAAAGCACAACTTTACCATCAGCATCCATTTTTGCAAGTTCATAAATTTTTTCAAACTCAGCTGCGTTTACACCTTCAAAAATAGGTGTTGCAAAACGAACTCCACCTTTTGCCCAATCTCGTGCATGCTTTAAGAACTCTTCGTCATCCATGGCACCAATCACACTGACCGCATTCATCAGTCCTGCGATATCAGCGATAGAAATCATTTTTTCTCTTAAATTATCAATAAAATCTTTTTGTTTTGTATCGAACTGCTCTTGAATTTGATTACCAAGTTCACGACCTGCCATACCAAGGTGCATCTCTAAAACTTGTCCAATATTCATACGAGAAGGTACACCTAGTGGGTTAAGACATACATCAACTGAACGTCCATCTTCCATATAAGGCATATCTACTTCTGGAACAATAATAGATACAATACCTTTGTTTCCATGACGACCTGCCATTTTATCCCCAACTTTTAGGTGACGTTTAGTAGCAATGTAAACTTTTACATACTTAACAACACCATTTGGTAAAATGTCATCTTTTTCTAAAATAGTAAGTTTTTCTTCATGTTCATCTCTAAATACACGTTTTTCTTTTTGAAAATAGTTTTTAGTCTTGTTGTATTCCGCTTGAACTTCTTCAGAGAATGATTTAACAATTGCATTCATAGCAAAACGATTTACTTCAACTAAATCTTTTCCATCTATAATATCACCAGCTTTATACTCAGTATCACCAACTTTTATGTCCGACAAAAGAGCCTCTTTTGTTAAAAGTTTTGTAACACGAAGCATCTCTTCTTTATCTATCATAAGAAGTCTATCATAGTGCTCACGTTCTAAATAATCTCGTTCTTCTTTTTCAAGTTCAAGTGCACGAGGGTCTTTGTCATACCCTTTTTTTGTGAAGATTTTAATATCAACTATAACGCCTTCCATAGATGGTGGACAGTAAAGTGACTTGTTTACAACATGTCCTGCTTTTTCACCAAAAATTGCACGTAGTAATCGCTCTTCTGGAGTTGGTTTCACTTCACCTTTTGGAGAAACTTTACCAACTAAAATCATACCACCACTTACTCGAGTACCAATTTTAATTATCCCTGATTCATCAAGATGAGCAAGTTCATCATCGCGAACATTTGGAATATCACGAGTAATTTCTTCAACACCATGTTTTAACTCACGTGCTTCAATCTCTTTTTCATATACATGCACAGAAGTAAATGAATCCTTACGAATTAAACGTTCAGAAATAACAATTGCATCTTCATAGTTATAACCATTCCAAGGCATAAACGCAACCATAGCATTTACACCAAGTGCTAATTCACCTTGATCCATATTTGGACCATCTGCAATAATTTGATTTTTAGCTACTTTCTCTCCAATCTTAACAATTGGCTTTTGAGTAAATGAAGTATTTTGGTTGGTTCTAAGATTTTTTTGTAATGGATAATAATCAATATAAATTTCTCCATCTTCTTCACCCATTACATAAATATGTTTACCATCAACTTTTTCAATTACACCTGGACGCTTTGCTTTTACACACTCCCAGCTATCACGAGCAACAAGTTTCTCAACACCTGTCCCTACCATTGGTGCATTAACACGTAAAAGTGGTACTGCTTGACGCTGCATATTTGATCCCATTAGTGCACGGTTGGCATCATCATGTTCCAAGAATGGAATAAGTGAAGCCGCTACACCAACAACCATATGTGATGAAAGGTCAGCATATGCACAATCTGTAGAAGGACGTAATATAATTTCACCATCTTGTCTAACCGCAATCAAATCTTCAATATAGTTATTGTCTGCATCAGTTTTATTTGAAGCAGCCGCAATTTTTACACCTTCTTCTTGAGTAGCGGTCAGATACACAACTTCAGAAGTTATTTTGCCATCTTTCATAACTCTATAGGGAGCTTCAATAAAACCATGCTCATTTACTTTTGAGTAAGTTGCAAGAGTATTAATAAGACCAATATTTTGACCCTCTGGAGTTTCAATTGGACAGATACGACCGTAGTGAGTTGGATGAACATCACGTACCTCAAAACCAGCTCTCTCTTTAACAAGACCACCCTCACCTAGAGCCGATAAACGACGCTTGTGTGTGACTTCTGAAAGTGGATTTGTTTGATCCATAAACTGAGAAAGTTGTCCACCGGAAAAAAATTCCATAATAGTCGAAGTAATCATTTTTGAGTTGATCAAATCATGTGGCATAAGCTCAGCCATAGGACCACTCATCGTAGAGAGTTTATCTTTAATAGCTTTTTGCATCTTCACAAGACCGTTGTGTAACTCGTTACCTAATAACTCACCAATAGAACGTATACGACGATTTCCTAAGTGATCTCTATCATCAATATGACCTAAACCATTTTTAACTTTAATAACATATTTTACAGATTCAATTACATCTTCATGTGTCAAAACTGTAACATATTCAGGAATATTAAGTCCAAGTTTATGATTCATTTTCATACGACCAACTTGTGTTAAATCATATCTCTCTGGATCAAAGAAAAGTTGATTTACAAAAATCTTTGCAGCTTCTTTTGTTAC
>ERZ890604.238-NODE-238-length-20662-cov-11.873490_pt1 | contig 20662 bp, 22 predicted proteins | sample MGYA00521097_ERZ890604 | MGnify/ENA primary metagenome ERZ890604 (study PRJEB32303, sample SAMEA104408625) | aquatic metagenome | biome: Brackish water; feature: Chemocline; material: water | place: Baltic Sea | collected 2014-10-26T21:54:00 | depth 120 m ... | reverse complement strand
GCAGCCATAAAAGATTATTTTACTGGAGGTGGATATGATTATGGATATCAACCAAGTTTAGGTAGAACACTTGGAGGTATAGGTAATTTATTTTTAGGAATGGTTAATCCTGTTTTAGGTGGTTTAAATTTTTTAAGAAAAAATATAGGTCCAGAGTTTGATAGATTTAAACAAGCTCCAACATTAGATAGATATTTAAATCCAGATAAATATTTAAATCAACCTTATATCATTGGTTCTAATCCAATGGATTATCAAAGATTTAACCCTAGTCAATTTGGACAAGAGTATAATTATCAAAGACCAAATGGCATAGCAGGTTTAGATATATCTAATTTATATGCAGATGCATCTCTTAGAAATACCTTAGATAACATTTTTAATCCAAACTTAAATGTTGATAAAGCATTAGATAAAGAAGAAGAAAAAAGACAAAGAGAACAAGAATTACTACAAGAACTAAGAATGATAATTTAATGGCAAAGATAACTGCATACATACCTGAACCAAAACAAGATTATGAAGTAGAAAATCAAAGACAAATTCTACAGTCTTTAACTACTTTAAAAGATGAATTAAATTTTTCTTTTCAAAACGATTTAAAAGAAGAACAAGATACATACAATTATTTTTTATCCTAATGACTATACAATATAAAAGTGAAGTATTTGATTTAACAACTACTAATTTAACTACAGTATTGACAATATCAGTATCCGCTGTAGCTATTGTAAAAACAGTTCAAGCTGTTCATAACACTGCTAGTAATGTTGATACTGATTTATATTTAAAAAAATCAGGAGGTAGTGATGTGCAAATATCACATGAGGCACTTAATAAATCCACAGCTAATATGTTAATAAACACCTTGAATTTGGAAGCAGGAGATGTTATAAAGATGCAAGCGGATACAGCAAATGAAATAACAGGTGCTATAAGTTATGCTTTAATAGACAGGTCACAGCAAAATGGATAAAGATATATTAAAAATAAATTGTACAACACACGTTGTTATAAAAAATAAATTTACAGGGAAAGTATATAAAGACGAAGCAGAAAGAGATGCCGATATTAATGACCCAAATACTTCTACAACTAAAGATCACATACAACAAGATCTAACAGTTCAAGTATCACCAAAAGGTCTTGAGGCGCTTAAGAAAGTAATGAGCAAGAATGACAATAAATCCTAGAGGCGGAACAGAATTACAATTAGAATATTTAAAAAAATACGTTGATGCTAGTTTACTAGATCAAGTACAAATAACGACATCTGTACCAGAAAAAATTCCATTACATCCAACAAAGTTAAATATACTTTGGCAAAAGAATTCATACGATCAACCAAATCTGGCTCCTTGGTTCAAGGATAAATCTAATCATAAAAAATATGATTGGTATGTATTTAATTCTAACTGGAACTATGAAAAATTTAGAATGATGTTTGATATACCTTGTGAAAGATCTGTTATAATTAAAAATGGTATAGATAATATAGAACCTAGAAACTTGAATCTAATTGGTAATAGAAAAATAAAAATTATACATCATTCAACACCTTGGAGAGGTTTATCTGTTTTATTAGGTGCAATGCAATTAGTAAAAAATCCAAATATACAATTAGATGTTTATTCTTCTTGTGAAGTATATGGTAAAGCATTTGCTGAAGCTAATGATAAACACTATCAAGCTTTATATGATCAGGCAAAACAATTACCTAACGTAAGTTATATTGGCTACAAACCAAACGAATACATAAAAGAAAATTTAAAAAATTATGATTTATATGTTTATCCATCTATATGGGAAGAAACATTTTGTATATCTGCATTAGAAGCTATGGCTGCAGGTTTATATTGTGTAATAACTAACTACGGTGCATTGTATGAAACATGTGCTGAGTTTCCAATGTCAATTCCTTATTCAGATAATTATAAAAATTTATCTGAAAAGTTTGCTGCCGGAATCGAGATGGCTGCAGAAGCGATTAAGGCACCAGGCATCCAGGAACATTTAAAAGCACAAATAGATTATGTAAACAGATTTTATAATTGGAAAACAAAAGGAATCTCTTGGACTAGATTTTTGAAAGGAGCAATTGAACATGCAAAATAATGAACCTATTTGGTTTAATCTTAATGAGAACACAAAAGAAATAAAAATAAAACAACCTATTAAAATATTTGTAGCTATCCCGTGTCATAGTGAAATTAGTATTCATACCTGTCAATCTTTATTAGTACTTCAACAAGAGTGTATGCAAAAAGGAATGTTGGTTAGTTTTAGTTTAATGAAATCATCACTGGTACAACAAGGTAGAAATTTATTAGTATCTGAATTTATTAATGATTCTATGAAATATGATTACTTATTATTCATAGATTCTGACATAGATTTTCAAGCTAGTACTATATTTAAAATGATAGAAAAAGATAAGGACCTAATAGCATGTCCTTATCCAATGAAGACATTTGATTGGAATAAAGCTTGGAGAAGACTACATAAGGAGGCTATTGATGAACCAGATCATTTAATGAAATCAGGTTTTACTTTTCCTATTAAAGTACATAATAAAAATGAAATTACCGTTAATGATGGAGTAGCAGAAGTATCTCACGCTCCTACTGGCTGTATGTTAATTAAACGTAGCGTGATTGAAAAGATGATGGAACATTATCCAGATTTAAAAATTAATCAACCTACTATTGTAAATGGGAAAGAAGCATTCAAAGAAAATTTCTTTAATTTATTTGATTGTGTTCACGACCCTAAAACAAAAGAATTTTTCGGAGAAGACTTTGGTTTCTGTAAAAGATGGACTGAAATGGGTGGTAAAGTATATGTTTATATACTTGACTACATAACTCATGTAGGAGAATACCAATATTGTGGTAGACTTTGGGACGAATTACAGTATACTAAACGTATTGACGAAAAGGCAAAAAAATAATAAAGTCAATAATTACAGGTTTTCTATACCTGCCAAAATTAATTAATTAATAAAAATATGACGATATCAAGGATGTTACAACCTAGACAACAATACGGATTAGGAAGCTTAGTTAAATCAGCTGTAAAAGGTGTTACAGGTGCCGTTAAAGGTGTAGCTAGTGGAATTAAAGATTTTGCTAAATCTGACTTAGGTAAAGCTGCAATAATGGCCGGGATTGGATTTGGAATACCTGGAACTAGTTTTGGTGGTTTATTTGGTAGAGCTGGTTTTGGTGGTAACGCATTAGGTCTATTTGGTAAAGAAGGTATTGCTGCAACTTTAAGTGGAATACCAGGAGCAGCCAAAGCTGCACAATTTTTAGGTGGAGAAAAAACACTTGGCAAAACTTTAGGAGTTTTTGCTGGTGGTAGTTTATTAGGTGGTTTATTATCTAAAGCTGAACAAGGTGATCCAAACGCTATGCAAGCTACAAGAGACGTTGGAGCATTAAGAAGTTATTTAACTTCTGGATACGAAAACCTTGGATACTCTGCAGAAGAAATTCCTGCATTAGTAGAAAAAGATGTTTCTGAATATTCATCTATTGGTGGATATGCTAACGGAGGTAGAATAGGATTTGCTAATGGTGTAACTCCAGAGTTAATGAAAAGAATAAATGCAATCATCAAAGAAATAGAATCAAAACCTGAAGTAAAAGAAGAAGAAAAAAAACCTTCTAAACTTCAAGAACAAATTAAAAAAGATTTAGAAAAAAGACATATGCAAGACATAGTTGTTATGGAAAAGAAAGCATATGGTGGAAGAATTGGTTATGCAGGTGGTACAGATGAAACTCCACAAGAAAAGATGTTTAGAGAAATGAAAAATGCAAAAGTACAAGCAGCTATTAAATTAGCAGGAGAAAAAAATATAGGTATTGGAAAAGCAATGGCTATTACAAACAGTGATGATTTTAATTTAAGAACAGGTAAATATGAAGGTTCTGATGAGACAATAAAAAGAATGTTAAATATGAAAGCATATGGTGGAAGAATTGGCTATATGGCAGGAACTCCAGAAGGTAACGCGATTCAGGCTTCAGGGGTCATGGGTCTACCTTTAAATCAAAATAAAGCAGGTGTAACAGAATTAGACCTTAGAAATAGTGGTGGATTTATACCGCCAGTTGGTGTAAAAGAAAAGGCTGATGATATTCCTGCAATGTTATCAAATAATGAATTTGTATTTACAGCTGATGCTGTAAGAGGAATGGGTAACGGTGACGTTAATAAAGGCGCTCAACGTATGTACGATATGATGAAAAAATTAGAAAAAGGAGGCAGAGTATAATGGCCGAAACAATAACACAAATAACACAACCACCTGAGTTTATAGAAGCAGCAGGTAAAACGTATTTAACAGATTTACAAAAAGCTATTGGTCAATATAAAGCAGCCGATTTATCACAAACAATGGGACCGCAATTTGTTGCAGGTCTTTCTCCATTACAACAACAAGCTATTGGTCAAGCGGGTGGATTAGGTTCATATGCACCGTATTTACAACAAGCTTCAGCTTTAACTGGACCATCAGCTTATCAAGCTTATATGTCTCCATATCAACAAGATGTTATTGGTACAACTTTACAACAATATGATATTCAAGCAGCAAAAGGTATACCAGCATTAGCATCTCAAGCAATTCAATCTGGTGCTTATGGTGGTGCTAGACAAGGTGTTGCACAAGCAGAATATCAATCTCAATCAGATTTAAATAGAGCTGCATTACAGGCTCAATTATTAGGAGAAGGATTTGGACAAGCTCAACAATTAGCTCAACAAGATTATTTAAGAAATATTCAATTAGCTCAACAGGCTCCAGCGTTAGCAGGTTCACAGATTGCAGGTTTAACTACATTAGGAGGACTACAACAAGGTCAAACTCAAGCAGGTTTAACAGCACAACAACAATTATTACAACAACAACAAGCACAACCATTAACAGCAGCACAACAATACGGTGCAGGTATAGCAAGTTTAATATCTGGATACCCAGGTCAAACTCAAACTGGAACTCAACCTTCTCCAAGTGCATTACAAACTGGAATTAGCGCAGGTGCTACGTTAGCTGGATTGTATAGACTATTTGGTAAATAATAATTATGAGTAGAATATTTAAAAGACCAATGTTTAGAAAAGGTGGACCTACGAATGAAGGTATTATGACTGGTATTGTTGATAGAGAAATGCATGCTGTATCTGATCCAGGTGGAGTAGGAAGTCAATCTGCTAAAGAGAGAATTTTAAGAGCATATGAAGAACAAAACGTTCCTACTGTAGATCCATTAACACAATTCCTTTTAGATTATGGAAGAACACTATCGGAAACAAGACCTAGTGGTGGAAATTTTGCTACATTGCTTAAAGCTACAGGAAAACCAATTGAAAGTTTAAGTCAAAATATAGGTGCGAGAGAAAAAGAAAAAAGAAAATTAGGTTTAGAAGGAGAGCTAATTGACATTGAACAAACTGGTAAAAAAGCACTACAAGACGAAAAAATACAAGCTGAAAAAGATTTATTAACAATGCAATTAGGTGCTAAACAAGCAACAGATTTTCAAACTTATTTAGATACATATGGAGGAAGCACAAATCAAGCTAAGAATAGGGCTTTTTATGAAAATCAAAATTTAGAAGCTACAGCTAATGAAAAGTTTGGTCAATCATATGAAGGATTCATTGGAGGTGTTCATGGAAGAACAAAAGATTATGAGAAGAAATCAAACCTTGGAAAAGTTTATTATGATGTAACTGATGGTACATTTAAAAGATTAAGAAAATCAGCTGATGGTAAATATGGTTTTGAAACTTTAAATATTTCAACATTTGATACAGAAGCAGATAAAGCTAAAAAAATTCCAGCAGAATCTTACCCTGGAGAACGTAGTGAAAACCCATCATATAGAAGACCACCAAAACCAGGATTTGATATAAAAGAAAAAGATCCATTTGATCCATTTGGAGCATAGGAGGTTAAATGGCAGAAGAATTTCTACCACTTAATGATGCGGAAAGAGATAGCGAACGATCTTGGTATTCATCTTTTGCAAGCGGAATAGCATCAGGTTTAATTAAAGTACCTGAAGGAGTTTTTTCATTAGCAGCAGAATTAATTGATTTAGGTCTTGATACTAATACTGCAGCAGATGTTGATCAATTTTTTGATAAAATAAATATATTTGAAGATGCAGCTCAAGATAGAGCGATAGGAAAGTTAACTGAAGCAATTGTTCAAGTAGGTGTTCCAGGAACAGCAGGATTTAAATTAGCTAATCAAGCTGCAAGAAGAATAACTGCTAAAGCTGTAAACGCAAGACGTTCAAATGCTTTTGTTGATTTTAAAAAAACAAAAGATAGAACAGCTTTAAAAGAATCATTAAATAAAGCTAGAGACCTTAATAAAAACCTTAAATATCCAAGATTTGCTGTTGGTGTAATGGGCGGTGCAACTGGTGAAACTTTTGTTGCTGATGTAGAAAACATTGGAACTTTTGGAGATATGTTTGAAGGTGGTCCTACTCAATTAGATAGAGAAGATAGTTTTGGTAGAGAAGATGCTGCTAGAAAATTAGCAAACAGATTAAAGTTTGGATCAGAATCTTTATTCATTACACCGGTTGTAGCAGGTGTAGGTAAAAGCGCTAAACTATTAGCACAAAGAGGAAAAGAATTAGCATACAGCGATAGTACATTTGCTAGATGGTTAGATAAATATGTAAGAGCTCCATTTAGTCCTAGAGGTGGTTTAACAGAAGAATTATTTGGTGCAGAAAAATTAAAACAAGCTTTAATATCTAAAGATACTAGTGAAGCAAAAAATATTGTACGTGATCTTACAAGAGAAATAGATGCAATCTATCCAGAAGCAGAAAGATTATTTGGCAGAACTAATGTAAAAGAAAGAGATCAATTCTTAGTTTCATTAAATGAAGCTTTATTTGAAGGTGATTTAAGAAATCCTTTAAACAAAGATGCGTTAGATAAAGCTATAAAAATAATGGATAAAGTAAAATTACCAGAAGAAAGAAAAGGAGCCATTATTAATGCTATGAATAATGCAAGAGAACAATTTACATCACTTATTGATATTCTAGATAAGAATGCACAAGGTGTACAATTTAAAGAAGGAAAAAAACAATTACAACAAATTTTATCAAGTAGAACTGCTAATTGGATAGGCACTACTTATAGAATTTTTGAAGATCAGAACAAAGGTATATTAAAAATATTTGGTTCATATAGACCAACAGCAGAAATAGAAGAAAAAGCCATTGGTTTTTTTAAAAAAATAATAGCAGAAAGTGATCCAACTTTAGCTACTAAACCTAATCAATTAGAGAGAGAAGCTGTTATACAAGTTAAAAGTTTATTGAACTCTGTTAAGAATTTAAAAAATCCAAAAACATTAGATCTTAATAAATACATTGCAAAGACAATAGAAGGAAAACCAGGTGGCGATATTCTTAAAAAAATTATTGACGATACTAATATGTTACCTGAAGAACTAAGAACATTACTAGGTGAAATAAAAGATCCAAGATATTCTATATTTAATGCAATGACTAACTTGTCTTCTGTAGCAAGAACAGCAAGTTATTTATCAGCTGTAAGTGCAAAAAATAAAGAAGTACAAGCTGCAGGTGGTAGAGGATTTTTTTGGGCCAATAAAGAAGCTGGGGAAAGCGCTTTAAGATCAAGAACAACTGGAATAGAATTGGTTCCAGTTGATGAAATTGTAAAAGATTTACCAGGTGCAGGCACTATAGTTAATCCTCTTTCTGGTCAATTTACTACGAGAGAAATAGCAGAAGCAATTAAAAATGCTAATAACATTGCAGGTGGTTTACAAGGTTTTGTAAGAGGAGAAGGAAAAGAAGGAGCAGAAGCTGCTGTTAGTTGGGTATATAGAAATCTATTATTATTTCCAAAAGGACTATCACAAATGTCTAAAACAATATTTTCAGTTCCAACACATTTACGTAATATGCTAAGTGCTTTTGGTTTCTCTGGAGCCAACGGTATTTTATTTGAAAACCCTGAATTATTAAAAAAAGCTTTTGCAGAAGGTATTGATGTATCAGGTCTTTTTACCAAAGCAGGAGCTAATAGTCCAAGAGCTAGAGCAGCATATAATGAATTATTAGAATTAGGTTTAGTAAATTCACAAGTTCAAATTGGAGATCTTAAAGCATTATTAACAGATGTTAGATTAGGTGAACAAGTAGCTAATATGGATTCAATCTTAAGTCCTTTTATGAGAAAAATGAAAGGCGTAAAAGAATTCTTTCAAGGTAAATATGTTGCAGAAGATGACACATTTAAAATTACAAACTATGTTGTTGAACTAGATAGATTAAAAAGACAAGTTGCAAATGGAAGAGCAGTTAATAGAAATATTATTCAATTACCTGAAGATGAATTAGTTGCAAGATTTAATAATGCTACAAAAAATGGTTTCAAAGGAAACTACGATCAATTTGTAGATGAGTTTGCTCTTAAAACAGAAGCAGCTAATATAGTTAAGAATACAGTTCCTAATTATGATTTTGTTGGTTCAGCAGTTAGAACAGCAAGATTATTACCAATTGGTAACTTTATGTCCTTTCCATCTGAAATGATTAGAACAACTTCTAATATTGTATCACAAGGTTTAAAAGAAATGAGACACGTACCAGCTAAAGGTGTTAGAATTAAAGGAAGTAATTTAGGTACAACAGTTATAGAAATATTAGAAGATGGAACTGAAAGAATAGTTAAAAACAATGCAATTACATCTGGTTCATATGGAACAGGAATAAAAAGACTTATGGGTATGGCCACTTTTACAACAGCAGTTCCAGTAGCTTTAACAGAAGGTGCAGCTGCAATATATGATGTATCAAGAGAAGAGATAGATGCACTTAGAAGATTTGTTCCAGAATGGTCAAAAAATTCTACATTAATTCCAATTAAAGATGAAGATGGTGAATTAAGATATATAGATTTTAGTCATAGTAATGCATATGACATTATCGCTCGACCTTTAAGAACAGTTGTGAATAGTATTCAAGAAGGAGAATTAACAGATGAGCAAGTGTTATCTGGTTTTGCAAGAGGTATAGGTGAAGCTGGCTCTGAAATAATGAATCCATTCATATCTGAATCTATTTGGACAGAAGCTGTAGCAGACTTAACTATAAGAAATGGTTTAACTGAAGATGGTAAAAGATTATATACAGATCAAACTTCTTTTGGAGACAAACGTGCAATTGAATTTTTACATTTAGGAAACGCACTTTTACCTTCATTTAGACAATATGATAGATTAATAAAAGCTGCAACAGAAGCTCCAACAGAACGTGGAGAAACTTTAAATGTTGGACCTGAGATTTTAGGATTTATGGGTTTAAGACCTATTAAAGTAAATCCATTAGATTCAATGGGTTATAAGATTGCTGATTATCAACAAGGTATTCGTAATGCACGAAGAGAATTTACAGGTGGTTACTTTGGATTATTAAAAGGTGGACCTGTTGATCCTAATGATATTATTAAAAGATTTGCATTATCAAACAATGCTAGATTCAATGTTGAACAAAATATGTATAAAGATTTAAATGCTGCAGAAATCTTAGGTGTATCGAGAAATGTTTTATCTAAAGAATTTAAAAATAGACAAATAAGTGAAAAGAACTTTACAAATTTAAGAAGTGGTAGATTTGATCCTTATGTACCATCAGCAGACATTGAAGAAAAATTTGCTGAAGTAGCTCGTAACTTAGGAGATGCTAATGCTTATTTAATAGCTAAACCTCAGATTCTTAGAATGATTAATGATATGAGAAGAATAGGTTTAAATAGTCAATTTTTATTTAACACAGATGAAAGATTATTAAGAGCTGAAGGAGGAATGGTTGAAGAGTCTTCAAATGGTTTAGATATCAATGATTATTTAATACCAGAAGTACAAACACCTCCACTACCTATGCAGCCAATGCCAAACGCTTCGGTAATCCTGTCTCAGGCTTCAGGGAACAATGTAATGACAAATGGATTGACTCCAACTGAAAATGCTTTATTAAGTGAAGAAGAAAAAATTATTAGACTGAGACAACGAGGATTAGCTTAATGAAACAACCCAAAACAACAGGTGAACATATCATAGATTTACAAGGACATATCAAAGGTGTCAAAAGAGAAATGTGCTTTTTAAAAAATACACAAGCACATATGCATAAAGATATTGATAAATTGGGTGGTCAAATAGATAAAATCTATTGGGTAATTTTAGCAGCGGTGGGGGCTGTTGCTGTTGAAGTATTTATATTATTTGGTAATACTCTAAAATAAAAAGGAAGAAATTATGGAGAACGGTTTACTTGTCCACAAACATCTTATTGTCAGATCGGAAGCAGTGAGACCACCGATGGATGAAGAGATCCTAACTAATTGGTTAAAAGATTTTATTGATTCAATTAATATGAAAGTATTAATGGGACCATATGTAAAGTACCACAACGTACCAGGTAATAGAGGAATTACAGGTGCAGCTATTATTGAAACATCACATATTGTAATGCACGTCTGGGATGAATGTAATCCTGCATTAATGCAATTTGATGTATATAGCTGTGGTGAATTTGATCCACATCAAATATGTGATAAAATAAGTAAAGATTTTGATATACGCAAAATAGAATACAAATATTTAAATCGCGAAACAGGTCTTGTAGATTTATAAAAAATAACTATATTACTGTCAGGTGCACAATAAAGTGGCCTATTAAACTTGCTTAAATATAAGGAGAATAATATGACAGCATTAGACATAATCAATAAGTTGAATAAAGACGTTTGGAATCACTCGGACAGAATGTTTGGTGATGCATTTGACTCTATCTTTGATAGTTGGTCAAAAGCTCAATCGTTTCCATTTTACAATGTAGTAAAATATGGAAAAGGTGAATACGGCATTGAGTTAGGACTTGCAGGCTTCAATAAGAAGAATGTTAAAGTTGAATACAAAGATGGTGTATTGACTATCGCAGGTCAAGTAGAAGACCAAGAAAAAGACTACATTGAAAAAGGATTAGCAGCTAGAAAATTTTTCAAGCAATTTGCTTTACACGATAAAGCAGTTGTTAATGATGCTAAGATGGAAGATGGTGTATTAACAATCAAACTTGGTGTTAATGAACCAGAAGAAATCAAACCTTTAGAAATTAAAATTAAATAATTATTTTGGGGTGGTTTCGATCACCCCACAATAATAACCTACCGCAGGCAAACCTTCTATTAAATTAATATTATACTTATCTAAATGAACTAGATTGTTCATATACCAATTTTCACAAGATTCTTTTATTTTATATTTTTTATATTCAAGTTCCCCTGTAGATAATAAAAACAATACTGTTATTATTTTTAAATCCATTCTTTAAATCCTTCATCCATTATTGTATTTGCTATATTTACTTTGTTACGTAAAGCTTTTACTATACGTTCATCAATTGTATCTTGAGACATAATATCAATATATGTCATTTTTCTTGTTTGACCAATACGATCAATCCTTGCTTCAGATTGTTGACGTTTTTCTAGATCATAACCATTAGAAAAATAAACCATATTACTTCCAGCGGTTAATGTAATTCCATAACCACCAGTATGAGTAGTACCAACAAAGAATCTACATTTATCATCTGTTTGAAACTTCTTTATATTTTTTGATCTAGAGTCTGTATCTGTTGCACCATAATAATCTACAACGGAATCTTCTCCATATACTTTTTTAATTTCACTTATTATTCTTCTTACATCGTGTGTGTAATGTGACCAGATAATAGTTTTACCTTCTATGTTTTCTAATATGTTCATTAACTCTGTTAATCTTTGACAAGGTAAATCTTTTATGGTTCCATCGTCTGCTGTAAAATGACCACAAGTAATTTGATGTAATCTCATTAATTGAGTCATAACAGTTGCAGATGATTGCATTTTACCATCAAGAAAAGCTATAGCTTCTTTTTTCATTTGTTCGTAAACTTTTTTCTGTTCTTTAGTTAACTCAACATAATGTTTAACATAAGTTTTTTCTGGTAAATCTAAACAATCAGATTTTAAAATTCTTCTTGAGAAAGGTTTTATTTTATCTGATAGTTCTCCAAGGTTTCTATAACCTACAACAATTTCAACTCTTCTACCTTGTACTTCAATTTTTTTAGTTACAGCATATCTTGATTTAAAGGTCCAATAAGAATCATGCCCCAGGAGCCAGGGATCAAGAAATTGACATTGTGAAAATAAATCTAAAGGTGATTTAGTTACAGGAGAACCTGTAAGTATTCTTCTATACTTTGCACTTTCTCTTAATGCTAAAATATTTTTAGTTCTATTTGATGTTGGAGTTTTTATAGTTGTAGATTCATCAATAGCAATCATTGCTTTGTGACAAGATAAAAATTTATATGCAAACTTTGCACCATCCCCTGAAGAAAAAGATTCAACATTCATAATTAAAATATGAAGGTCAGTTCCTTGTTCAAATAAAGTATTTAATAATTTTTTTTGTTTTGTTGATTTGTCAGATGTTTTCCATAACACCATTTTTTTATAGATATGATCAGGTAAGTGTATTGGCACCTCCTGATCATACCAGTTCTTATATACACCTTTTGGTGCAATAAGAAGGAGGCCATTTATCTGGCCTTTATCATAAAGCATTGCGGCATTATCTAATAATACCTTTGATTTACCCGTACCCATTTCCATAAAGTACGCAAAATTTTCTTTGTCCCAAGATGCTTCTAATGCATCTAATTGATGTTTGTAAGGTTTAGTCTTAAATTTATAATTCATAATCTATTTACTTTTCTTTCTAGTTGCTATATTATATATGCAAAAGAAAAAAGTCAAGATGAGAATTAGTAATAATATGAATTCAACACCTAAGAGTAGTAAAGTATATTTATTACAAGATATTCCTATAGATAGAGAAACAGGACAACCTAAATATAATATTATGGGTGCTAGAAAATATGGCGAAATTGTGATTATGTTTAGAGCATTAGAACAAATAATGTTTTCTCCTGGTCCTTTTATATTCTCAATAAGACAAAAATTAAAAGATTTTACAGAAAATGATTACTTATTATTAAATGGTGATCCTGCTATTATAGGTGTTACCTGCGCAATTGCCGCAGAAATGACACACGGAAAATTCAAGTTATTAAAATGGGACAGACAAGAAAAAACATATTATCCCATTGAAATAAATATTTATCAAAAATAGACTTGACAAAACACTTTTCAGTGTTTATTATTACATTATGAAAGTTAAAAAGTTAAAATAGGAGAAGAATATGATAATTGACCTACGTAAAGATGCACCAGATCAAACAGACAATGTTGATCCAGAAAAACTTTCTCAAGAGGTTGAGAAATTAAAATCAGTGCAAAATCAAATACAAAATCTAGAAGCACAAATAAAAGATTTAAAAGAAGACGAAAAATATTTTAGTTGTGTAGTAATACCAAAATTAATGGAAGATATGAATCTATCATCTTTAAAACTTAAAGATGGTTCAGAATTAACCGTTAAACAAATTTATAGCGCTTCAATTAGAGCTGATAAAAAAGCAGAAGCGATAAACTGGCTTCGAGACAATGGCTTAGGAGATATTGTAAAAAATAATATTACAGTATCTTTTGGTCAAGGCGAAGATAACAAGGCTGTCGGTTACGCTAGCCTTGCGAGGTCGAATGGGTTTGAACCTCTCCAAGAGGAGAAAGTTCACCCTTCGACACTCAAAGTAGTTATGAAGGAATGGAAGGACAAAGGTCACGAAGTTCCTGAAGAACTATTTAGTACGTTTGATGGAAATCAAACGCATTTTAAAAATAAAAAATAAATAATAAGGAGTAATATATATGGCAAATACAAATGCTATGAGTGCAAAGTCCAGTGCAGGTGCACTGGCCACTATTAATTTTAGAAATGATTCTGGAAAAGGTAGTGAAGAAATAAGATCGGATGATATGTCAACTCCGATTTTAAAAATCCTACATCAATTATCACCTGAATGTAATGCAAATGATGCTAAATACGTTCAAGGTTCAAAACCTGGTATGATATATGCTAAAGGTTTAGGCACATTAGTTGATGGTCAAAAAGGTGTGGATATTATAGTTTCACATGTACAAACTAGATATCCTGAATGGCAGGAAATGGGAGACACAGCAGCTCCGCCTGTTACAACGCATTTATCTATACCAGAGGATGCTGTTGAAGAAAGAAATGGTAAATATAGATTATCAAATGGTAACTATGTAGAGAAGACCGCATATTTTTATGTGATCGTTTTAGGTGATGAACCTAGACCTGCAGTGATTACTATGAGATCATCTAATCTTACACCTGCAAGAGAATTAAATCAGTTGATTAAAAATCTTAGATTTAAAGATGCTAAAGGTGTTTACAATCCAGCAGCATATGCAGCAGTTTATAATTTAAAAACTGTAGGTAAAGTTGCAGGAAGTAAAAGCTGGCACGTTTATAAACCATCTATGGCAAGAGCTTTAGATAAAAACGAAAAAGCAGATGCTGACTTATATTTAATGGCACAGGAATTACAAAAAACTGTGTCTAAAGGTTCTGTTAAACCTGAATATGAGAAGAACAATAAACCTAAAACTGAAGACATTGTATAATTCACTAAGTGAATACTTGCAAGAAGAGGCGGCAGCGGGAGACTGTGGCCGCCTCTCGATAATGGAAAAAAGAGATGACAGAACAATACATAAAATATTTTACAGGATTAAAACGTAATTACGGTTTTTGTAATATTAGTAATGGTTATAAAGATCCTAATACTGGAAAGATAAAATTTCATTCAGGGGATTATGGTTGGTCAGGTAAACCAATTACTGATCAAGATTATCAATTTCATTTAGAAGGAAAAAAATCTATAGGTATTCAACCTTGTGATGACAATGGTTATGCAAGGTTTGGTGCAATAGACATTGATCCAAAGATATATAAAGATTTAGATATTGGATTTTATTTAAAAATAATTCAAGAAAAAGAATTACCACTCATACCAATTAAATCAAAAAGTAATGGTTTACATTTATATGTTTTTACAAAAGAATTTGTAAAAGCAAAAGAGATAAAAGATTTTTTAGAACAAGTATTATTTTTATTTAACTTACCAATTACAACAGAAATATTTCCAAAACAAACTAAACTAGGAAGTAATACAGAAGGAGATAAGATAAATGGAAACTTTATTAATCTTCCTTATTTTTCAGGAACAGAAAGAGTTGCGCTAGATCCATCTGGAAAAGAAATATCATTAGACACATTTTTAAAATGTGTAGAGTTAAATCAAATAACATCAAAACAATTAAAAGAAATATCTGAAGGTATTATTAGAAAAGAATTAACTGGTGGTAATGAAGAATTTAAAGATGGTCCACCTTGTTTAGAAATATTAAGTAAAAGTAAAATGAGCGATGGTAGAGATAGATTTCTTTATAACTATATGGTGTTTGCTAAAAAGAAATATCCTGATAGTTGGAAGAATAAAGTTTTACAAGCAGGTAGAAATTATTTTGAATTTGATCAAACTTGGACAGATGATTACATAACTAAAAAAATAAAGAACTGGGAGAAAGATACTAAAGGACATACTTGCCACGATCCATTGTTAGCTCCTGTATGCATTAAATCAGAATGTATTAAAAGAAGTTTTGGAATATTATCTGATAAAAAGATTACTTGGCCAAGATTAACTAACCTAGTTAAAGTAGATTTTAAACCTGATCCAGAATATTATTTTGATGTTGAAAGAGATGATGGTGAAACAGTGTCAGTGCACGCTAGAAATAAAAATGAAATCAAAGATCAAAATGAATTAAGAGGTTTGATTATGGCTCAAGCTGATGAATTACCACCACCTATTAAAGCAATGGAATTTTATGAAATCATAAAAGTATTATTAGCTAGTCAAGATACAGTGCAACCGGCTCCAGGGACCACTCCAATAGAAATATTAAAGAAACATTTAAAGTATTACATAAACAATACACAAGCTACAAGTTACAATTCATTTAAAAGCGGTAACGTATTAAAAGATAATACATATGCATACTTTGTATATGATGAATTTTATAATGATTTAAAAGATAACGATTGGAAGAAAGATTCATCTAGAACTTCTTATATGATTGAAAAGATGTTTGAGAAAGAAGATGAAAGTTTACCAAGACCAATGTTTGATAGAAAGAAAAGATTTCCTGGTAAAGATAAAAAAACTGGAAAATCATATCCAGGTGTAAATGGATGTGCAGTTATCCCATTGTATTTATTTAAAAAAGATGAAGATGATGAGGATGTAGTAGAGATAACAGAATTTAAAAAAGAAGAGGAGATAGTATAATGATATATAAATACTTTGGACCTCCAGGAACTGGTAAGACTCATAAACTAATTAGTAGAGCAAAAGCTTATATAAGAGCTGGTACACCTTTACATAAGATAGGTTACTTTGCTTTTACTAGAAAAGCTGCAGAAGTTTCTAAAAAAAGAATGCCAGCGGATGGAGACAAGCTTACATATTTTAGAACGCTTCATTCATTTGCATTTCAACAATTAGATTTAAGTGATGCAATGGTTATGCAACCAGAAGATTATGTAAAGATAGGAAAAGAATTAAATATTAAAGTTAAGTATTATGACAAATTTAATAAAGAAGAAATATTTTATTTAAACATTGATAGTCCTTATTTTAAAATGATTGGTAGAGCACTTAATAGATGTACAACAGTTAGAGAAGAATTTGATAGAAATGAACACAATAGAAAAGAAATTAAATGGTTTATATTAAATAATTTAGATAAAAATTTAAAAGAATATAAAAGAATTACAGGTAAATTAGACTTCAACGATATGATAAACAGGTTATTACTAAAGGAAGATTTACCTAGATTTAAAGCCATTTTTATAGATGAAGCTCAAGATTTATCACCATTACAATGGAAGCTATATGACAAATTAAAAAATTATACAGATGATATTTATTTAGCAGGCGATGATGATCAAGCTATCTTTGCATGGGCAGGAGCAGATGTAGATAGATTTATACAAGAACCAGGAAAAGAAAGAGTTTTAAAATATTCAAAAAGAATATCAAGAGCCGTACAAGAACAATCACAATTACCATTAGAAAAGATAAGAGGATTGAGAAAAGAAAAAATATATTATTCTAGAAACTACGAAGGTCACTCTGAAAGAATAAATAATTTAGATCAATTGGATTTGACAAAAGGTAAATGGTTAATATTAACAAGAACCATACATAGACTAGTTGATATGACTAAGGAGTTAAGAAAAAGAAATTTATATTATCAAACTAATAAAGGTAAATCTTTTAAGGTAAGAATATACAATGCATCCATAAACTATAATTCTTGGTGTAGAGGAATACCATTAGATGAAAAAGAAATAAAAGATGTAAAAGAATTTACAGGTCAATCAATTGATAATTGGAATAAAGAAATAGAATGGTATGAAGCATTTGAAGAAGTACCTTTATCTGAAAGAGAGTACATAAAAAATATGTTAGATAACGGAGAAGATTTAGATAAACAAGCAAGGATATGGGTATCAACTATTCATGCAGCTAAAGGTGGAGAAGAAGATAATGTAATTCTTTGTTTAGATTTAGGTAGAACAGTTAAGAAAGCATCAAAGAAAAGTGATGAAAAAAATGATGAAGAACATAGAGTTTGGTACGTAGGATCAACACGTGCAAGAAATGATTTATATAAATTAAAAGCTAAGAATAAAAAAAATGAATACAAATTTTAAAGAATTATACGTTACGTATAAGCAGAACGGGATAGAGAACTTTCCTATTGGCTGGTGGCAGAGTCAGGCCTGGTTAGCAAAATTGATTTGGTTTCTCGAATCCCTAATTCAATCATACTCAGCCAAATCAACAACTGCCACATAAAAAATGAAAACACTAACAACAGATATATTTATAACAATAGTGCTAACCTATTTTATAATTAATATATTAGAGGTACTAAAATAATGACAGATAAAAACATGTTTGATAAATCGTTTCCACAAGATAAACAGATAGGTGGGAATCACTATAAATCGTTTCACATTCAACCCTATGAGTTTATTTCAAAAAATAATCTTAGCTTCTTCCAGGGAAATGTAATTAAGTACGTTTGTAGATACTTGCAAAAAAATGGAATACAAGATATAGAGAAGATAATTCATTATTGTGAATTAGAAATTAAAAAGATGAAAGATATGGAAAATAAAAAAAATAAAAAATAATGTTTAAATGTTTTTATTGTAAAAAAGAATTACTTTGGCAAAATGATTTTGATACAGAAGATACTTATCCAGATTCAGAACATCAAATAGTATCTATGTATCAGTGTACCAATAAAAAATGTGAATCTTGGTACGAAGTCTACACACATAAAAAGGAGAATGAATAATGTTAATGCCAACTACAGAATGGGTACAGCCCGCAGAGTTTCCTGATTTAAGAAAAGCAGACGAGATAGCAATTGACTTAGAAACAAGAGATCCAGACTTAAAGACTCTGGGCTCAGGGGCCATTAGAGGTAATGGTGAGGTTGTAGGTATAGCTGTGGCTGTAGATGGATATAAAAATTATTTTCCAATAGCTCACGGTGAAGGTCCTAATATGGATAGAGATAAAGTTTTAAAATGGTTTAAAGATGTATGTGAATCACCTGCAACTAAAATATTTCATAACGCAATGTACGATGTATCTTGGATTCGATCTATGGGTATTAAAATTAATGGTTTAATTATAGATACAATGATTGCAGCATCTATTATTGATGAAAATAGATATAATTATACATTAAATGCATTATCTTGGGTATATTTAAATAAAGGTAAAAACGAAACTTTACTTAATAAAGCAGCTAAAGAAAGAGGATTAGATCCTAAAGCTGATATGTGGAAGTTACCTGCAAGTGAAGTAGGTGCATATGCAGAAGAAGATGCAGCATTAACTTTAGAACTTTGGCATCATTTAAAAAGAATTATTATTGAAGAAGATTTACAAGATATATTTAATCTTGAGACTGATTTATTTCCTTGTCTTGTCGATATGCGTTTCCTAGGCGTCCGGGTAGATGTTGAAAAAGCAAATCTATTAAAAACAGAATTGGCAACAAAAGAAAAAAACTTATTACAAGCAATAGAAAAAGAAACAGGAATAGAACCTCAGATATGGGCTGCAAGAAGTATTGCACAAATTTTTGATAAGTTAAATTTACCATATGAAAAAACTATTAAAACAGGATCTCCATCTTTTACTAAAAATTTTATTACTGATCATATTAATCCAGTTGTTAAGATGATAGCAGAAGCTAGAAAAATAAACAAGATTAGTACAACCTTTATTGATACTATTTTAAGTCACGAATATAATGGTAGAATTCATGCGGATATAAATCAAATTAGATCAGATGATGGTGGTACAGTTACAGGTAGATTTAGTTATTCTAACCCAAATTTACAGCAAATTCCTGCAAGAGATCCTTTTACAGGACCTTTAATTAGAGGTTTATTTATACCAGAAAAAGGTATGAAATGGGGAACATTTGATTATTCACAACAAGAACCAAGACTAGTTGCTCACTATGCATTAAGATTTAATTATGATTCAGCTAATGCAATAGCAAGTTCTTATGAAAATGATCCATCAACAGACTTTCATCAAATTGTAGCTGATATGGCACAGATAAATAGAAAAGAAGCTAAAACAATTAATCTAGGTTTATTTTATGGAATGGGTAAAGCAAAGTTACAAAATGAATTAAATGTTACAAAAGAAAAAGCAAATGAATTATTTGATATTTATCACAACAGAGTTCCATTTGTTAAACAATTAATGAATGGAGTTATGCACGCTGCACAAACAAAAGGAAAAATAAAAACATTATTAGGTAGAAGATGTAGATTTCCTAAGTACGAACCAATACTAAGAGGTTCTGATTGGGGTACATTTGTTCCTGCTGAAGATCACGAAACAATGTTAGAATTAAAAGAAATGGGTCCACATTTAAAAGATCAAGATGGAGAAGTAATAAAAGATACAAATGGTAAACCAAAGAAAAATTATTGGTATGGTAATTCTCATAGAAGAGCATTTACGTACAAAGCTTTAAATAAATTAATTCAAGGATCAGCCGCAGATATGACTAAAAAAGCTATGGTTGACTTATATAAACAAGGTTTTTTAGCACATATACAAATTCACGATGAATTAGATTTTTCTATTGAATCAGATAAGCAAGCTGATATAATAAAAGAAATAATGGAACAAGCAGTAGATCTAAAAGTTCCAAATAAAGTCGACTACGAGTCAGGTAATACCTGGGGCGACATAAACGGTTAAATACCGCATCGTTATTTACGATCACAAAAATAAACTGGAGTTAATATGAAACAAGAATGTAAAAAATGTGGACATAGGTGTCACTGTATTGGAAACGGATATTTTGTAAGTGAAGTAATTTGTGATAATAATTGTGGCTGTTTACATTGTCTTCATTCAAGTGATGAAGTAAAACAATTTATGGAGAAAAATATGGGTTGGTTTAGAAAACAGTGGAAAAAATTTGTAGA
>ERZ890604.234-NODE-234-length-20725-cov-13.773004_pt1 | contig 20725 bp, 15 predicted proteins | sample MGYA00521097_ERZ890604 | MGnify/ENA primary metagenome ERZ890604 (study PRJEB32303, sample SAMEA104408625) | aquatic metagenome | biome: Brackish water; feature: Chemocline; material: water | place: Baltic Sea | collected 2014-10-26T21:54:00 | depth 120 m ... | reverse complement strand
GCGACCAAACACAAGGGCTCCCTTGTGCCCCTATACGACATCGAGGGTACGGAAGCAATTGAAATTATCCGTAAGGAAGGTTTGAGTATTCCGGTACGAGCACTAGTATTGATTATTGATAATCTCGTGCTCATACCGACCATTCGAACTTCACTGTAATTTCAATCGGTGAAAGCGCTCCAGTGCTCAGGTTCCGGTACGAAAACTAGTATTGATTATTGATAATATCGTGCTCATACCGACCGTTTGCACTTCCTTCTGATTCCCATTAATACAAACAGTCCAGTGCTCAGGTTCAAACATTGTCCCAATCAAGTTCAACCTTTTGTTTTGGTTCCTGTTCAAGCATGGATTCTTCAATGTCTGGAATTGCTGCAGATTCTGCTTCAACTTCATGGGCACTATCGGTTAATCCGCTCTCCAATTCAGGTACTGCTTTTCCAGTATCAGATTGGGTAGATGTGGTTTTCTTATTTTTACCAAAGGCATCCCATGATTCGATCATGTCTAATTCTGCAATCTTCTTACGACGTGAATTAGCTATGAATCCAATTAATCCAAAGATGACTACCAAAGTGGTTGCTGCGATTACAAATGTCATCGCTCTACCATCTTCTTGTCCTGCACTCACTACTAGAGTTTTAGAGACTACATCAACCGCCGCATCCACACTATCCCCATCGGTGGCGATTACCTTCAAATTAGGCCTACCGACATCGTTTGCTGTAAGTTCAACTGTACCAACCCAGATATTATCCGCTCCTGAATATGACATATTGATTTCCCAGAATTGTATTCCATGAGTCAATGTTGCCCTAACATTATCAGTTGTTCCGTCTTCATCTACCATTACGATTGAAACAGTAAATTCGGTTTTAACTCCAGCCGTTAATGATGCTGGTGTTATTATCAAAGTATTAGCATCTAATTTTGGTAAACTGGATTGTATAGTGATATTTACGTGTATTTCATCCCATCCACCTCTAGAATCTTCAACATAGAGCGATAGATGATGCTCTCCCGGTGGTAGGGAATAAGTGTCTAATGAGTTGGTTGAAATTACTTGTGGCCAAGTTGCACCAGGTGCCCAATATCTCCATTCGCGAGTGACCATATCATCATCTGCATCAGTTGATTCTTCCTCTAATAAAATCGAATTACCTGCAGCGATTGATAATCGGTTTTCAGGGCTAATTAGCACGGCTTGTGGGTCTGATTGATTTACTGTCAAAGTGATAAAATCAGTTCTTATTTTATTGGTAGAATCGGTTAATGTAATTTCTATCGTATGAGTTCCTGATGGAAGCATGGTGGTGTGAATTACAAATGGATCTACATCTTCTAGAATCGGGTCGTCAAGCAAATTACTGCGAATTGACATTACGAACTCATCTCCATCATAATCTACTGATTGTTTAGCATCCCAATTGACAACTTGAGATGACTTTAGCATATCCCCATCACTTGGAGTTACCAAACCTAGAACAGGTGCTGATTGGGTGACTTCAACAACTATTGTCATTAGTTGTGGAGAATGTATTCCATCATCTATGCTCAAGGTAATATTGTGTGTTGCTGCACTTAATCGCCCGTCAAAAATCAACCAATCTTCACCTTCAGGGGTGAGTCTTCCGTCAACATCACTTTCCCATGTAACAACTAGGAATTCTGACCCTGCTGCAGGCTGATTATCAGCACAATGCCAATCACCAACTGGGAAAGTACCACACCATGAATCGAAATCGCCCGAACCGTTTGCAGAAAACCAAATCAGTTCAGAGGAATCATATGTTTGCGAATCGAGCGGTGTTGAAATTGTCGCAAGCGGTAAGGAATTATCAACAGGAACAATTACTGAAGAAACCCGTGTGGAATTGATATGTTCTGGTCGGTCATCGACAACCCTCATCTCAATTATATGAACTCCTCGAGACAAGTATCCATTCCACGATGTAGCGTTAGGTAAATTTGACCAAATCAGTGGTCCATCTAGATTAGACCAAAATTCAACTTCTAAAGTATCGCCTTCAGGATCGATTGTACTAGTGCCATTAAATGTCACCATATCTTCACTGGCATTGCCATCTCTCTCAACCGTAAAAATAGGCTCAGGCACCTCATTATAGAGTTCAACTGGTATTACATATGTTGATGGTGAATTAACACTGTCATCTGCATATATTGTGATATCAAAGGTTGAAGGAATAGTTTCTTCCATCGTGAAATTAAGCCATATTTCTGAGGGACAAGCCACAATCGTTGCAGGGTCGGTCGCCAGCTGATATGAACGGTCTATCCAACAATGTAATGCATCACCTTCTGGGTCGTAAACACCAGATAGATTGAATCTAACATTTTCAGTTCTAGGAACTATTAGTTCAGACCATGGAGAGAGTTCGGGAGTGACATCAAAGATGATGACCGGTGCTTGATTAGACAATTCAATTACTCTTTGCTCACTTACACAATGTCCAGCGTCATCGCATATTTCCAAAGTAATAGTGTGAATGCCATCTGAGAGAACCAATTCAAAAGCGGAGCCATCATTGACGATAAAAATCGCTGATAATCCAAATACTCCATCGAGGTCACTTGTCCATGAAAAGGTTAGAACATCATCATCGAGATCCCATGAACTTGAAGCGTTAAACAAAACCTCGCCTTGTGAAGGATAAACTGAACTATCTTCTGGTGTGGACCAAATTAAGAATGGCGCTTGATTATCCAATGGAAGTATGCATGGTGCTATTTTATCGCTATCTAAAGTCACACTTGTGCTATTACTAATGCTATCATAAGCACATTCTACAGTCACTACTGTTGCTGCACTGACTCCAACGTTTGACCAACGACGACTAATGAAATCAGGTAAGAAAAGAGTCCCTAAATCATTTGTATATTCATCGATTGAAGGCTCAAATTGGTCAAATGTTAGATTTACATATGCATTTGGAATACCGTTGGAATTATTGTTTAATACCCAAATAGTAATGTCCCATGCTTCATCAATTGTTGCTCCAGTAGCCATTACTGCTTGTGCTATTGCAACATTATTTGGTTGATGTAAATGCATATCTGAATTTGCATCCAAATTTAAAATTGTTGTACCTGCGGAATCAGATAACCCAGACCAATTTACTTGTGAATTAGTCATTGTTATCGAGCCTGTACAATCGTTTGTTATGACATTACCAATTCCGGAAAGGCTTGGATGGTCACTCAAATCCAAACAACCAGAACCTGAGAAATAACTTCGACTAAGACTTGATAGACGATTACCATTATGGTCGGCGTTCCAATAAATACCACTATGATTCCCACTCATTGAAAGCATGTCTATCTCACCAGCAGCTTGCTCAATATACAGAGCAGGGCCGCTTTGAGGACCTGTTCGCTCTGTATCAATTTGAATGTTTATAAGATGAAATTGTCCACCTTGTTGCCCTATTGTCAATCCCCCATTGTCAATGAATACTGGGTCATATGAATCGTTATTATCGAATACATTGATGTTTTCAAGCCAAAGGTCTACTGAATCCTCTACATGGATTCCCGAGCCTTGATTGTTAGAAGATTCACAATTTCTACAGCGCACATCCCCTGATATAGATTCAATGTCATTGGCTTTTGTGAATACTAAACCTGCAGTTTGTTGAGGGTTGCTTGAACTTCCTGCGTACCCGTTGAATTGACTTGTTAAATTCTGTAAAGTCACATAGCGAGAATCATGTACATGTGCACCTGCATATGAATTGTTTTCAGTGATAATGCCTTCAACTACCACTGTTGCAGAATCTATGTACAAACCTTGTTTTGAATTGTTGTGCAAATACCAGTCACTTCCTTGCATTGCACCACCTGAACTAGAATATATTGCAGAACCTGATGAACCTGAAATCTCCAAGCCATCGAAGGTGGGTGCGAAATATGAAGAACGGATTGCAAGACCTGAATCATGCGGACCTTGACCAGTATCCCCCGAATCACGAATTACTAAATCTCGGAATGTTGTTGAAGAGTCAACGAAATATAAGCGAACACCTACTGTTGTAGATTGGTCTACTAATGTATTCTCAAACCATGCACCTGTAGCGTTTACCTCTATCGCAGCATAAGCAATATTGCCGGTCAGTGCGCCTGGTCCTCCAGTTCCAGTAACAGTTAAATCAGTAAAATCTGCAGTTTCATAATTTGTAAAATTGGTATGATTTTGTTTATCAACATATACTCCCCTATACATGGAATTAGTGATGTCGGCCCTTTTTACAACAGCTCTGGTATTACCTGAATCATCCACATGCCTAATGACAATTCCATTATCTGACTTGTCGATTGCAATATCGGTTAACAGAGGTACGCTATCCTCGACCCATACTCCAGCAGACATCACCCAACTTGAACCTGAAACATTATCCATTGTGATATTTCTAAAGATACCTCCTGCTGCCCCCCAGACGTTGATTCCTCTTGTCAGAATATCACTGAAGTGGGCTCCGATTATAATCGGAGTCGAACCTGCACCGACTGAAACTCCTATGCCAAATCTCCAATCGCTTTGCCATGGCAAATCCCTTCCTGCTTGATTAATAAATAAGTCATAAATTTGAGGTGCTGCATTACTGAACATGTCAATTCCGACTCTATCTGGATTGACTATTGTCAAATTGTGAATAATTGGATTTCCACCAAACATAGTAATTCCATATAATGCATCTTCAATGGTTAAATTGTCAATAACCGAGCCTCTACCCGTCGAACTGCTATTGAATTGGATTCCTTCATGATCACCTAAACTGTTAGCTGACATTGTAACAGGGCACGCACTTGTTCCTTCTATGGTTAGACGACCATCTACATAAATACGAACATTTTCATCCATCTTAACTATCGTACATGCACTAATAATCAATTCATCTTGTATTGAAATTGTGTACGATGAAGTCAATGTTTGAGTTCCCGACCAAGTAGTTTGAGCCCTAGCAGAAACTTGTTCTGAATACTGGTCAGTAAAATTTGATTGGGAATAATCGGTGTTGTTGAACATCGATGAAAATGGAGTGGCTAACAACATCAATAGCACTGCAAAAACGATAGTCTGAGCCCGACTTGCATGTAACATGCTACTAGTCCGGATGAAATAGCATTTCAATAGTTCCCTTTGTTGATATCAAAATAATCATAAAAATTACAATTCAACAAAGAGCAATTGATAAGACCAAGTTGTTGGTGGAAGATTTGTGCCCGAAGCATTTGTTCTGTTCAAGACCGAGCCTTCGTGCGAGAGAGAAGTATATCTCGCACTTACCAATCATGCCAATGTTGCGGAGGTTCATGCACTCTATGGAGAGTTTGACATGCTAGTTCGCGTCTCTGCTGATTCTGCAAAAACATTAACTTCAATGTTGATGGGAGAATTCCGTCAAATCAAAGGTGTTCGTGAGACTCAAACTTTGATTGCAGTGGAGAACTGAGGTGATATTATGGCTATTGGATTTGTATTAATTACGACTATACCTGGAAAAGAGCAAGATGTTTGTGACAAACTTGATGAAATAGAATTAGTTACTTCTCGCTGGATGTTATTCGGTGAATATGACCTCATTGCGCGAGTCCAATCTGATGATGAATTCTCACTTACACGGTGTATTGTCGAAGAGATACGCACAATAGAAGGAATTGCAGATACAAAAACTCTTCTCGGTGCAGAATTGTAATCAAAGTAATTTGTGTAATCTAGCAGTCAATTGCTTTGCTGCATTGTGACAACCTGTTGATTTATTCAGTGATATCGCTTCACGCAAAGCAACTATTGTCATCGATGGATTGAGAATAGATTTCATAGTCCACCATCGTGCATTCAAACGTTTTTGGGCAGCGATAATATGGCTCTTTTGTGGAGGTGAAATGTCATTGAAAATCTTTTCCGCATGAGCCATATCAAGTTCTACTAGTGATTCAACAATACTCATTCTCAAAGCATCTGAATGTAGTTTTGATGGTTGCTTTTCAATAGCATCAGCGGCTAGTTGAATTACCTTCTCAAGGTTTTTTAGGCTTCTTTTCATTTCGATTAACTGTGCTTTAATTTCTAATGCTAATAGTATTCCATTGTCAATACCACCTATTTCAGAAAGGGTTTTTCTGATTTCAGTAGCATCTTTAAAATTATTATCTAATAGTGCCACTGAATGCTTGATTATTGACATTGAGATCAATACAGCTGTACGTTTTTCAGGTTGCTTCGGCATCGTAATATGTTTCAATAATTGGTTGATTTGCTTAGTAATATTTGGATTGTGGACTGTATCAATTCTATCATCCAAGCAACGGCTTGCAGCAGCGATAGCGAGTCGGGTTTTTTGTTCTGGCTCAGCCAGTTCCAAACCCTCTCTAACCAATTCTTCCGCTTCGGATATTCTCCCTTGTTGTAATGAAATCGCGAGGGCTATTTCTGCGCCCCTTGAATCACCCATCAAATTTTGTAAATGTTTCTCTGCATGCTCAGATTCACCTCTCTGAATCGCAACATGGGCAGCCATATAGTGCAGGTCGACATCATCTTGATGGATGTTCAGTGCTTCTTGTAAAACAACTGAAATCGCTGCACTTTGAGTTGGTAATAAAGCCTCGACTTCTCTTTCAAAATGGAACTTCAAATTTTCATCTTCTGCAGCGACCCTATGATACAATAATGCTACTTTTTCTTCATCGCTATTAGCACCCTGCTGCCAATGTAAAATCGCCTTCTTATGCAATTCTATTAACGTTTTTTCATCAAGTAATGAGCGCCTCACATTTCTAACTAAATGTTGTACTTCCATTTTCTCATCATTCTTAGTCCAGCGTAAAAGTGCATACTCATCAAACAATCCAATACTCTCACTATTCGGAGCACTTGTCGCCATTATCGGCATTGGAAGAATCACCAATTGATCTAAATCATCGCGCAAATCATCATCCAAATGTGCTAAAACAACTTCCTCAACATATTGTTGGACATCCGCACCCTGTTCTGGTAATCCCGCTTCTTCGTCATACAATAATAAAGCGAGAGGATGGCCCCCTAATCTCTTGGCAATCTCCTCTTTTTGTTGTTGTTCAATCTCATCCCCAAGTAAATTTGTAGCATCATTGATTGGTAAAGATGGTATCTTTATTTTTGTCAATTCATGACCGAATGGCATAGGCTCTCTACCCGCTAAGAGAATCTTTGCATCCGAGTTTACAAGAGCGTGTGACACTTTTTTGATTGCATCTATGTGTCTAGGATGAATCATATGAATATCATCGATAAATAATATTCTCTTTTTATTATTCAATAACGAAATAACTGCATCGAGATCGCTGACTTCAACCCCATCAACAGAAATCTCCCATTGTGTTAACAAATTCCCGATATCTGTAAATTCACCAGAACTGGCCCAGTGAATATCAAAGCCCTTTAACGCCATTTCATCAAGCGCTGTTCTAACCAATGATGTTTTTCCAATCCCAGGTAATCCGCTGATTACAAGTGAACCGGAATTAGACAACTCCTCGGTTATTGTGGTCAACAATTCATCTCTACCAAATAGTGGTTTCAATGATGGGGCAGAACCTATTATTTGACCTGCTTTTTGTGGTTTTTGAACCTTTTTTAGCGGAGATTCGGCCAATCCGTCATCGATTAGTTTTTGAAGTAATTCTCTACCGCTTATTGTCAGATGAAATACAGACCTCCTACGTGACCCTCCGCCGATAACATGGGCAGTTCTCATCACTATGAATTCATCTTTTTGAAGACTCTTTAATGGAATATTGAGGGATGAGCGAACCACCCCTAAGGCCTCTGCCATTCCTGGGAGTGAAATTTCCCTTGTGACATCCCAAGCAGATTCAAGAGTTGCAGTAAATTGCCCCAGCCATCTTAGAATTTTGACCTCGCCTGTTGACCTCATTGCTCTCCCTCCGAATTATGATAGATACTGTTCGTTGAATAATCATCCCCCTCCCCGTCCAAAGCGAAAATCAGTAATTATTGACGATTTGCTTTTGAGTGAGCACCCTGTAACCAATTGATATGGGAGTTGACTTAGCAACAGTAAAACTCCCAAAAAAACCGGGCGTTTACCTTTTCAAAAACTCGGAAGGTAGGGTACTATATGTTGGGAAGGCAACAAAATTAAATCAACGTATACGCAGTTATTTTGCAACCAATCCCGACCGCGCAATGATACCAAAACTGGTGGATGCTGCCGCTGATATAGAATGTATTGTCACCAATACACCTCAAGAGGCTCTAGTTCTTGAAAGACAATTGATAAGACAGCATAAGCCACGATATAATTCGAGGTTAAAGGATGACAAATCATATCCATTTTTAGTACTGACCGACCATGAGATTCCTCGTATTTTGTACACTCGTAATCCACCACAAAAAGGACAGCGTTGGGGGCCATTACCCAATGCTGGCGCTGCAAAACAAGTAATGCAATTATTAAGGCAACAATTTGGTATTAGAGATTGTAAAGAACTGTTACCTCAAGGCTGTCTATCTATGCATATTGGGCTCTGTTCAGGGCCTTGTATTGATGCTTCAGGGTATTCTGATTCCGTTAATGCTGCTCGCCGAGTTCTCGATGGCGATGCGAATTCTTTACTGCAAGAATTAGCGACTGAGATGGATGCAAAAAGTGTAGATATGGATTTTGAAGGGGCTGCCATAAAACGTGATTTAATTCGAGCGGTTCATGCTACAACTAAGCAACATGTTGTTTCTAGTAAAGTCTACAGAGATTGTGATGCAATTGGAATATCAAGTGAAGGTGAATTGGCTGCAGTTGTAGTTTTACATGCAGATGAAGGCGTGGTCAAAGGACAGGAGGTATGGCCACTTATTTTCCGTGGTGACATAGGTGAATCAGTGAATTTGTTTATTTCAGAACACTACCAAAATCGTAAGCCTCCTCGGTTGCTGCTAACTCCGACTCCTATTCTTGATATAACACAAAAATGGTTAGATGAACGAAGAGGAACTAAAGTTGATGTCCGAACTCCAAGCAGAGGAGATTTGGCTACATTAGCAAACCTCGCTCGGCAAAACTCAGAAATTCAATTGACTCGCATTTCAACAAAAGCAAGCGGCTCTCTAGAACAGCGTGCTGCGGATGATGGTGCGAAAACACTGGGCTTGGATAGACTTGATCATATCGTTTGTTTTGATATGGCTCAATTGATGGGTGATGAAAGAGTAGGAGTTAGCGTTGTTTTGAGAAATGGTAGGCCTGCGAAGAATGAATACCGCAAATATATCGTCAAAGGTGATGCTATAGATGATTTGAGAATGATGCGAGAAGTGGTAAAGCGTTGGCTAAAAAGGCAAGATGAATGGCCTGATTTATTATTGCTTGATGGTGGACAAACTCATCTTTCAACCATCACAAAGATGTTAGAAGAAAGCCAAGTATTGGGATTATTTCCTGTTGCCGCATTGGCGAAAAAGGAGGAAACAATTCACAGATTAGACCAGCAACCACTCGTATTAGACCGGATGGGTAGAGTGATGGTTCACGCCCGTGATGAATCTCATCGATTTGTCAATACCTATCATCGCAAGAGAAGAGGGAGGGCACGCTTAAGCGACCCTCTAACACAAGTAGATGGTTTGGGTGCGAAAAAAATGCAAGCACTATTGAGGCATTTTGGTGGTAGGCAAGAAATTATTCATGCTAGCGTTGAGCAATTACAAACGGTTCCAGGCATTGGCAATTCACTGGCAAAAAGAATTCATCAAGTTTTACAACTCAACTAAATCTTCCTTCTTCATCCACATAAGAAAAGGGTTTGTCGTCTAAATCGAGATCATCATTGTAGGTTTGGAATATTTCCTGATCTCCATGGATTGCTGGACTATGGAATCCTGCTAAATCAGCAAATTCATCATCTCCGAGTGTGCCTTTCATTTCTGCTTCATCGCGAGATGATTTTGCCTTTTTGACAGCCTTCTTCCTCTTACGACGCTTATTGATCTTACGGCCGACTAGGAATAATATCAACAAGAAGGTCATTGGATAAATCCAGAATTGCATGAAAATATACATCCACGAAACATTGAATCTAAACGAAATTGTGTCTTCAAATTCACCTGGCGGAATAGTGTAGACTATTTTTTGCCGTCCGTCTATTTCCGAAATTTCTAAATTACCAGCGGTTGAAGTAGCATCAACAAAACTCAATCCTTTAGGAAGTATGAATGTTATTGGGCCAGACATGGCGAGTTGAAATTCATTATTTATTGTAGAATTGACTAGTCCTGTATCAATTTCTTGGGAATCTGTTGATGTATCTGGTAGCGTAATTCCACCGCCAGTAAAGATTCCGTTAACTAGGCCTTTTGTCAATGAACTTGCTGCAGTTGTAAGTGGCATCATGATTCCACTATTCACTTGCGAAGTTATCAAATCTAATTTCACATTTTCTGTGTTCCCATCAGCAATTTCTCCAAATGGAGTTTGTAAATCGAGTAAGAATTTGACTCTTGGTATTTCAACTGTAAAGGTTAGACCCGTAGCATCACTCATTTCGCCACCATAGCCACCGAGCCCTGAAATTGTAGTCTTGATAGAAAAAGCAGACATGTCGACCTTTCCAAATGGTGAATCTGACCCTTCTTCAGTAAGTTTTTGTTCTAAGTTTTGGCGAATAAATTGTGTTATTAATTCTCCATAGGAAGAAACGAATGTTTCTATTCCCAAAGGAGTGAAAACCAAATCAAGAGATTCATCGCAGACCTCTAATTGAGTGGTATTAGCGTCACAAATACCAATGTCGCTAATTGTATAAGGTTCATCCATTCTTTCCGAGATACTTAATCCAAGGCGAATTAAATCGCTTGGAAGTGCTTCTAAGGTGACTTTAGTTGAGCCTGAAACATCATCTATTCGCGCTTGAGGTATCCCAATTCGGTGAATTGCTATTTCCGCCTCAAGTGCAAACTCAAATGAAATTGCTTGCTTCCACTCATGGATACCAAATTCAGTTGCATCTATCAATAGTGAAGTGCCAATGCAAGTTGGTTGCTGGCTTGTACAAATTATATCACCATCTGCATTTGTGATGTCATGCCTCCAATCGAATGGATCTGTACCTGTAAATGATACATTGGTGTCATCATTTCCTGAAATAGTATCGGTTAATATTATCCTGTCAGCGCCATCCATTGTTTGAATCCAGGTTGGTAAAATAATTTCCAATGTCAACTCACTTGGAGGTAAATCTTCTGGTATTACTGCAGACAAGAAATCTGCCGATAAGGATGTCTCAATGCCGAATCCGGTATTCATCAACGCACGCAAATCATTTTCTGTCACTACATCGAGTACACTTTGTTTTGTTGAGTCATTTACATAAGCGTCGATAATATCTAACAGTTTCATTGAAAATGGTTGTGATGTAGTTCGCAAATATATTGGATGATCTCCATTCATCGCATTTCCACCTTGAATGCAATAATACAGAGTTTGACCCGCTCCTGCTGTTTCAGAACAACCACTAGTATGAGAGTAGTTTAGACCTCCAGTTGGCTCTCCTAATCCATCTGAAACCGATTCTGAGACCCAATACATCTCATTCATTTGAATCGCCTCCATTCCCTCTATTGCACCAGATATTCCATCCGTTATACTGCTTATTGGAAATTGTTCAGTGACTCCACTCAAGTCCACTAACCCATTATGATATGCTAATCTAATACCATCCGACGTGATTACCGGAACTTCAGCATGGTCGGCAGCAGCAACCATGGAAAGTCCCCAATCTTCGAGTGTATCCGCATCCAAATAATGTAATGCTACAACAAAATCAAGCGTTGCACTTGATTCATCACGTACATCTAATATCAATCTAATATCAAGAGCCTTTTCTGTTGGATCGATGTCAACTGTAGGTGTTTGTATGCTATCTCTATGCGCCAATGTCATTGTGATAGGTTGCTGAATCGAAGAGCCACCAATTGGGGATGCACGGTTGTCCATTGACCACTGTCCTGCCCAAAATGCCGGTGGGCCAGCGTATGCAACCTTAGTTCCATTAAGATCTACATTATCTATTGTAGCATATTCAGGAGGATTGATTGCAAAGACTGCTTTATGCCCAGGTTGTGCAGTTAACTCAAAACTGGTGGTTACTTTTGAACCCATTATTAGTAGTCCTTGATAGGCTCTTTCCAAATCTAAGTCCGGATTTGGAATTAGGTTAAATGATGAATCGGATAATTGTACTGTAGCCGTAGTACTGAAGCAAATCGGTGGCTCAAAGACATTGTTTTCACTTGCCCCTTCGCTTAAAGCATCGGTATTTGGGTCTTCGGAACAATCGGTGGTTACACTCGCTTCGGTATATGTGGAAACATAATCTGTTGTCATTGATGAAACAGTTCCAAACCCAGATTGAAGTGCTTCTTCAACTGCATTATTTACTTCCACTTTCAACTTCTGGCCTACGGTAGGAGTCCCCGGACCTGCTGTATTTTCATTGAAGTAAGTGCGGATTAAATCTGCTGGAGCGCCATCCTGAGGACCTAAGCCATCTGCTGTTAAAGCTGCATTTAGCGTTGGGTCATCAAATCCAAGTGCACTTCTATTAAATTCTCTAATTGCCCATGTCAATTCAATCTGTAACGACGAAGTGCTTTCCAAATCAAATACATAGACTCCTTCAACCCAATCTTGCTGATTTTCTGTGCCATCTTGGGCGCTTGAATAGTCATCACATGTTCCACTATTTGCAGTACAAGTAGTCATGCCTGCTGCTGAAACAAATGGAACAAATAATTGAATTAAGAAACACCCAATCAATAGAATCGAAGTAATTCTTTTCGAGTATACGCTATACCGTTCCGGCTCCGCCATGTGTTGCCTTATGTTCCAAGACATTGAAAGGAGTTACCCTTCACAGGTTTGCTCATGGTAGGTGATGGAAGCATGCAATCCTCTCCTTCAATTGTCGTAACAAAGGACCATGGAGAAGCCATTTACCTTTTCTTAAAGGAAAAAAACTGGCTAGATATCAAAAAGCAACCAAAGGATTTAGAAAACGGTTTTTTGGCTATTCCGGTCAATAAAAATTGTCCTTCCTCAGAAGATGAAATAATTATTTATGACAATAATCAAACAATTGAAATTAGAATAGAAAATATCGATACAGCCTTAAATCCTCCTTCAGTTGAACCTCATGCAAGATTGCGCGCATCTATTACAAAATGGCTAGAAACAAGCCTCGTTAATGAAGACTTTTTGCCTCCAAAATCGAGACAGAATATGATTATAGAACTATTATCTGAATTACCCACTAAATGGGAAAAATTAGGAGACCTTATCCTTCTGCCTGAAACAGCATTTAGTAGTGAAAAATGGACCTCTATTATTTCTCAAGATAATCAATTATCATTGTGGGAATGCATTGCTGAGGCTCTAAAGGTTGAGCGTATTGGAAAACAGAAACAGGTCAATGATGACATTACTCGTTCATCGCAAGCACAATTATTACTTGGGGATTCATCATGGGTCGAATTATTAGATTTTGGTGTTAAGTTCGGCTTTGATGCTTGCAAGGTGATGTATTCATCTGGAAATGTAACTGAAAGGCACCGTATTGGAAATATAGATCTGCAAGGAGAAACTATCGTTGACTGTTATGCAGGTATTGGCTATTACACACTCCCTATGCTAGTTCGTGGAGAGGCGGAATTAGTTCATGCTTGTGAATTAAATCAGCATTCAATATCCGCATTACGATGGGGTGCAAAAGCAAATAATGTGGCTGAAAGATTGATAATCCACAAAGGGGATAATGCCCTTACTATGCCTAAATTAGAAGGTGTTGCAGACAGATGTCATTTAGGATTATTACCAAGTTCGCAATCTGTTTGGAAATTAGCAATCGCTTGTCTGAAAGAAAAAGGAGGTACATTACACATTCATATGAATGTGGAGGAAGAAAAAATAGAACAGTGGATCGATTCTACTATTTCCTTATTGCAGCAATACTCAGAGGAATTAAAGCGTAATTACAATCTTGAAGTAAAGCACTTGGAAAAGGTCAAGTGGTTTTCACCAAGGGTTAGACACGTTGTTTTAGATGTTGAATTTACTCGCTGTGAATAGCGTGTTCAGCAGCAATAACTCTCATTAGAGCAAGTGCATGGCCAAAAATTGCCATTGCTATAACTGCATGAATCAAACTAATCCAAGTCATTCCAGAAAACATCTCCCCTAATCCATATTGTATGAGCCATATGGTGGCAAGTCCGAATGACATGCCTTTGAGTTTCTTATTTTCACTCTTAGACATTATTACTAAAGCGACTATTGCAATACAGGCGACAAGACCTAATTGGGCTGCATATGTATGGGATGCTGCGACTTCATAACCATAGGAACTTGATAACCCAGTTGAGGCTTGCCCTAAAGTTAATACAATTACCAACATTGTTGAAATTTTAGCAAATTTTAGCAGATCTGGCTTGACTTCGATTCCTTCCGTCATAATTTCAAATATTCTCTCTGCACATATTATTCTATTGTAAGCATAGCACATTAACCGCACCATTCTTGAGGGAAGATAGGTTCAGCATGACATGGTTGGGCGTTGGGTGATACTGGTCACTCTCAATTTGCTACTATTTTCTAGCCTTCCAGTCATGGCAATCGTTGATGCAGAAGCCCAACCAAGTTGGAGAAGTGTCGGAATTGATCCTGCTTCATGGACTGACGGACCTGTTGAAGAAGATACTCCGATGAAAGATTCCTACTATGGCAATGCTGTTTTTGAAATTGAAGTTTCGTATGTACCAGGTCATTTGGAAGACCGAGTAGATGGAGTGGTGACTTTAGAATTATTTGAGCAATGGGCTCCGATCACAACTAAAAACATGATTGAGCACATTGAAATGGGCCTCTATGATGGAATTTTCTTCCACAGAGTAATAGATGATTTTGTTACTCAATCGGGAGACCCTGAATGTAAAGCAATAGGCCTATATCCAGCCACTTCTCTACAATGTGGGGAAGGTGGTACTGGTGAAACAATTCCTCTAGAGCATGATGAAAATCTATCTCATGTTGATGGTGCTATTGGCATGGCTCGTTCATTAGATCCTGATTCTGCTGATGCACAATGGTATATTGCAGAGACAGAAGCGCATAACTTAGACCCTGAAAATAGAGATGATGAAGGCTATGCAACATTTGGTATTGTCCGAGATGGAATGTCACACATAAAAGCAATCGCAGCCACACCAACCTCAGATGACCCAACAGGTAATGAAGACATACAAAATCCTGCATCCTCTGCGGGAAGACCTTTTTATCAAGCCAAGATTGATTCAATAAAAATGGTCGGAGTAGCAGACCCACTGGGAGTTCTTTGGGGTGATTATGTACCAGAAGTTGAAGAATCCAATTTCTGGGCTACCGCTATGGGTAATGCAGTTGGCCTCGGAATATTAATCGCAGTACCAGTAATTATCTTCATTATGACATATGCAGCGATAGAAACTCCAAAGTTACTCAACCAAGAAGAATTTATTTTAGATGCTTTGTTGCATAATGAATGAATGGAAAGCAATAGTTCTAGACTCTGTAAAGCGCTATCCTCTTGAGAGAGAGACTGCTGGCCTTTACATGGCAATTGGTGATTTGGCCGATGATTCAGTCCTTGAGGCTGAACTTTTCGAACTTCCCACTTTGCCTGATATTCCAGGTATTGCAGTTGGTAATTTATCCAATAATTCATCAAATGATACTGGTTTGTTATTGGAAAAAAATACTTCTCACCGCCAATTAACAATTCCTACTGCAATGACAGTAGCGATTTCAATAGTATTTTTGATGCTGGCAATGACAATTGGAGATGCTGTGATTCAAAATTCAAGCGAAGATGATTTTTCTGGAGATTGGTGGAATACTCCATTGAATTTACGCTACAAAATGGATCTACCAATGGATGCACTAAGGGCGCAACTTCCAGTCAATGGAACATATGAAGCATTACCATATACCGAACACTTCATTACAGTTGATTTACCTCCGAGTGAACAGGATGTAGGGTTTCCTGAAGCACCTGTAATGCATGTTTCACTTTGGCTACCTGATGTCCCAGATGGCATTGTAGTACCAGTCATTCTAACCATACACCCTTACTATGATTTCGGGGGAGAAGGAATGCCTGGAGTAGGTGATGATTCCTCACCTAATACCGTTCCAGATGGAGGAGTTGGAAAATGGATTTACGATACATTTGTTCCTCATGGTTATGCTCTTGCTCAAGCCTCTACTTTTGGAACTGGGCAATCAACACATTGTCAAGATGTCAAGGGTCTCGGAGAACAAACAGGGATTCAAGCTGTTGTTGAATGGTTAGGAATCCAAGAGTGGTCAAATGGTAATGTTGGGTTAATGGGCAAATCATATGCTGGTACAACAAACTGGGAAGCAGCACAACAACCATCTGAATATTTGAAAACTATTGTTCCAATTTCGGGCTCTATAGGGGTTCAAGAAATGTTCTACAGAAATGGGTCCAGTGAAGCAAGAGCAATGGGCTATGATATCGCTTACCAAGGGGCAACCAGCGACCCGACGACAGATGATATGCGAATCTGTTCTGATGATGTAATTGGTCCTTTGAATCCTCTATCGACTTGGGGCTTTGCAGAATTTGGTGGAGCAGAATGGAATGACTATTGGGATGAGAGAAGACATCTACCCGATGTATTGGAAAACTATCGCGGCTCAGTTTATTTGGTATGGGGCATGCAAGATTGGAATGTTGACCCATATCACGCATATCCAACATATCAGAAACTGAGAGATGCTGGAATTAATGCCCGCGCTATTTCAGGACAATGGGGTCATAATTACCCAGACCAACCAGATCGGCACGGTGAGTTAGAAAGTGGATACGGTGCAGAAGCTTATCCAAATATGAGTAGAATGGATTGGGCTGTTGAATTATATGCTTGGTTCAATTATTACCTCAAAGACATAGGTCTAGAGCCTAAATCGATGGTGCAAATGCAAACTAATGATGGAAGATGGCATGTTGAAGAAACATGGCCTCCTCAAGATTTAGAATGGCAACAAATTACTCTAGACAATGCTCAAAGTCAAGGCAATAGAGTTAGTACAACATCTTCTGCCAGTTTCACGATTGCAGCATTTGACGATGAAATACACATCTCTGGATTACCAACACTGCATCTTGGAGTTAGAGCAGGAACATGTAATGGTGGACAAGTATTTGCTACAATGTATGATGATACATCCAACTTACGCCTTGGACATGCTACCATGGATTTGCGATATCGCGATGGTGGATATGATGCAAAACCTGTGGTTCCATTAGTTGAATATCAAATGAAGATGGAGTTCAATCCAATGGATGTAATCGTTCCAGCAGGACATGAGATTAGAGTTGAGTTAACTGAAAGTGGTGAAGATTATCTGCCAAGTTCTTGTGCTGTAATCGGAATCAATGTTAATTTAGATGATACATCCACTTTCAGCCTGCCATTAATAGACAGAGAAGAAGGACATGAGAATTGGTTTGAAGCACCGCATTGGTGGGACCAGCAACCAATTCCATGAGTGATTGTGGAGAGGGCAAAATGAAAGTTCTTGCCTTTGAAGACGGATATGACATTGAATCCTTACTCGTTAGTGGTTCTGTTGATATGGCTAAAATTGACTTTTTACAACATTGGAATTCAAATGATTTTCTGAATGTAATAAAACAATTTTCACCTGAAATATTGTTACTTGACCACTTTATGCCACCAACTAAGGGTTATGACCTGTTAGTTGCACTCAATGATGCTGTAAAACGAAAAGAGATTAAACGGCCAAACAAGATTATTGCGATGTCGAGTGATAAACGAGCCAATAACAAGATGCTAAGCATTGGGGCAGATGAAGCAATCATCAAATTTGATTTAGCAAGCCTTGGTGTTTGGCCCTAAAATTTACTTTTCTAATTCGCTAACGTATCGAATTTTGCTGCGAGGATGAAATCAGCTTCCACTAAAGCATCAATTTTGTGGGTCCAAATTTGAGCACTGACTCGGCCCCATGATAATTCAAAATTCGCATGATGGCCTTCCTGTTCACATATTGCGCCAGCATCATTTGTGAATTGTAATGCACTTTCAAAATCATCAAAACTCCATACACGGAATAGATGATGACCGTCTACTATTTGCCAATCCGGATTTAGTTGAGTAAGCAACGGAGCCATTTCTGAGGCAGATAATGGTGGCACTCCACCCTTGCACGGAATACATTGCTTGTCTGATAATTGTTCCATAATCTCACCACTTCATTTGTGTGCATACTGCTCAAGCAATTGAATTGTTGTAATTTGCAGTGTTTCTTCATGTGTTGATTCTAAAACAACTGGGCATGCGACTCCTTCTCCACATGCATCATGCCAAGTTTGAGCGCAAACACACCATTGGTCACCTGCTTTCAATCCAGGAAAACCAAATTGTGGAGCAGGCGTAATCAAATCATTTCCTCGCATCTTTGCAAATTCAAGAAACTCATCTGTCAAGACACAACATACTGTGTGTAGACCTTTATCGTTATCGTCAGTATTACAGCAACCATCTCTAAACCAGCCCGTTATTGGGTCATCTGAACAAAGTTCTAATTTCGTCCCTAGGACATTGTAGGATGGGTGCATGAACTTCCGAGTGTGCATTCATTATTGTAATATTGTGTTTATAGAACATACAATTTTTACTATTATTTGATCGGATGTCCCTCTTCATCTACTAATATCACATTTATTCCTACACCCGATTTATGAAATGCAATTAATTGTAATTCATGAATTTTATGACCGCTCGGCGCTACCCCGAGTACTGGCAGACTATTCCTTGCAAAAAAGGAACGTCTTTTTTTGCCTGATTTGTTCGCTACTTTTGCAGCATCACCCATAGTTCTTCTTTGACCTTCTACATCATCAAACCAAGGAAGCGGGCCTTCGGGGCTGAACCTCAAACCAAGAATCATATCGACACCACTTGTCTCTTGAGCCGCATCAGCATCAGCATTACTAGGGATCGCTGGAGCGTTTGGATGTGTATGCAACCAATGAGTAAATCTTCCAGCCCTCGACCCTCTATCTCCTGAGAAAAGTCCATCGGTCCATTCTTCAGGTAGGTGGTGAACTGAGTATGAATCTCCGCGGTTAACAATTCTGGCTTCATTAATTATGTATCCTTGGCCTTGAAATAAATTTCGCCGATGACTAAAACTGCGATATTTAGTTTCGACGTCAAGCCTATTCGCAGATTTGGAATCAACATCTAATCCGACTAAAATTTCATCGGGTAAAGCTTGCAGTGCCCACCAAACCAATTCTTCAAACAAATGCCCTCGCATATGCACCTGAGCGCTATATTGCTCTTTCTTGGCTAAAGATTCAGCATTATAGGATGCCATCAAATCTACAAGCCACTGTTCCACCATCTCACTCAGTTTGGCCAATCCTTCACAGATGATAAGGGCGGTCATCGTCAAACACTTTAGCGGAATCTTTGAAGAGGGAGTTTAGCAAAGGCCGTCACATGGCGAAGAAGAAGGGGGGCCTTGGGCGGATTTTCGGGGCAATAACCGGAAGCCCGTACGAAAGGCTACTCAAGCAAGTAGAGAAGCTCGTCAAAGAAAACAGCGGGAATAAAGCGAAACTCGCAAAGCATCTCAAAAAGTTGGTCCAAATTGTTAATCAAAATTTCAAAGAAGAGAACATTGATGAAGAGGAACATGACCTAATTATTGAAGCGATTGAAGAAGCAGATCCTAACGGTAGGTCTTTTCCTAAATTATCTGGAGATGAGGATGGGTTTTATGCAGGTGACGTTCCCGATGCTCCGGAATTAAAACGTGATAAGAGAAAGAATCTTGATGACTTGATGAGCGCTAGCGGTAAAGAATTTGTTGGAAGTTATGGACGTGATGAATTTGATGAATTTAAAGCGCGTATGACCGATGAATTCTACGCAGAATCCGATGAAGCAATAGCCGCTGGAGACCATCAGTCAGAAATCCGTACTGAGCATCGAGTGTTTGCAGGTGCTGAAGATGATATCGATGATATCAAAAAGAAATTCGCTGAAGAGTCAGGTCTTGTAAATCCAGATGAAGAGGAGGAGGAGGAAGGCTATTCTGTTGATGAAAATGGTGTTGAATGGTTTGAAGATGAAGATGGCTATTGGTGGTATAGAGAACCTGGCCAAGAGGATTGGCAAGCTTATGATGAATAAGAATTCAATTCTTTATTCCAAATGAAACATTAGTAATTACATCATTATTATACCACATATTAGCAGTCATTTTTTTGCTGATAATAAATTGCTGGAAAGATTTACTGCTCAACCAATCTCTTATCTCGGTTGCATTATTATTGCCATGGACGAATTTAACTCCAGGCAAGGAATCTGAATATGCATCTCTTAATTCATCTAGGATTCTATCTTTGGCTTGATGTAAAGCATTATTATGTAAATCAATTTGCTTGTAATTATTATCGTTACCATAATTATTTGAACCAAATGAACTCATAGTTCTATGATTTTGATTGTTTATTTTCCCTTTACTCTTCTTAACTTTGAGGTGGTTGTTGCGACCAAAATTCTTTGCACTGGGTTTGTGTTCTTCGTCTGACATATTTTTCACCAAATTGGATT